>FTCV01001242.1_pt1 | contig 20424 bp, 13 predicted proteins | sample 1639691 | NCBI WGS metagenome assembly FTCV01 (sample SAMEA3914864, study PRJEB12502) | metagenome | biome: forest; material: soil | place: USA | collected 2012-03-12 | depth 0.3 m
GATACGAGGACGAATGGCTCCGTGAACTTCCTCAGCCACAGCGCCGAGAGATGATGGTAATCGCCCGATCCAAACAGCGTGAACCGCGCCTTATGCTTTTGAGTCGCCTGAAAGAATTCCTCGATTCCACGGCGCGTCGCGCTGAAGCGCAGATGCGGCCCCCATTGGCGGAAATCGGCATATTCTGCGTCCGGCACTGCGTCCCGCGGCCACGCGCCGTCCAGGTCGATATGAACGCTGGCGGAGCTGGAGTCGGTGTGGCTGTCTACGGGCATCAGCGGGAGAGAGTTAAGTGACGAAAGCTCCAGTAAGAAACGGAGATGCCCCGGCAGGCAACCCATTTCGTATTTGTCGTCGAGCTCTTCCGATCAAAATAAAAATGCCCCGCCACATTTCGCGGCGGGGCATTTGATTCAATTCAGACGATCGCGAGATCAGGCAAGCGACTTAGCCGCTTCCACGACCGACTTGGCGTTGATGCCAAGCAGATCCATGATCTTCGCGCCCGGGCCGCTCAGGCCGAAGCGGGTCAGCGCAACGATCTTGCCGTCGAGACCTACATAACGCTGCCAGGCGTCGGGAACGCCGGCTTCGATTGCCACGCGGCGGCGGCAGGACGTAGGCAGGACCGACTCGCGGTATTCCGCGCTCTGGGCGTCGAAACGCTCCGTGCAGGGCATGGACACCACACGCACTCCTTCGCCGAGTTCCTTGGCGGCGGCGACGGCGTGCTGCAGCTCGCTGCCGCAACCGATGAGGATGGTCTTCAGGGCACCGGTTTCCTTCACCGCGATGTAGCCGCCCTTGGCCACGCCTTCGCGACGGGCTTCGACGGAAATCTCGTTCAGCATCGGAACCGCCTGACGAGTCAGCGCGAGGAGCGTCGGCCCATCGGTGCGAAGCATCGCAGCAGCGAAGGCGCCGGCGGTCTCTTCCGGATCGGCCGGACGGATGACATGGAGATTCGGGATAACGCGCAGACCGCTCACGGTCTCGACGGGCTCGTGGGTCGGGCCGTCTTCACCCACGCCGATGGAGTCGTGCGTGAAGATGTAGATGACCGGCAGATGAGCCAGCGAAGCGAGGCGGATCGACGGACGGGCATAGTCCGCGAAGACGAGGAAGGTCGCGCCGCTCGGACGGAAAATCCGGTCGTAAGCGAAGCCATTGAGCATGGCGCACATGGCGTGCTCGCGAATGCCGAAGCGGAGGTTGCGTCCGCCCTGATGCGATGGATCGAAGTCTCCACCGCCATTGATGTAATTGAGCGTGGAACCGTGAAGGTCAGCGCTGCCGGAAATCAGCATTGGCACCGCCTGCGCGATCGGCTGCAGCACATCGCTGCCGGCCTTGCGCGTGGCGATCTTCGAATCGGCCGGGAACTGCGGAATGCGGGAAAGCAGATCAGCGGGGATTTCACCTTTGACGCCAGCATCGAGAGTCGCGGCGAGCTCAGGATTGGCCGAACGCCAGGCGGCGTAGGTCTTCTGCCATTCAGCGTACTCGGCGATGCGGGCCTTCTTGTGTTCCGCGAAATATGCGTGTGTCTCGTCGGACACGAAGAAGTGCTTATCTTCAGGAAGACCAATGTTCTTGCGAGCCGCGTCGACGAACTTCGCGCCACCTTCACCGTGGGCCTTGGAGGTTCCGGCGACTTCCGGAATGCCCTTGCCGATCAGCGTCTTCGCGATGATGAGCTGCGGCTTGCCGGTGGAATTCTCTGCCTTGCGGATCGCTTCGAAGAGGGCAACGAGATCGTTTCCTTCGCGGACGACCTGAACTTCCCATTCCATGGCCTCGAACTTCTTGGCCGCATCCTCGCTCTGCGTCTTGTCGGCCATCGCGTCGAGCGTGACGTCGTTGGAATCGTAGATGAGGATGAGGTTATCCAGCTTGTTATGGCCGGCGAATGAAACCGCCTCCATCGCGACGCCTTCCTGAAGGCAGCCGTCACCCGCGAGGCAGATCACGTGATTTTGGAAAATGGTGTGCTGCGGCGTATTGAAGCGGGCCGCAGCCATCTTCTGGGAAACGGCGATACCCACTGCGTTTGCGACGCCCTGCCCGAGCGGTCCGGTCGTGCATTCGACACCGGGAGTCTCGTGCGATTCAGGATGGCCAGGGGTCAGGCTGCCGATTTGGCGGAAGGCCTTGACCTGATCGATGGTCATGTCCGGATAACCGGCGAGGTGGAGCCAGCCATAGAGGAACATTGAACCGTGTCCGGCGGAGAGGATGAACCGATCGCGATTGAGCCAGCGAGGTTCGTCAGGATTGTAACGCAGAGTGTGGCCGAAGAGAACAGCACCGATCTCGGCGCAGCCCAGCGGAAGGCCCAGGTGACCGGATGAACAGGCATGGACGGCGTCCATTGCGAGGCCGCGGGCTTCATTCGCGGCACGGGAGAGAGCATCGATATTTAGTGTCATAGGAGAAAATCGCGCGGAGACTATGGACTTGAATTCTGATGTCAAGGACAGGCGCGAGAGAGGTTGGGTTTCGGGTGAAAGGCCTCGGATCGTGCCACGCATTGCGGTGGCGTTGCGACAAGATAATGCGGAATCTAAGCGCTTTTAGCCACGCCAGAGCAGCCGAGAAGTCACGGCAGGTCGGTCGGTTTGAAGCTGCTGCAACTGCCGTAACACGACACGTCTCGCCAAACGAAACCGGCGCGGACTCTTTCGAGCGCCGCGCCGGGTTGAATTTTCTCGCTTTGGGAGACGACTAGCTGAGGCGGAAGACCTGGCCGCCCAACGGGACCGGCTGGCCGGCGCCATCGACGATCAAGCCCGCGATCAACGCGCCGTCGAGCATTCCGCCGCCAATGACCGGGTGGTTGATGATTGCTCCGGTTGCATCCAGATACTCCTGCCCTGGATCAACCGAGGTGTTGTGCTTGGTTGATCCAATCGCCGATGTCGTGATCTCAATGTTCTGAGCAACCGTGATTGCGGCAATGTCATCAACACTGCCAGCAACAGCCGACATCAGAGCCCGCGCACTTAGGTTTACCAAGCTGCCATTCTTGCCGAATGGCGCGGGGATCGCGGAATAAACGCCCGGCTGATTTTGCGGATCAACTGGCAGAGACTTATCAACGCCGGCCGCGCCGACGACGATACCGACGTTGCCAATGCTATCGTCCAGCTGTGTGCCGTTGCGGATGAAGTCCCTGACGAAATCCCCCATGGTCTGCCCGGTGGTAATATCGTTGTACGACTTGATCGCAACCGATGAGTCCATCTGTCCGACCGTACCTGCAAGAAGGACGTTCTGGATGGAACCACCCGAGCCCACGTAAGAAACCGTATCAAATGGCGTACCGTAATTGATGGTATTGCCGCCATTCCCGGCGATGAGGTCGAAATGCGAACTCTGGTTTCCGATCTGCGTGAATCCGTTGATTCCGCCACCGGCTCCGCCATGTCCGACCTGGCCTCCGAAGGAAAGCTGCGCCTGGAACTGTTCCTGATCGTTGCTGTTCGGAAGGAAGGCTGTCGCATTGCCACCTTGGCCAGCGACAATCAGTCCCTTGGAAATCGTCGATGCGCCGACGCCAATCTGCGTCAAGACAACCGACCCACCAGCTCCGCCAAAGGTCAAGCCTTCACCACCCGCCCCACCAGCGACTGCAAACGAGCCATTGGTTGAATTGCTCTTGATCGACGATACCGAGCCACCGCTTCCGCCGTGTCCACCAGCGCTGGATCCACCATCGCCTGCAACCATCTTATTCATGGAATTCTGGCCACCGCCAGTGCCCGTGGAGTCAACGATCACGCCAGTAACACTCCCACCGCTGCCGCCAGCGCCTGCAAATCCATTGCCGCCCTCACCGGCGAGCACTTCAATCAGTGACGGTGCCAGCGAGAGTCCGCCGCCAGACGCGAAAGTTGCGACGAAGGTGGTGACAGAGCCGCCACTTCCTCCCGTTTTACCGTTGCCGCCATCGCCGGCCTGGAGATGAAGAGTACCGGTTAGGCCACCGTTGAGCTGCGGGCTGTCGTTGATCAACGACCCACCATTTCCACCAGCTCCGGCAACAGCATTTCCGCCCGATCCAGCGGTGTAGAAGGCATCCAGTCCATCATTAACCGTATCCGTCAACTGAGCACTCCAATTGACAATATTACCTCCATTGCCGCCACCCTTCGTTCCATTTCCGCCGTTTCCGGCTTGGAGCGTCAGGGTAGGATTACTGACGTCATAGTAAGTCTTAGTTCCGTTGCCAATGATCGAACCGCCACTGCCGCCATAGAGCCCGACTCCGCCATTACCAGCCATAAATAGCGAGCCTCCCGTGACGCTCATCTGGCTAATCGAACCACCGGAACCACCAGTCCCGGCAACACCGCGGCCACCATCGCCGGCAATGACCGAGGTAGCGTCACCCGGCACGCCAAGCGCGGTGTTGCTAAAGTTGCCAACGCTCACGCCGGAGATCGCTCCACCCGATCCGCCAGTGGTAAACCCGTTACCTCCTGAACCGGAAGTGAGATTGAGCGAGATTTCGTTGAACAGGAAATTCAGCGATCCCACATACTGCTGGAGCGTGACACCGTTGATCGTCGTCTTCACGATGGTGGAGCCGCTCCCAAGTCCGCCGCCCGTGCCGCCGGCACCCGTAAGCGAATTGCCACCATTTCCAGCGGTTAGATTGAAGCCGTAGTTCTGCGTGGTCTCCAATAAACCGTTTGAGAAATAGTACGCATTGGTCGTCGCCCCCTGGAAGGCGAAATCGACATTCGAGGTGTCGTGAGAGTTCGTGTAGTAGATGTCGAAAGGCTGCGTTGCCCCAGCATCCGTGACCGAGTTTTGTACTCCAGCATGCTGGGCTCCGTCTGGACCAGGTTGATACACGACGGTATCGACCCCACGCACCCCTCCCGGAAAGTCGCCCATGATCGCGACCTGGAAGGGCGTCCCTGCTCCTTCGAAACTTGGCGGCGTATTGAGATTCGGGACCGTATCCGTGCTCTTGATGACCAAGGCCGTATAGGGAACAACGTCACCCGCATTTTCAACGCCGAGTCCAGACCCTCCAGAAGCAGCGGCGGTCGTTCCACTGCCTGTCCCGTCACCCGCAGCAAATACCAGGAACGTATTTGGCGAAGTGTAGTTGGTCGCGGTGGGTCCACCGATCGCTGCCACATCCGCCACTCCAAGCGCCGGATTGAGCGAGACGACCGTGAAGTCCAGCAACTTGAAATCCTGTTGGACATTATGGTTCGGAGCGGTTGAGCGATCAATGTCCACTTGACCGAGGTTGTACGTTCCGATCGACTGCGGAACTGGATTATTCGAAGCCCGAACCGCGGCACCGTAATCATACGTCTGCACCGTCTTGTAGCCGATCTCTCCAGCCAAGACGACATCGTGCGTGGCGTTTGTCGCCAATGCAGTCGCTTCAATGACAAACGTATGTGCAGCGCCAGATCCCTGCGAGGGAAGCACAGTGAAAGGAAGCAGCGGCGACGGCGCAATGGAACCACCATTACCCGACGAAACGCGTTCCGTTCCAAAATCGGCATAGAACTGCCCGGTGTACTGAAGCTGTGACGCGGCAGGCTGCGACTTATCTATCGCCGTTGCCGGCTCCATGAACATCAGGATCTGAGACGGCTGACTCAGCGACAGGATCTTCCCTGTCGTACCATCGCTTAGCGCCAGGCTATAGTAAGTGGCAACGAGTGCGATTTCGGCATGACCTGTGCCAAGGAAATCACCCACGACAATGCTCGAAATCTGGGTCGGCGAGCTGAAAAACGACTGGCCAGTGAAGAAGGCAGGCGGCTTGATCCCTAGCGGAATGACTTCCGGGTCGCCGCCGGTCAGCTGCGGAAGCGGGCTGTAGCGTCCCTGGCTGAAGCCAGTGAAGTTGCCATGGATGTCATATTGACTCAGGAAAACCACGAGGCCTTCCTGTGATCCCGCGTCGCTGGAAGCGACGATGATATCCGGATGTCCGTCCCCATTGACATCCGCTACTGCCAGTGCGCTCGCATCGCGGACACCATTCAAGGTATAGCGAGTGAAGTCACCCGTTTTCTGATCGCTCACCAGAGCAATCAACTGTGACGTTTGCCCGCCGTCGCTTCCCGTCGTGGTAAAGACGAAGTCACCAGTGCCATCTCCATTGAAATCGACTGCCTGATGCGTCCCGATAATCGCCTGGTAGGATCCGCTAGCATACGCCGGGAGTGACGACGCCATGTGTGACGTGCCAGCGGCGTTTCCACCCGTCGAACCTGTAGGCAGAACGGGTTGTGTGAATGTTCCTTTGAGCAGGCTCGCTCCAGCGCCACCGGCGGTGAAACCGGTGCCTCCATCTCCAAGGTGGAGATTGACGTCACCGATGACATTGAAAGTCCCGAATGTGAAATTTCCAGCATTTCCACCAGCACCGCTGGTTCCGGTACCACCTGTCCCAGTCTGGATCTGCACCAAACTGGTATTCGAACCAAGATCGCTAAAATTGAGGATTGATCCGCCTTGTCCACCGACTCCACCGCGTCCGCCATGACCGGCGACAATGCGATAGCCGCCGGCGTCATCACCGTTAAGCGTCACATTGATGATACTGCCACCGTTCGCGCCCACGCCGCCGTCGCCGGCGTACAGGCCATCGATATTGAATTTCATCGCGGATCCGGTCGTGGTATCCGCCGCATGAATATTCACGATATCGCCGCCGCCCTGTCCCGGAGGTGCGGTGAATGGAATGATGGTACCCGAAAGCGTATTTCCACGGCTTGCCCCGAAGCTGAAGAACTGGTTGGAGGCTGCGGAACCGGTGAAAATCGCACCGACCTGCGGAAGCGTCTTTGAGAAAAGTCCGAAGTCCTGATCCGGACCGGAGCTATCAATAATCAAGCCGCCAGTCGGAGAGCCGAAGCCCTTGCCGGCATAGATATTGCCAAAAATGGAATAAGTCGTCGGTCCCTGGCGAAGAGCAGCTTCCTGGGCGCCGGTAATTCCATTTGAATCGATTGTCGCGAAATCCGTGGCAGTCAACTGACGCAGTTCGATCAAATCGATCGAACTATTCATGAGAACTCGGCCGTCCGGATTGGAGGCCTGATGAGTCGAATCCGAGAGACTAAGAACCGTATTGGTCTTCACCGCGCCGCCGACACCGACGAACGAAGTAGTCTGTTCGCTCAGATTCGTCACAACGTCTCCGTGCACGTCCGTAAAGAGATAGAGCCGGAGCCCATCCCCCGCCGAGATACCGGTCAGTTCATTGAAATCGATCTGCTTGTTATTGTTCAGATCGGTGAAGAAAAAGAGCGCATCTCCCTGCTGGACATAAGCCAGGTAAGTACCGCTTTCGTAACCGCCGGTCGTCAACACCTGGCCAGCATGGACCTCAACCGGACCACCAAGAGTGGCCTGCACATAGTTGCTTTGCACAGTCCCATCAGGAAGGACGGAGTACTGCGCCGGCAGAAACGGAGTCGTGGTGGTCGTCTTGGACGTACCGCTCGAACCGGTGCCGGTTCCGCCCCCGACAATCGTTGCCGGTGCGATACGCGATTCCAGAACCTCGATGCTGGTCGTGCGATGCTTGGGTTTGAACATATGGGGGAAGAATTAAATCTGGTTGTTGAAGTCGAAGGCTGGGCCAGTCCCGATGAATTCCATTTCCGGAGTGAAATTGATGGTCGACTGGTCGAGCTTCTGAGCCAGCAGAATTCCATCGATCGGGGTGTCACCCAAAACGAAGCCGGTCTGAGGTCCACTATACTGGAACTGCCATGCATTGGTCCGCGTAATGTCCGCGATAGCTCCAACGAAGTTCGCAGTGCTATAGTAGGTCGAGTCGAAGCTAAGCGTATTCCGAGTCGCGCTACCGGGTTTACCGAATGCTCCGAGACTGTCGTGCAGGAGATTGAAACCATTCAACGTGATGTGGCTAACGCTCGATACTTCGGCGGGAGCCGCGTTGCGACCAGCAACGATCGAAGCGATGGAATCCGCATTCACGTAGGAAACGCTCCCCGCGACGCCAACTCCATTCGCAGCCGTGCCTCCCGCTCCCGCAAAGATTCCTCCCATCGAGGCATAGCCAAAGACCGCACCCGTCCGCTGTCCAATATCACCCGGCGAAGGTGTTAGAACCGGCGCGCCAGTAGGATCAAAAGTAGTCCCCAGAACAGCGAGGTTCGTTATACTTCCGCCAGTTCCGCCAGTAAGTGCGGCATCGCCGCCATTGCCGGCAGCGACGCTTCTAAACAACGTACCGCCGATATTCGAAACCGAGACATTCGTAACATTGCCGCCTTTTGCTCCAACATTGACCCCAGTAGAGCTCGCGCCATCGCCCGCCTCGATCGTGAGAATGGAAGATCCCAACGGGAGAAGATTATTCAAAACATCAAATCCACCGCGCTCGATCACGATATTACTGATCGAACCGCCTGCCGCAGTCTTGGTCGTAGCATTACTGCCACCACCGTCTCCGGCACGGAATACCGTGGTCGTGGGGCTTGCGGGCGTACCACCAGAAGTCACGCTACCAGATACATTGGCAATCGAACCGCCAACTCCAGCAACATTTCCGTACGCTGAACCCATGCCCGCTTCAATGAGGATATTGCCAACTGGCGTCGGGGTAAGACTGGATGATGTACTTCCATATCCCACATAGCGAATGGAACCACCGGCGCCGCCAGCAGAACCATCACCCGCCCGAACAGTGAGATTCACAGCCGCATATACCCCCGACAAGCTTCCCGACGAGCTGCCATAAATATTACCGCCTGCGGCCGGCTTCGTTCCTCCCGCTCCCGCCGACCCAGCCTCGAGAACGCCGTCGCCGGTGGTAGCGAACACTGCAGATGCGGTCACTGACCCACCCTTGCCTGCAGCGCCACCGTCTCCGATGCCGCCATTTCCGGCAAACAGAGTCGCGTTATGATCCGACTCGACGCTAATGGATGTGATACTTCCGCCAGTTCCACCCGACCCCTTGGAGCCGAGACCATTCCCGCCAGCGCCAGCCGTTACCGAGGCATCCGGGGAAAGTATGGAACTGAACAATGTGGAAAAATTGGACTTCTGAACCGAACCACCCGCGCCGCCATTTCCGCCAGAAAGCGCGCTTCCGCCCTTGCCTGCGGTAGCGGTGGCACTCACGTCTACTGCAACAAAACGTTCGTTGACAATCGATCCGCCTTTGCCACCACCCTTGCTACCATCACCTCCGTCGCCTCCGCGGGCATCGAAGCTGCCTTTGTAAACAACTCCAGAGACGCTGCTGTTGTCGCTATCCAGGATGTTAATTGCCGTCACGCCTCCCCCCGCACCGCCGAATCCACCAATGCCCTTGCCGCCGTTTCCACCCGTTCCGCCAATTCCACCGTTAATCGTGGCGGAACTAAGATCGCTGTTTTGAACAGTAATAGCCGTCACCGAACCACCGGAACCGCCGTTGCCAGCCGATCCATCGCCACCGTAACCGGCGCTAAAATCCGTAATGTGGGCAAAGACACTGGCCTCCTGGAGCACTGACACTTTTGAAACACTGCCACCAGCACCGCCACCGATGCCGGACGAACCGTTGCCAGCGAGGAAATGCGCAGCCCCAGATACCGTCGTAATATTTGAAATGGATCCGCCCGCCGCTCCATGCCCATTCTGCGTGGCGCCGCCATCACCAGCATGAACCAGAACCGAAGCATCGGTCGTGACCCCCACGTCTTCAATGAACATGTTTGAGACCGAGCCTCCACGCCCAGCAGTGCCACCCGCCACGGTCGACTTACCTCCGACACCTCCGTTGAAGGTAAACTCATTTGCCGGATCCGACAGTGATTGATGTAACTGCGTGATCGTCTGCGTCGTGATCGCAGAGACCGACCCGCCTGTTCCACCCGTTTTGCCATCACCGCCGGCGCCACCGTCGATCTCAATATCCGAAATCAGAACGCCGTACTGCAACGCACGAGCACCGCTCGAGATATACCCAATGTGCACTGACGAAACTTTTCCGCCTGCGCCGCCTGCGCCGGTCGTCATACCGCTACCGCCATCTCCAGCCTCCAAATGAATCAAAACATTCGGCGTTGGACTACCCGAGAGATCCGCTGACCCTGCCACAAAGATATTGGAAATACTACCACCCGCCCCACCTGAAAGCTTACTCAAGCCCGCGCTACCACCATCACCAGCCCTGATAGACAGCGCGATGTTCTCAGAGCCAATCTTGACATTGGTAATCGAGCCACCCAGAGCTCCTTCTCCACCACCACCGGCATCAATCCCAAGAAGCGTGCCATCGACGGCCGAGGTTAGCCCATTGACCGTGTTGGTGTAGATATTGCTAATCGAAGCACCAGCCACTCCAGCATCGGGAGCGTATTGAATGGTGTGCGTATTCCCAATTCCAGGGAAGAAATTATACGTCTGCCCATTTGCCGCACTCCCCGCCAGCATTGCTCCGAATCCGCCATGAACGGTGATATTCGAAATGTTGCCGCCGGCGATGATCTTGCCTGTCACATCCGAACCGACTTCCAGCTTACTCAGACCCTGTTTGGCGAGGAGGCCATTGCCATCGTTTGCGAGGGCGACGGAACTCAAGAGCGCGGTTCCCTGATCATTCAGATTGGCAACGATGTCGCCATTGACGGCGCCGCCGATTCTCACCACGGCATTCTTACTCATCGACATGCCAACGATCTCGTTACGCCCGACCTCGCCGTCGTGGTTGGAGTCCTCGAAGAACAGGACAACCGTCCCTGCAGTGACATTCACAAACGGGCTGCTACCAAACCCCGTACTCAAATCGAAAATGTACAATTGTTCACCTGCGGTCAGCTTCAGGTAGTAGCTATTCGCATCCCCCCCTGTCGCGAGCGCAATTGGATCCTGAGTCGCCGCCCCATCGATCGCACCAACGAAATGAGGGTACGTCGGATGGCTCGGATAGGAGTGCATGCTGTAATCCAGATCCTGGGGGCTCGAGTTTCCGTACTGCTGTGTGTCCGGAAGCCCCGCGTAAAGCTTGATAACGGCCGCCGGTGCGATTCTTTGTTCGAGCACTTCCAAGCACGCAGAGTGGCGGTCAGGGGAGAACGGAGACTTCATGGTGGTGTGTGTAAATGGGGCTGGCTGGGTATGCAACCAGAAAGTGGATTATTTTATCAGGGGGAAAGAAGGAGGAGGCGCGACCGCTCACGCGGAAGTTTTTATCCCTGCGCCGGCTCCAAATCTAGAAGCGGTAAAATATTAGTCAAAAACAATTTGCAACAGGGCATGACCCTGCGGTTTTTGCTAAAAATCGCGCCTTAACGGCGCGCCCCGGCAGCTCGATTTTTCTGGGCTTCCGACGGCACGTGCCTACGGAAAAAGCCGGTGACACCGAAGTGTATCGCCGGCTTGATCGAAATGCTCCGGGGAGGAGTAACAACGGGAGCGATTAGCTCGTGGCTTGAGGCTTCAGGCGCTTGGTCACGTCGAGCTCGATCGTGCCGTACTTGGATTCGTAGTTCTGCAGGGTCGCGGTCAGGTGCAGCCAGAGACGCTTTGCTGCGTCGTGCGACATGATGACGCGATTGTCGAGCTTCAGAGGCTCATCAAGGATGGGGCCGAAAAAATTCGGGTTCAGGCCGAAATCCACAATCACCTCGTTGGGGGTCTGCGCAATGCGGCAAACATTGGCGTAGCTCACCTTGAGTTGAGTCTGGTCGATCGGGGGCGTAGCAGGCTTAGTCGTTTCGCTCATAGGGATTTCCGTGGGCGGCAGAGTTAATCGAAGCAATCCCCGGAAGAGCAACTTATTTTTGCAGTTTTGATACGGCTGCTCTGGACGTCGCAGGCAGATCGCTTCACCGTCACAAGACTTGGAGACCACGCAAGCCATCCTTCTGCGAAAAATTCGGCTCACGGAAACGAGCCTCATCATCACTTGGCTCACGGAGACGGAAGGAAAACTGAAGACCGTCGCCAAAGGAGCGCGCAGCACCAGGAGTCGCTTCGGCGGATTGCTCGATCTGTTTCATTTGTGTGAAATCCAGATATCCCGCAGTCGCAAAAGCGATCTCCATGGTCTCAGGGAGGTGACGCTGATCAAAGCGCACGATCACCTGAGCTCCGACTACCCCCGGCTCACGCTGGCCTCTTATTTCGTCGAACTGATCGATCTGGTCACCGAAGCGGAGCACCCCACCCCGGAACTCTACGATTTGCTCCGCCGAGGCCTCGCCTATCTCGATGCAAACCCCGCCTCGGAGCGCGCCCTGCTTCATTTCGAATCCGAAATGACCCGGCTCCTCGGGATCCAGCATCCGACAGTTTCACCAGCCATCGCAATCGGCAGAACCTACCAGCGGCTTCCTGCGTCCCGTCCCGCTGCAATTGCGGCGATTGAAAGACAAGGCTGACGGTCTGGCACAAGCGCCGAAACCGGATGTGAACAGCCCTTCCTGTCATGCAAACGAACAATGCGGCATTCCGCTGGTGCGCATTTCTCAGTTCTTTTATCAATCCAGCTCACCCCCAGACTCCCTAGACCTGTATGAACTGCTTTTATCATCACGACCGCAGCGCAATCGGCATCTGCAAGTCCTGCCAAAAAGGACTTTGCCCGGATTGCGCAGTGGACCTGACGCATGGCCTCGCATGCAATTCGCGCTGTGAAGAAGAGGTCGAGCGTATCATCGCCTTGATACGCAATAACGTGAAGCTGTCGGCTACCGTACCGAAACGGCTCGCTGCCAATCGCCGCGCCATCGCCGTCACTTCAGCGTTCTACCTCGTCATCGGATCGATCTTTCTTACCGCTGGAATTTCACACGATGTGTCGCTGCTGACAGCGCTCGGAGGATGCTTCCTCGCCTTCGGACTATTCAGTCTGTCACGCATGCGAGAAGTGCCCAAAGCCGACGCCAAAGACAGCGCTAAGTAGCTTCAGCCCGTGCGCGCCTCATAGCGAACGCTGCAACGTCAGCGGCACAGGCGAGCTAGACGGCTTAGACCATGCGCCGGCGTCAGTCGGCTAAAACATAGGATTAGCCCTGTTCTCCGCGACCACCGGCGGTGGCGTAAACGCACGGTCATTCACGATCGGCAAATCGGTGGTCGACGGCGTGGGCGTAACTTGGTGAGGAGCGGTAAACTCGATCGACTGCCCGGAGGAGAGTTCGATGAATTGAATGCGCGAACCCCACTCGCGAATCGTATTGCCCTGGGCTCGCCATTCCCCTCGGGATTGATCAGCTGTGCCTGGCCTCGTCACAAGATACACTTGATCGGGTGCGTAACGATCAGGTCGCTGCGGCGCTCCTCGAACCTCCGCTCGACCCGAGATTGCCGCAGTCCGCGTGGGCTGCGGAGTGGAACTACGCGTTACTGCAAGATCTCCGGCGCATGAACAAAAGAACGCCGGAACCACCAGAAGCAGCATCTGTGTTTTCATGGGGAACCTTCTTTCCCAATGAATCGCATGTCACTTGACGCAAAGGCGCATCACCACGCCACTTCGCGAGGACTTCGCTTAAGGGACGATTTGCAGGGCCACGACAAGCTGCCCTTTGGCGCAAAGCGGGCCACGAATCAGCAGCGGGCTGTCCGGCCCCAGTTTCGCCTCGGTTTCGACGATCCGCCGGCGATTGTGATAGATATGAAGGTCTAGAAAATACATCCCCTCCTCCTCGCGCTTCGACTTTACGCTGAGCCAGAAGTCCTGGCTGGGAACCAGCCAATGTTCGTAATGGTCTTCAGCAGCCTTGTCCGTGCCGACCACTTCGATCTGCTTGTAGCCGAAGAATTTTTCGATCTTCCGTGCGATCTTCGCCATTTCCGGATCTGGTGCCTTCGGTTTGTCCGGATTGGTCGCCAGGATCAACGTGCACTTGATCTTCCCCGTTTTGCCGTTGGCGGAATGCTCCGTTGCGACCTCTTCGCCAGCGGGACGTTCCTCAGGCTTTGCAAGCTCGACGTGCTCGGTCTTCGTGGCGTTGACCGGCAAGGCATGCTGTTCAGGCGATGGCCGGACCGGAAGCGCCCGCTCCTGCGCCACAACCGTCAGCGGCAGCGCGGCGACACCCAACACCGCCACCAGGCGCCATACAAAATTTCGGTTCATCCATGCCCCTGAACGACAAACGCGCCGCAAACGGCGGTTTGTAAATTCGGTGGGATGTCCGGATGCAGCCATGTCCTTTACGGAATGTGATAGCTGGCCGGAATGTAATCGAGGCCATCCACCCAAAGCACCGTCACGTTATCCTTTTCCGAATGAATTGGCGTCACGGAGATATCCGGGTCCGTGGATTCAGCACTCACGATCTGCGTGCTGTTCGGCGCTTCTGGCTCGCTCGGGATCGGCGTCGGCGAAAGCTGCACGTAATTGGCGATCTCGTCCTTCTGGACCGGATGATGCGGATCGAGCAGGCGATACGCGGAATATCCGGCAACAATCAAGCAGGCCGCCGTCGCCCAGGCAAACGGCCGGAACAGCCAGGCCAGGAGCGGTCGCCGCACTGGTTCCGCAACCGGCTCGGAAGAACGATCCGCTTCCGCGGCAATCCGGCCCAGTAGCTGATGATTAAAAAAATCTGCATTCGCCAGCACAGGCGCCTGTCCGTGGCTGCGGAGGAGCGCTCCGAGTTTCAGCACCCCCGACTTGTCGTCCGCGGCTTCTGGATGCTCTTCCAATTCCCGTTCGAAAGCTTCGAGTTCCGGACCGCTGAGCTTCCCGTCAATCCAGGCGGTGTAACGTTCCTCAAAGGTTTTCATAGACGTCCTTTAGCAAGGTTTGGAGTTTCTTGCGCGCATAAAAGAGCCGGGACATCACTGTCCCGATGGAGCAGCCCACGGAATCGGCGATTTCCTGGTACTCCATCCCTTCGATTTCGCGAAGCACGATGACCGTGCGATGTTCATCGGAAAGTTTACTGATGGCGGCGTCGATCCTGGCGCGGATCTCCTTGTCCGAGAGGCGCTCAATCGGCTGCATCTCGTCGCGAGGGGCAGTGACCGCGCCCGGCTCGATGTCCCGCAAGCCGTGGGTATCGTCGAACTCCGAGCTTCCCTCGATCTGCCGCCGGCGCATCCAGTCGATCGTGACATTCATCAGGATGCGATAGAGCCAGGTAAAAAAAGAGGATTGTCCCCGGAAGCGCCCGATCGACTTCCAAGCCTTGAGGAAGCCGTCCTGGGCGAGATCCCATGCGTCCTGTTCGTTGCGGACCATGTTGTAGATCATTGCGTAGGCGCGGTTTCGGTATCGGGTGACGAGTTCGTTGAAGGCTTCCGTGTCGCCAGCCTGACACCGTTCGACGAGCCGCAACTCGTCTTCAGGTGCCGGATTTTCGGCTTCGGTGGCCTGGTCTATCATCGCTTGGACGGACCCTCTTCAATTCCATTCGACAAAATTTTCGGGAAAAATTCGCACAGCCGGAATCCGAATGGCCAGTTCGCCATCCCGAGTCCATGCCGGGTTCTCTGAACCCCGCGAATTTCCTGAAAATCGCAACACTGTCCGTTGCGTCATAGAACCGTCATTTCCCATACCGACGGCGCCACTCGATCCGGTATTCACCCATAAGCTGGATGATCCCATCGCGAACCTGAAACAGCCTCTGATTAAGGGCTCCAAAACGCCCATTATCGATGACTCCTTCCTCCCGGAGCTTAACCGCGCTCTCAAGGCCGTTAGTGATGGCACACAGAGCTCGCTTGAGATACGCGATCGTCATTCCGATCTCGTCCACATCGTCACCACTCAGTGCCGCCGCGAGCTTGGCGCTGGCAATGGCGACATTCGTCGAAAGCGTCACCGCTGCGGAATGGTTTTCCACCGCTCCGCCGCACTCCTCAAACATCTGGTCAATCCAGCTCGTAAGGGCAAACGCCGCCTGATAGAGCGGATCCACCTCGAAACTATCTTCCTCCTCAGGGGAGCTCTCATCCTCGCCGGCATCCTCCTCGTTGACACCTTCGCTGAACTGCGAGTCCACGTTGTCGGCCCACTCCCGGCCCTCCTTGTTCAGGAGATGATTCCAGCCCATTTCACGCGCGATGATCTGATCGCGATTCGGGTCGTCGATGTAACGCTCGAGAAGTTCCATGTACTTCTCGGTCTTGCGATCCTGCTCTTGGAGGAAGCGTTCCCAGTCGTATTCGTCCCAAACTTTTTCGGGCTGGTCGTCATCGGGCATTCCGTAGTTATCGCCGGTCGAAAGGAATTCGCAAAAGCTATTTCGCAGCTTCACGCCCAATCAGGATATTAACCCCAACCCGGCAGTTTTCTTTCCCCTTTTTGGATCACTTGCCAAGGGTTTGGCGCCGGAGCTGCCCGCAGGCGGCAGCGATGTCGTGGCCCTTTTCGCGCCGAATCGTCGCCGGGATTCCCCCGCTTTCGAGGATGGCCATAAAGGCATCCTGACGCTGTTCGTCGGGGCGCTTCCACTCCAACCCCTCTACGGCGTTGTACGGAATGCAATTCACCTTCGCCTTGACCCGCCGGGCGGCGCGAACCAGCGCTGCGGCGTCCTCGGGACGATCGTTCACCTCTTCGATCAGGATGTACTCGAAGGTGATGCGCTGTTTTTTGCGAGATTCGTAATACTCGCAGGCCTCCAGAAGGACGGCCAGCGGGTACTTGCGGTTGACCGGCATGATCTGCTGCCGCACCTCGTCCGTTGCTCCGTGCAGGGACACAGCCAGCCGCACCTGCAGGGGTTGATCGGCAAGCTGCCGGATCTGAGGTGCGAGACCGCTCGTGGAAAGCGTGATATGCCGGGCGCCAATCCCGACGCCCCAAGGCGCATTCAGGATCGTGATGGCCTTCATCACATTGGCGTAGTTTGAAAGCGGCTCGCCCATTCCCATGAAGACCAGATTACTGATCCGCTCGCCGCTCAGCTCCTCGACCCGCAGGATCTGATCGACAATCTCACCGGCATGCAGGTTCCGGCTCCAGCCATCGAGGCCGCTTGCGCAGAATTTGCAGCCATACGCGCATCCGACTTGGGTAGAAACACAGAGCGTTCGGCGGTCGGACGCCTCGCCATACAGCGCGGGCGAGGCCGGGATCAGCACCGATTCGATCAGGTTGCCGTCACTGAGCTTGAAAAGGAATTTTCGGGTCGTGTCTTCGGAACCGAGAACGCGGATCGACTCCAGGGCATCGAAGGAGAACGCCTCACTGAGAGCCTGCCGGAGCCCCGACGGGAGATTGCTCATGCCGGCAAAGGACTTTGCCCGCTTCTCATAGAGCCATTGCGCCACCTGCTTCGCCCGGTAGGCAGGCTGCCCAAGCGCATGGAACCGCTCCTCGAGCTCTTCGAGGGTGAGCGATTTGATCGGGACTGGAGCGGTGGTAACGACGTCTGACATGGATTCCCACCTTCGCCCAAAATTGCCCGGGAGGAAAGAGCGGAAGACGTGACACTGTGACACTTCAAACCCAGCCCCGGGCATCGCTCCACGCTTGCATCGCCCTCGCGCATCCCTACTCTCCCCGATTCCCGTTATGCTGAAACCGCACGAGATCTTCGCCCGCATGCCGTCCGAGACGTCGGCTCAACTGTTTTCGTTCCTGATCGACAAGGAGAAGCCGCTTTACAAGGCGACCATCGATTCGCTCGCCAAGCAGCGGAAGCTCCGGCCGATCTTCGTCGAACGGAAACCCCGCAACGAGCGGAATGCCTGGCTGAAGGAAGCCCTCGGCCGCAAGACCAGCGAAGCCATTGCCGCGCACCTCTTGCAGATCTGGCTCGTTGGGGATCATAAGCAGCTCCTCTGCGATTTCCTCGATGCCCTGAACATCCAGCACGACGAAAACGGCACCATCGAGACCATGCCTCCCTGCCCGCCACGCGAAGACCTCCTCCGCGCTGTGCAGACGCTTCTCGAGAAGCACAATCCCGGCGTCGTCGCCGTCTACCTCAACGCCTTCCAGGCTCTCGACGAGCAGGGCTGGCCCGAGCTCGAGACGCTTCTCAAGGAGGACCAGCGCCTCCAGCTTGCGGAGCCCGTCGCGCAATAAGCGCCTGGGTCACAGTCCCCCAAAAAACCTACTGATCATTTCCAAGGGCAGCCTCCAGCATCGGAGCGCTGCCCTTTTTTCAAGGCCCCTCCCCTCGCGAGCAGCCACTTCGTCCCTCGGGTCCTTTCCGTCCCTTGCGTTCTTAAAAGTCCCTTCCGCTCCACTCGCACGTCGCCTTCTCTCCCACCCCTCGCCAACTCCGCTCATTCATTTCACAAATTCCGGCTCGCTCCCTGCGTTCGAGTCTTTGATATTCACTCCCTTTTGGAGTTGAGTGAAGAAGGAGAGCGTCTTCTCAGAAACCGATGCCCGAGACCGTTAAGTTCGATCATTACGAAGTGCTGACCCGCGACGACGGCTCGCTTTACGAGCTTGGCCGAGGGGCTATGGGCATCACATACAAAGCGTTCGACACGAATCTGCGGATTCCGGTTGCGTTGAAGGTCATCAATAACCGCCTTCTCAACAGCGACGTCGCCCGCCAGCGGTTCATTCGCGAGGCGCGCTCGGCTGCCAAGCTTCGCCACCGCCACGTCGCCTCGGTCTTCCATCTCGGCACCGGAGTCGACACGTATTTTTATGCGATGGAGTTCATCGACGGCGAGACCGTCGAGGCGCTCATACGCCGTACGGGTCCGCAGCCACCGCTGACCGCGCTGCGAATCGCGCTCCAGGTTTCGAAGGCACTCAGCGCGGCCGAGCAGCACGGCCTCGTCCATCGCGACATCAAGCCGGCCAATCTCATGCTCGTCCGCGAAGACGACGAGCTCTGCGTGAAGGTGATCGACTTCGGTCTCGTCAAGGCAACCGAAGAGGACGGCGCGGCACTTTCGATGGGCGGATTCTTCGGCACGCCGCATTTCGCGAGTCCGGAGCAATTACTCGAAAAGCCGATCGATATTCGCTCGGATCTCTACTCTCTCGGCGCAACGCTCTGGTACATGCTCGCCGGCCAGGCGCCTTTCGGTGGTTCCATTGCCGAAGTCATGGGCGCACATATCTCGACGCCTCCGCCCATCGAGAGGCTCGATAAGCTGCCGGCTCCCGTCGAAGCGCTTCTGGGCCGCATGCTCGCCAAGGATCCGGCCGACCGCCCTCAGACCGCCGCCGCGCTTCGACAGGAGATCGAGCAATGCGTTGAAAAGATCGCTGGCGGGCCTGTCGCAGCAGCCGCACGTGCGGCAATCGAGGAAGACGCCTTTGCGACGGTGATAGACGACGCCTCGGTTCGTGCCAGCCATGCCAGCTTTGCACAGGGAACGGTGGTCGCCGGCCGTTACGAGATCCTGCGCGAACTTCCCGAAAGCAATATCGGCGCGCAATTCCAGGCCCGTGATCAGAGCCATGCCGATCTGCGTCTCGTCGCGCTGAATCGGAAGCTGGTCCTCTCGCCCACGGTCTTCGCGCGCATCGAGCACGACGTCATCAAGCTGCAGCCGGTCGAGCATCCAAATCTTCTCCGCATCTACGGCCTCGAAACCGTCAATAGCGAGGGGCTGCTCCTGCTCGAATGGACCAACGGTTTCTCATTGCTCGACGTCCTCCGCGCACGACGCGAGCTTCCGGCTTCCGAAGTCCTGCCGCTGCTCGATCAGATCGCAAGTGGCGTGGATTTCGCGCTGTCTGTCGGAGTCGCGCGCCTCGACCTCGCGCTGCACCAAATCCTCATCCATTTCCCCAGTGCAGGCGATCCGCAGGCGGACCTGCTTCGCAAGGAAGTCACTGACTGGCCGCAGGCGGTCGTAAAGGTCAATCCGCTCGACGTCGCGAGAGAGCAGTCGTTCACCGGCACCTGGGAATGCGCCCCGACGCTCGCTGGTGCCGACCTCGCCAGTGTCCGCGAGAGCTGCGGAACCAGCACCTCCGCACTGCAGGCTCTTGGCAGAGTCGTATACGAATTGCTCGGCGGCACGCTGCCAGCCGTCACAGCTCCGGGACTTACTCCGCGCTACGTGCCGCTCACGTCGCTTTCCGAGGCCGGGAATGCTGTTCTGAAGCGGACTTTCAGCGCAGCGGAATCATTCCAGTCAGCCAGCGAATTCAGCGCCACGCTTCGCGACTCAATGGAAATGGCCGGCGCGCCAGTAGCAGGCGCCGGAGCTCGCCCCACGCCCCCAGCCGTTTCTGCATCTGGTCAGGCAAGGGCCGCAAGCGTCGCAACTCCAGTAGCAGCGCCGCCTCCGCTGGCCGCTTCTGCAAGTCCTGCCGTACAGACCGCTCCGCCGGTTCGCTCCCAGCCTGCTGCAACCCCGGTTGCGCCACCCGCGCCTCCGCCAAAAAAAGGAGCCGGAGCAGCCATTGCGATCGTTGGAGTTGTCATTTTTCTCGCCGCTGGTGGAGCAGCCGCGTATCTCCTGCTCCCTCGCTATCTCGGAAATCACAAGACCGAAATCGTCCAGGCGCCAACACCTGCGCCGACACCGACA
>FTCV01001892.1_pt1 | contig 20310 bp, 11 predicted proteins | sample 1639691 | NCBI WGS metagenome assembly FTCV01 (sample SAMEA3914864, study PRJEB12502) | metagenome | biome: forest; material: soil | place: USA | collected 2012-03-12 | depth 0.3 m
GCGAAAAACTCAGCCCCACGGCGTTGGGCAACGGCCTGGCTTTTCCGCACGCGCGGACGGGCTCGGTCGAGCAGATCGTGATGGCCGCCGGACGCATCCGCGAAGGTGTGACCTTCGAGAGCGCCACCGACCCGGTGCAGCTCGTCTTCGTCATCGGCACGCCGAAAAACATGGTGCGCGAATACCTGGGCCTCGTCGGCGACCTGGCGCGACGGCTCAAGCAGGCGGGCATGCGCGAGCAACTTTTGAAAGTCTCATCCACAGCCGAATTTCTCGCCGCGTTGCGCGCGGTGCCGCGGATCTAGCCGCTTCCGATCGCTCCCATGGAGACGGAAGAAAGCCAGACGCAACGCAGGTGGTTGTTTCCCAGGCTGAAGCTTCGCGTCTGGCTCGCCGAGCTCTTCCACTTCAGCGAGCTGCAGGTCACGCTCTTCTGGGCCGGAGTCATTGGCTTCGCCGGCGGGCTTTCCTCGGTCGCCTTCCGGCGCGTTACCGACGGCGTGCACTGGCTTTTCACCAGGCAGCATACGGGTTACGTCGAGAGCTTCATGCATCTCGTCTGGTGGCAGCGGCTGATCATCCCTGCCGTGGGCGGCGTACTTGCCGGGCTCGTGATTTATTTCGGGACGCGCATCGCCCGGAAAAGCAGTACCGATTACATGGAAGCCATTGTGCTCGGCGATGGCGTGATTTCCTTCCGGTCCAGCGCGGTGAAATGTCTCTCGGCGATGTTTTCGATCGCTTCGGGCGCTTCGATCGGACGCGAAGGCCCTCTGGTGCAGCTCTCCGCGGTGCTCGCTTCGCTGGTCGGACGCTGGCGCAAGGTGCCAGCACTGCAGTTGCGGCTGCTCGTGGCGTGCGGGGCCTCGGCAGGAATTGCATCGGCGTATAACTCGCCCATCGGCGGTGCGCTCTTCGTTGCCGAGATCGTCCTGCAATCGCTGGCGATGGAAACCTTCGGCCCGCTCGTGTTTGCCTCGGTCGTCGCGACGCTCACCATCCGGCGGCTCATCGGCGAATCGCCGCTCTACGAAATCCAGATCCCAAACGTGCGGTTGCATACGAATTGGGAAATCCTTCCGTACATGCTGCTCGGGCTGCTTGCGGGATTTGTCGCGCCGTGGTTCCTGCGGCTCCTGCGCGGCAGTGAAAAGCTCTTCTCGAAGCTCCCGCTGCCACTCTATCTGCGAATCGGCCTCGGCGGTCTCACCGTTGGCGCGCTGGCCATCCTGCACCCGGAGGTTTGCGGCAATGGTTACAGCGTAATCAACGAGCTGCTGCACCAGCAGATGGTCTGGGAAGTCCTCCTTGTCATTTTCATATGCAAGCTTCTCGCCACGGCGGCGACCTTTGGCTCGGGCGCGGTGGGCGGTGTCTTCACACCCACGCTTTTCGCCGGCGCGTGTCTCGGCGTGCTTTTCTGCGATGTGGTGCAACGACTCTGGATCGGCCCGACTCTGGTGCCCGCGGCATTTGCGCTGGTCGGAATGGGCGCCTTTCTCGCCGCAACGACACACGCGCCGCTCATGGCTATCATCATCGTTTTCGAGCTCACCCTCGATTACGATATCATCCTGCCGCTGATGCTCGCCTGCATCGTGGCGCACTACACGTGCTCCGCCTTCGAGAAGAACTCAGTCTACAGCGAATCCCTCAAGCGCAAGGGAGGCGACGATTACAGCCGCCACCTCGCGAGCCTTTCCGTGGGTGACCTGATGAAGCCAAACCCGGTCGCAGTCGGCGAGGCGGCGCGCTTCAACGAGATCGCGGAGAACTTCATCGGCAACCGCTTCAACTATCTCTATGTCATCGACGATCACCGCCAATTCCGCGGCGCGATCTCGTTGCACGATATCAAGAGTTACCTCAACGATCCCGAGCTCGCTCAATTCATCATCGCTCGCGATATCCTGAGGGAGAGCATTCCCACGATCCTGCCGGAAGATTCGCTAGCCACGGCGCTGGAGCGATTTTCCAAACACGACGGCGAGCGCCTGCCCGTGATTTCTTCCAATAACGGCGACCGTCTTCTCGGCAGTATCTCAAAAACGGATGTCTTGCTCGCTCTGACCGAGCAAAGCCGCGAGAAACCGGCAGATCCAGCGACCTGACCGACCGCAAGCGCACAGTTCACGGTCACTCATCATAGTCTTCATTCAGGGAGCGAAGAAACTTCACGAGCGAGCCGATGTCTTCGGTTTCCAGAAATACCTTCTTCATCCGCGCGTCCGCGTTTCGCACCGCTCCGCGCCGGGCGCGCTCGCTGAAGTCGAGATAGAATCGAATAACATCCGCAATGGTATCCTTGGCGCCGTTGTGCAGATAAGGCGGATCCTGGCCCAGGTCGCGCAGGCTCGGAGTCTTGAAACAGGCGATGCAGCGATCGAGTAAAGGAGTGCCCGAATCCTCCGGACTCAGGGAGCCGAGGAGCGCTCGCAACCGCGCCTGCGGGTTCGGACAGTCTGGATTCGCAAAGACATTCCAAAGGCCCAGATCGGCGCGCTCCGGATGCTCGGCATCCGGAACGGCAGCAAATCGTCCGTTCGCGCGCGGGTGCAGAGACGTCGGCGGCAAGAAGGCACCATAGTCTTGCGTCCTTTTCTCCAGGCCCGGGATAACTAGCTGTCCAAAAGCTCCCTCGCCATGGATGCGATCGTATTCTTCCTGGGATGCCCCGGTATTGTGAAAATCGAAATCGCTGAAGGCCGGCGGAACGTGGCAGGCAAGACAGTTGCCAATATGAGCAGAGGACGCTGCCTCCGAGTTATGAGGTTCTGCGAGAAAGATCTTCAGACCGGCCAATTCATCAGGTCCAAACTCAAATGCCTGATCATGTGTTAGGAACCTGCCATCTCCGGGCACCACCCAGCGCGGTTCTTTCAGTTCATCGATTGCCGAGCGTAACCTCCGCGCATAGGCAATGTCCGATTCCACGTCGCATTCACCCGGATGAATGCACCTCGGCGCCCTGGGTAGCGAATTTTTCGCAAGAAACACGTCGTAAGGCGAGGTGTCGAACTCGCCTTGGAAATCCCTGTGAAAGCGCAAAGAGCGAACATAAGCGCCGATCATTTGTGCGACACTAGCTAGAATCTCTTTATCGGTCGCCGTACTGACATCGATGCGGTAACTGGCGGGCAGACGAATATTTCGCGCACTCAGCCGCGATGCACTGGCAAAGAGCGCCGAATAGGAAAAGCCATCCGACCGCTCCCGCGCCAACGCTCCGCTGCCATCGTCATGGCGAATAACTTCGGCGATGTGATGATTGGCCGTGGCCTTTTCCTCCGGCAGCCAGCCGAAATTGCGCCCCGTAAGGGTAGATTCGATGAGCTCACGGATGGTGCAAAATTCTCCATCGAGGTGGAGCAGGTCCGGTCTGTTGCTCCTGGCCTTCGCGCTAACGAGCGAAGGAGAATTCCGCGTCGTGACAGTTCGGCCATCTTCCCGAGCCGGCAATGGCGAACGCCGCGCAAAATCCGCATAGGAAGAGTTTCCGAGAGTCTCACGGAATTCATTCACGAGATGGCAGGCCCGGCAATTCATCGACTGGCCGGCAAATGGACCGGGTAGCGGATCTCCAGTCGTCACTGTCTTTGCCATCACTGGATCACCTCCGGGGAGCGGCGCATTCCAGTTCCCCCGAAAATGAGCGAAAAAGTATTGGGAAAACCGCGTCTCCATAAACAACCGCCCGCCAGCTTTCACTTCGGGTGCATCCTCTTCAGCCCCAAAGGTCGTGACCACTGACAGAAGGCATCCAAGGATGCCAAGAAGGCCGGGAAATCTGTGAACTCTGGCTTTCAACGGAGAAACACAACTACGGCATCGTCACCGAAAGGCGCAGCCACAGCTTCGTAGACGCGCCGACCGGTATGCTGGCCTGGATCACGCTTGTGGAACCATCGTCGGAAAGGATCGTGTTCACGACATTGGCCGCCGTCCACGAGAGCAAGTCCGACGATTGCTGGACCACATAGCTCAAATCCGATGCAGCATCGTTCTTGCGATAAGTGAACGTCATCGTTCCTCCGGTCATGCCTACTGTCGGAAGAGAAAGGGACGCCGCATTCATGGGATCGGTATTGAGCGCGTATTCGAGAAGATTCGAAATCCCGTCCGCATCCGGGTCGGCAGTGGGACCGGCAATCGCAGCGTTTCCGGCATTTGCTCCAAACTTCTGCACCTTCCAGTTGCCGAAAGGCGTGAGCGTCACGTTGATACTTACGCTGCTAGTCACGGAGAGTCCGCCGTTATCGGTAATAGTCGCCTTCAAAACATAAGCGCCGGACTTGAAAAATGTGACCATCGCATTTTTCGCAGCGTTCGTCCCATTTGCCGAATAGGTCGGAGAGATTACCCCGGAGGGCACAGTGGTCGCAGTCCAGGTATAAGTCAGGTTCGATTCCCCGCCACCATCGGTGTCGGCTCCGAGCACCGAGATATTTGTAGTCGAGCCGTTTACGGTAGCCGACGTGGCGCTGGCCGCTGTGGCTACGCTCGGCGCTGCGTTGGTGACCGTCACGTTAGCCGAACCGCTTTTTCCACCTGCGCTCGCGGTTACATTCGCCGAGCTGGTCGCGTAGGAGGCCGTATATACACCCGAGGCGCTCACGTTCCCAGCTCCGGAACTGCTCCAGACGATTGCCGGCTGTACGGCCATAGCACTGCCAAACTGATCATAGGCAACCGCCGCAAACGTTTGCGTAGCATGCGAACCAAGGCTCGCCGCAGAAGGTGTGATCTGGATCGAAGTCAGGACCTGGCTCACCACGTTGATGGTTCCGTTGACTCCAAGATTCGCAGTATTCCAGGCCAAGCCCGTCGGGAGTGACGGCAGTGTGATGTTCGAGAAGCTGCCGGCATACATACTCGCCGAAAAGAGAGTAAAGCTATCGCCGGCAGCCAGCGTGCCGCCAAGATTCGTGACCGTGAGCGTGCCGCCATACGTCGCGGTCGAGATGCCCTGCACGCTATCGCTGGTACCCGCCGCTTTATTGAGCTCCATTGCCGTGGTGCCGGATAGGCTAAGTGCCGCACTACTGAGCGTAAGTGTGCCGATACCACCCACCCCGGGAGCCAGCGTTCCGCCGCTGGCCACGGTCACAGCGCCCAAGGTCCCTGTGCCACCGAGCATACCTCCGCTTCCGATCGACGTGGCACTGCTTGCTGCAGATCCCGTGACGAACAACGTTCCGGCGTTGACGGTCGTCCCACCGGTGTGAGTATTTACGCCGCTCAGAGTGAGCGCGGCCGGGCCCGTCTTAGTGAGAGCCAGCGGGCCCTGTAGCTTGCTGCCGGAGCCATTGTATTCAGCCAGTTCGTCCACAAGGGTTCCCGCGTACGTTCCAGCCGTCGTCTGATTCACCGTAAGCGTCCCCTTCCCAAGGGTCACGGGGGCGCTGGTCGCCGTATTGCCGTTGGCAATAACTGCAGTCCCGGCTCCGTTCGAACTCAGGTTTGAAACCAAGGCATTGTTGCCATAGAGAAACAGCCGCGCATTGTTGCCGCTGGCCGGATCAAGCAACAGCACATTCCCCTGCACCAAGGCATTGGTATTATTCAGATATACAGATCCGCGCTGGATTTCCAGCATGCCGGTGAAGGTATTACTGCCGCTGAGAACAAACGGCACCTCCATCGGAGTCGAGCCGGTATTATTGTTCTGCGCAATGAACGTGAGTCCTCCCGTGCCCGAGATGGGTCCCGTGAAATTGGTATCGGCACCCGCAGATGTGAGGTACTTCGAAACGGAGTTGTGATTGGTATTACCCCATACGTAGCGCTGGCTCGCGCCCAGATCCACGGCCGTGGCAATGATACTCCCCCAATTCGAGGTACTATTGGCCGTGTCGTTGCTATTGAAATAGATATCCGGTGACGTGGGACTGCTCGTCGTCGAGCGCAAAGCCAGGGTTCCCGCGCCTCCGACAGCGGGAAAGACCCCACTGCTATTCGCGGTGGTCTGAAGTTTTCCGGTACTGTTGACCGTGGCTCCAGCAGCAATGGTTAAGACGTTTGTCGAAGTGACAGTTACCGGCCCCGCTCCGAGCACGCCTGCATTGACCGACGTGCTGCCAGTATAAGTATTCCCGCCCGGAAGATAGAGCGTTCCGGCGCCACTTTTCGCGAGGCCCTGGGTGCCGGCCAGTGCTGCACCGATGGTGGCAGCTTGATTATTGACCGTGACCGTCGGCGTGCCGCTCGTGACACTGAGCGTCAGAGGACCGCCGGTGCCGGTGTTGAGCGTCCAGTTATGACCTGCGGCGGTATCGCCGAAAATCAGATTCCCAATGGTCCTGGCGCCATCCAGGGTGACAGCTGCATCGGCTGGCAGGCTCAGCGTGCTGAAATCGGCGGTCGTGCCCACTCCCTGCGGAGCCACTCCCACGGCCCAATTCGCGCCTGAGGTCCAGGATCCTCCTGCCGGATTGATCCAGACGCCATTCGTCTGCACGGTAAGACTCACTGGCCACGACTGAGTATGACTGTTCGCCAGATTGGTAAAGACAATGGTGTCGGAGTAAGTCCCAGGAGCCAGCGAGTTCGCGCTGCTATTGAGCGAGACCGTCACGGTGCCGGACGCGCCAACCGTCAGCGTTCCGCTCGTTGCGGAAAGTGTGAGCCAGTTCTGGGACGCATGTGCGGTCCAGCTAACCACAGCCGAGCCACCGTTGATGAGTTGATAACTCACCGTACCCGGCGCAAAGGGTCCACCCGCGATTCCTACTGCGGCCAGGGCGCCACTCGAGTAAGTTTGCAAGTCGTCCGAAGGAAATCCGGTCTCCAGGTGCCCGTTGAACGTCCGCAGGAAAACGCTGTCGCTGCTGGCTGTGACTGACAGTCCATACCAACCCTGATTTCCGCTCGTAACCGGGAAGGTATGGGAAACGGTGCTATTTGCCGGGACAGGGTAGGCCACGCTCCCGGTCCCGGAATATGTATCGGTCACCGTGAAAGTGACCGATGCCGACGAGCTGTTGCGCATGGCTAGCGTGATCGCGTTTCCTCCTGTCGGGATGAGGGGCGTCACTTCGATCTGATTCAGGTCCACATTGATGTTCCCAGCGAAGCGTTGCTGAAATCCATTCGGCCCATAGCAGGTAAGATCATAGTTCCCGGCTCCGGAAGTGACGACGTTCCAGGAATCGCCGGTGATGCCTCCAGGGCCGGCGTCATATTGCCACGGGCCATCGGTCCGGTATGCGTTGGCGTACACGGAATAATGCACCGAGGAGGCGCCGGCATTCCACATGGCAATCGAGAATAGGCCGCTTGCGGTCGTGGTCGTGGAAGTCGCAAATGGCTGATACGGTAGCGGCCGAGCCAGCTTGGTTCCTGTTTCCTGCGTCGGAAGGGCCTGGGGAGACGGAACAGGCTGAGTAACACTGCCGGAACCGGTAACCGACGTGACGGTAGGCAGCGTAGGAACGGTGTAGTCAGGATTTGCAAAGTCGAACGCCGAAGTCAGATCGCCGCAGACCTGACGCCGCCATGCGCTGATGTTAGGATCAACCACTCCGGTAACTAGTTCCAGAAAGCGAATAATGGAGGTGTGGTCGAAGACCTGCGAACAGACATGCCCACCCCGGCTCCAGGGTGAGACGATGACCATTGGCACCCGCGTACCGAGTCCGATCGGCTTGCCATTAACGAACTCATCCGGCGTTCCGGCCGGCGGAGTTGGCGGCGGGATGTGATCGAAAAGACCATCGTTTTCATCGTAAGTAAGGAGGAAAACGGTAGAGGCGGCGATCGTCGGATTCGATGCGATCGCATTGATGAATTTGGTAGTCAGGACGGCTCCATTGGCCGGAGCGTAAGGCGGGTGCTCGGAGGCGGACGCGGGGGCGATGATATAAGAAACGGTGGGGAGATTCCCTGAGGTGACGTCGGCCTGAAAGGCCGTGGCGATGTCGCTTACATCGGCGATTCCTCGGTCGTAGAGTGGATTTCCGGCGGTGACGTGAAGGAATGAAGCAAACCAGTTCAGGGCATTGTCGTCGTAATTATCCGCCTCCTGATACACCTTCCATGTGACACCCGCATTCTGCAGCATCTCGGGATAAGTCATCCAGGTGAAGCCCTTGGATGGCTCGGTATTGTCGGTGACCGGGCCACCACCCGTGCCTTCGGGATCGATCATACCGGTGAACATATAAAGCCGGTTGGGGTTCGTCGGCCCAACCACGGAACAGAAATAGTCGTCGCAAATCGTATAGGCATCGGCGAGCGCGTAGTAATAAGGCAAATCCGCTCGCGTGTAGTAAGTCATCGTGTCCGAGCCCTTGGCGGAGACCCAGTTGTCCCACTTTCCGGAGTCCCAGGCAGAGTGTCCCGAACTCCAGTCATGTGCGATGTCAGCAAGGAAGGGAGTCGTGACGTGGAAGGGCAGGACATAGCTGCTGCCCGTGGGCTGATAGAAATCGGAGTTACCGTTCTGGAATTTCAGTGCGTTCGTATCTCCATACCCGCGCACGCCTGCCATGGTGCCGAAGTAGTGATCGAACGACCGGTTTTCCTGCATGAAGATAACGACATGCTGGACATCGCGGATTGTGCCTGTTGCCGCGTGAACCGCTCCTGATGCTGACAATAAAAGCAGAAGCGTCGCCACGAGAATCGTGTCTTTGAAAAGACTGTAAGCGCAAGTCGAGGGGGAACGTCGAGGGTGCATTGGTTGAGCGCAATGTGACCATTGCTTGCCCAATAGATTCCCATGGCACTAGCGCGACCGGAATGGGCAAAATTCGCATTCAACAGGCCATTTTTGCGCGTTTGCCGGGCATTCCGCTCAAAAGATAGGATATCTACGACAGGTTTGTTTTCCGTTTTCTAACAAACCCCGTTTGGGCCTGGCGCTGCTCGTATCGTATCTACCGGCAAACGATCGGCGCCATGTGAGAGAATTCTGTTTGACGCCCCAATTGATTTTGGTAATTTCTGTAAAGACAGAAATTAATGACGAAACCGCCCACTCCAGTTCAGCAAAAGTTCATCGTGCATTGGGGCGAGCTGGGCACCCGGTGGGGCATCAATCGAACTGTCGCGCAGATTTACGCGATTCTCTATATTACCGGCGAGGTGCTTGCGGCGGACGAAATAGTCGAAGCCCTTGGAGTGGCGCGTTCCAACGTCAGCACCAGCCTGCGCGAACTTCAGGGCTGGGGAGTCATTCGGGTCGTGCATCGGATCGGTGACCGCCGCGATCATTTCGAATCGATCCATGACGTGTGGGAGATGTTTCGCGTGATCGTTGAGGAACGCCGCAAACGTGAGATTGAACCCATCGTGGCGATTCTCTGGGAATGCCAGAAACAAGCGGCAGCCGATCCCGGAACCGAGCAAGTTAGCCTCAAACGTCTCACGGAACTGCTTTCGTTTTTTGAACTGACCTCTGCCTGGTATGAACAAATTCGCCGCGTGCCGACGAATGTGGGCATTCAGATCATGAAACAGGGAGACCGCGTCGTGAAACTGCTGCTGCGGATCCCGGATTGAATTTTTTTGCCGAGCAATGTCTGTATTTTCTGAAACGCCAGAAATTAATGGAAATCGAATCGGCGTAACTGCACGTGACTATGAACCTGGAGCTCATTCCCGAATCAGCCCGTGGGATTGCAAGCCGCCGCGCCAAATTGGCGATGGAAGAGCTGGAGCCAACTCCGCTCTTCTATGGCGACTGGAACCAAACAACGTTCGTCCATTACGAAGTGGATCCCGAGATCTTGCAGCCATTCGTGCCCTTCGAATTGGACCTGTATGAAGGCCGGTCCTACGTCAGCCTGGTTGCCTTCACCCTCGACCGATTGTGTCCCGGGATGGTGAACTGTGCGGCGGGTGAATGGCTGATGCGACCAATCTCTCCCTGCCGATTCCTGAATGTCCGGACATACGTGAAGCACGGAGGTAACACCGGAATCTATTTCCTGGTGGAATGGCTTTCGAGACTCCTCAAAGTGCCACTTGGTCCGGTAACTTATGGTTTGCCATACCGTCCGGCGCGATTGACTTATCAATGGAACGAAGATGCCGGGTCGATTTCCAATACTATAGCGAGACCAGACGGCTGCCTCGCCTACATGGGATCTTGGAATCTCGATACACCGAATGAATCAAGCACTCCCGGATCTTTGACTGAGTTCCTCCTCGAAAGATATGTAGCGTTCACAAAATGGCACGGATTGGTTCGTCACTTTCGTATCTGGCACGAGCCATGGCAGCAGCGCCCCCTTGAGGTCGAAGTGCAAGACGATACGCTTGTCCGAACGACGGGACATTGGTTTGAACAGGCAAAATGCATCGGTGGGAATGTGTCGCCAGGAGTCCGTGAAGTTTGGCTCGGGCGCCCTCGTTTTGGTAACTGATTTGACCGCCCAGCCTCGAGTCCCGCTGACTACCTAACTCGAGTACGCACTGCGCGGATCTGGATCTGGGCGGATACATTGCCCTGGTACTCATTCCGCTCGACCGTGAATGCGATATCCCAGGGCAAGCGCGGAAGAGGTTCGCGCGCGGCGCCAAACCAGACAGCCCGGCTTTCATGCGATCCCTGTCGAAACGAGAGCGAGAGATGCTTTTCCTTCATCACGCGCGGTTCGGCGATCAGGGAGACATCGCGCGCGTAGTAGAGCGGCTGGCCGTTGCCCATGCCGAAGGGCTGCAGCGCCTCGTGCTGCGCGAGCAGCGAATGCCGCACTTCGCCCAGCGTGACCTCTGCATCGAGCTCGAGCAGCGGCTGGAGCTGTTCGTCGACGAGACGGCTGCGGGCGCATTTGCGGAAGGCCTCGCAGAAGTCGCCAAACTGCGATTCGCGCAGGGCGAACCCGGCGGCCATTTCGTGCCCTCCATGCTTTTCGAGCAGATGCCCGCAATCGGAGAGCGCCTGCACCAGCGAGAGCCCGCGAATGCTCCGTCCGCTGCCCTTGCCGAGGCCATCGTCATCGAATCCAATCACGAGCGTCGGGCGGTAGTGCTTCTTCATCAGGCGCGAGGCTACGATGCCGATGACGCCCAGATGCCAGCCCTGCGCGCCCACGACGATTGCAGCGTCCCGTTCCGGAAGAAAACAATCGGCAAGCTGCGCCTCGGCTGCTTCGAGCACGGCGTCCTCCACCGCGCGGCGTTCCCGATTCTGGCCATCGAGCGATTCCGCGAGCTTGCGGGCGCGGAGTGGATCCTCGGTCAGCAGCAATTCGAGCGCATCCTGTGCGGTGCCGAGACGTCCGGCGGCATTCATGCGCGGCCCGAGCTTGAAGCCAACGTCGCCGGCTGTGATCTGGCTCCCGACGCCCGCGACTTCGGCGAGCGCGCGGATACCGATCCATCTGGAAACGGAGACCTGAGCGAGGCCGCGTTTGACCAGCGTGCGGTTCTCAGCGGTCAGCGGGACCAGATCGGCGACAGTGCCGAGCGCGACGAGATCGAGGTAATGCCGCAAATCGAGTCCCGCCACCGGGCGACGCTTGAGCAATGCATGCGCGACCTTGAAGGCAATGCCGGCGCTGCACAGGTAGTGAAAATCGTCGCCCAGCTTCGGATTCACCAGCGCACAGCAGTCAGGCAACTCGGCCTTGCCTTCGTGGTGATCGAAGACAATCACATCCACGCCGTCCCGGCGAAGTTGCGCGATTTCGGCCACGGAAGCCGTGCCGCAATCGACCGCCACAAGCAGCTGCGGACGCAGTTCGGCCACGCACCGGGCTACGCCATCTGGGCTGAGCCCGTAGCCTTCGTCCATCCGTAGCGGCAGGAAACATTGAGGATCGGCGCCAAAGCAGCGCAGGATTCGCGTGAGCAGTGCGATCGAAGTCACGCCATCGACGTCGTAATCGCCGTAGAGCACGATCCGCTCGTGCCGGTCGATCGCCGCCAGCAGCCGCTCCACAGCAGCGCCCATGTTTGGCAAAAGGAACGGATCGCTCAGGTTCTTCAGGCGAGGATCGAGAAATGCAGCCGCGTCTTCGGGAGTTTCAAAGCCGCGCCGGCAGAGCAGTTCGGCGACGAAATCGGGAACCCCCAGATTGGACGTCAAGGCCCGCCGGATTTCAGGACGGGCAGGCTCGGGCAGAATCCAGCGCATGCTCATGGACGGCGAATGCTATGCTGGCTCGCGGTGCCGCGGACAGACCAATCTAGTGTCCTGATCGATTAATAAGGACACTAGTTGGAAGAAACTCCCGCCGTTGAAGCAGCACCGCGTGCGATGCTCAGGACCTACGCCGCCACTGCGACGCGCCGCAATTTCGCGATGATGCGGGGCAGCACTTCGAGGACCTTCTCGACTTCCGCCTTCGTATTGAAGCGGGAGAACGAGAAGCGGAGGCTGGAACGTGCGCGGTCATCGGAGAAGCCCATGCCCTTGAGCACGTGGGACGGATGCAGCGAACCCGCCGTGCAGGCCGAGCCCGCGGAGCAGCAGATGCCTTCCTGATCGAGCAGCATGAGGACGGCTTCCGAGTCCACGCCATCGAAGGAAATGTTCGCCGTATTGGGTAGGCGCTGCTCCCGGTCGCCGTTGACCTGGCTGCCTTCCACGCTGGCGAGCACACCGTTTTCGAAGGTATCGCGCAGGGCGAGGACCTCGGTATTTTCGTGTTCCATCCACTGGCCGGCGATCTCGCAGGCTTTGCCGAGCGCCACGATGGACGCGACGTTCTGCGTGCCGGCGCGCTTCCCGTTTTCCTGGCTGCCGCCAATCATGAACGGGTGGAACTTCGTCCGGCGATTGACGTAGAGCACGCCCACACCTTTCGGGCAATGGAGCTTGTGGCCGGAGAGGGAGAGGAAATTGATCTTCGCGTCGGCGAGAGCGATCGGGATCTTGCCCACCGCTTGGACGGCGTCGGTGTGGAAGAGCGCGCCCTTGGCCCGCACGATCTCGGCGATTTCATTCACCGGGAAAAGCACACCGGTCTCGTTGTTTGCCCACATCACCGAGACGATCGCGGTGTCGGGCCGAATGGCGCGTTCGAGTTCCTTGAGGTCGATCTGGCCTTCGGAATTGACGCTCAGCCAAGTCACTTCGTGTCCGCGGCGGGACAGCGTTTCGCAGGTCTTGAGCGTCGCGGAATGCTCCACGCGGGTCGTGACGACGTGCTGCCTGTCGCGGTCCATCGAGAGTGCCGAATGAATGGCCGCATTGGTCGATTCCGTGCCGCAGCTCGTGAAAAGGACCTCCGAAGGCTCGCAGCCCATCAGGGCCGCCACGCGTTCGCGGGCGAGGTCGAGCGCCTTGCCGACCTGCTGTCCAAAGCCGTACGCGCTGGACGGATTGCCGTAGAGTTCGGTCAGAAAGGGCATCATTTCTTCGACGACGGCAGGGTCCACACGCGTGGTTGCGTTGTTATCGAAGTAGATGAGTTCGCTCGCTTTCATGATTGAAAAGGGGGCGGACCATAGCGCAATCCGCGAGGTAGTGCCAATGCAAGTTTGTGTCGGTGACACGAGAGGGAAATTACGAAAGAAGCCGGAAATCCCAATGACCAAACGTTTTGGCTTCGCTCAATGCCAGTCGTTCGAGCTTCGGACTTCGTCATTCCTTCGTCATTCGTCATTCTGGTTTCGCCATTCCCGCTCTTTCGGATTTGTGCCCGGCCGGTTCGCCACTACTCTTTGCGCCGCATGAAATTCATCCTCGCGACCATCATTCTCGGCGTCGCAGGCGCGCTGCTTCACGCGGAAGAAGCGCCTGTGATCACCGTCACAAAGAGCGACAAGCTCACGATTTCCGTTTCCGGACTGGGCGGCCCGGAAGGCGCGGCGGCGCAGAAGACCCTGCAGAACGATCTGGCGATGTCCGGCTATTTCACCGTCGTCCCGGCCGATCGCGCGCAGTTCCAGGCCGGCGGCAGCGCCAACGGCGGCACGCTCGATGGCAAGGTGACCGATCACGGCGGAAAATCGCTGCTGACGAAGACCTTCAGCGGCGCGGGCAAGGCCAAGGTCCACGAGTACGCCGACGAAATCGTTGAGACGCTCACCGGCCATCGCGGCATCGCCAGCACGAAGATCGCCTTCGTCGCCACGCACACCGGTGCGAAGGAAATCTATACCGCCGACGCCGATGGCGGGAGCGTAGTCCAGCTCACGCATGATCGCGTGATTTCCGTCGCTCCGCGGCTTTCTCCCGATGGCCGGCGTCTGCTCTACACCGGTTACCAGAGCGGTTATGCCGATGTGTACGAGATCGATCTCGGCGGCGGCGCGCGCAATCGGATCATGAAATATCCGGGCACCAATTCCGGCGCGACCTTTTCGCCCGATGGCGGCCGCATCGCGGTGACTCTCAGCAAAGACGGCAATACTGAGCTGTACGTCACGAGCTCCGGCGGCGGCGGCCCGCGTCGGCTCACGCGCACACCGGGCGTCGAATCCTCGCCCACGTGGTCGCCGGACGGAAACGAGATCATTTACTCCTACGACGAACACGGCGGCCCGCAGCTTTACCGGATCTCCGCGAGCGGCGGCGAGGGACGCCAGATCTCGACCGGCCACAGCTACAACACTGAGCCGAACTGGTCACCCGACGGCAAGAAAGTGGCCTTCAATGTCCGTGAAGGCGGCGGCTTCCAGGTGGCGATCCTCGATCTCGCCGGCGGCGGTTCGCGCGTCGTGGGCGAAGGCCAGGATCCAGTCTGGGGCGCCGATTCGCGGCATCTGATCTTTGCCGAAGGCGGTTCGCTCATCTTGCTCGATGCGCAGACCGGCCAGCGCAATACGCTGGTGAGCGGCCTGGGCAAAATCTCGGAGCCCACCTGGTCGCGCGGCAGGGATTGAGTGCCCGCGGCTGAAAAATCTGAGGAGGGGGAGGAATTTTCCTCCTCGCTCCACGGCACAATCTCCTCTTAGCCTCGCGCCCATGTTTCGCCCGCTGCTCTCCAAATTTGCCTTCCCGATTCTGACGCTGTCCCTCGCGCTGACTTTCACTTCGTGCGCGAACTTTGGAAAGAAACAGGCCGGTGCCGGTGCAGGCGGCCCGGATGGGGATACGATCAATGGAACGCCGCTGCCTGAACGGCAGGAAGGCGTCAACTTCCTCGGCAGCAATGTGGATCGCAGTCGCTTTAGCCCGGTCTATTTCGGCTTCGATAGCTACGGCGTCAGCGGCTCCGAGCACTCGAAGATCGACGAAGTGGCCTCCTACCTGCGCCAGTCGCACGGGACGATCATCGTTGCTGGATTCACCGACGAACGCGGAACGCCGGAATACAATCGCGGTCTCGGCGAGCGCCGCGCCTTGGCAGTCCGCCAGGCTCTGATCGCCGCTGGAGCCGATGGCGGTCAGATCCAGACCGTCAGCTTCGGCGCCGAAATGCCCGCCGATCCGTCTTCAAATGAATCGGCCTGGGCCAAGAATCGCCGCGCGGAGTTTGGCGTGGTGAAGCGGTAAACGCCGCTTACTGACCGGCCTTCAATTTGACTCTGAGCATCCCGCCGGAGCCAGATTGCTCGAAGCGCTAAAGGCTTTCCTTGTGGCTCTCGTCCTATTTCACGTGGGACGACCGATCTAATTTGGAAGTAATTCCGAATCTGAGCAGCTGCTGCCTACTTGCCAGGCACTATCTTGATTCAAAACTGGGGGCGCCCTGGCAGAAATCTCGCGGAAATAACGTACACTCAATTTCGCGTGTGAGTATCTTACGTAAGAAGGATGTCATATCACCGTCGAATTCCTCATACCGCGGGCTTCGTGCGTCGTTTACGACGATTTTCCAACTATTTGGGTTACCCTCAGTTAGCCAGTAAATTACGTCGCCATTGTCGCTGATCGCGAAAGGCAGCAATCCCTCATCCGCCGGAAAGAGAGGATATGGGCAATGCTCGCCAAAGTCCTGCGTTAAAGTTTTGAGGGCGCTGAGCTGTAGATCGATCTGGCTCAGAAGATTGACATATTTCCGGGTTGAGAATGGGTTCAATATCCAGAGAAAATCGTTGATTATGCCGGTTCCATACCGCTCAACAAACGCCTTATAATCATCCGGCAAAACGGCGCCGACATTATCTTCGACAGTCGGCCAGTCGGTCGCCTGAGATTCGGTCGGAGCCTCCGGCGGAGGCACGATGCTAATAAGTTCCCCGATCGCCATTTAACAGTTCATCCGTTTGGAAATCCGGCGCGGCGAGAAGTTCACTCGGCCGCGCGTCAGGCGATTTAGTGCTCATCGGAAGAAAGACAAAGCCAAAACAGGCGTCTCACCAATCTCGATCCGTCGCCAGTTCACGAATGCAGCGCACTCAATGAGAGCTGCGTAAATCTCGGGGCATCGTACAGCGAAGTCACGGACGTGGTCGAGGTGTAGGACAAGAACACCACCTGGCGGCGCGTGGACCTTGGTGAGACCGACCTCCGGATCGTCCGCCGAGGAAAGGCAGTCAATCCAAGCGTCCATGTTCCGACCGAAAAAATCGGGAAAGCCGAGCGTCTCAGCGAACAGGTCGTAAAATGAATCCCAACCTGCGATGCGGCGGCAATCAATAGTGACGAATGTATGTGCCACAGTCTAAGAGGTGAATCGTTTGTAGGTACGCGCTGCAAAAAAGCTCCAGCGGTAGGATTCGGCTACGGGCTGATCCTTCAGCTTGGTTAGGATCGCTGTTTGACTCTCTACAGCTATTCAACAACACCAAGATCACGCAACTCCTTCAATTCCGTTAGTAGCTTATCGGCTTGCTTCCTTGGGCCAGCCAACGGCGCCACTAGAACACGATCAGCCTCACCAGACGCTAGAAACATATCTATTGCGAAAGGCCAGTGTTTATTTCCAACACTAACCCGCGAGCGCCATTCTTGATTTAGGGCACGTTCCCGAGTCACGACCATTTGAGTGTCAGAGTCTCTTCGGATCAGCGTTGCAGGAATGCCACTGATTTCCAGCAATCGGAATTTTGCGCGGCTAATGTCAAGGGCCCACTTGGAATTCTCGTAGAAGGATCGGCGGAATTCATCAAAGGGTTTCTGGACGCGCTCGGATTGATCCACGTGATGTACGTAATGGTTGATTTTGATTTTCCCGATGTTGCCAGAAAAAACAACTTGGTCGAATACAGCCCCCCAAACAATCAGCAAGCTGTCGGTGACTAACTCATCAATCTGCAGGCGCTTCAACACTGCAGGCCCAACATTTGAGGATGAAACCGTACACTTTTTGAGCAGCAGATCGCTGACCGAAGCCCGTTTTTCGACGTCAGTGGTCAGAGACAAAGCACAATTTGCGAACTCACATTCGATGTATGCAGCGTCCGAAACTGTGAGGGCACTGCCGCGATCAATGAGGGAACTAAAGATTCTATTTCGGTACTCGGTCACGGCGTAATCAAATTCGCAGGTACACCTGGATGGGTGAAGAACCCGCAGATTCTACCCTTCATATCCAAAGAAGTCGGACGTGCATACGAATGGGCGGGATCGGTAAATAAATATCGAACTCAATGTTTCGTCTGCCTGAATATTGGCTCCGACCAACCGCTCGATTGCCTTTCCGTAGCTAGCATCTGCCCATCCTGTTCCTTCTACAAGATGTCTGTAACTACCTGCGGACATAAGGTTTTTGCGAGGCCGCGCCATCATAGTCCGCCTAGCTATTCGCCAGCCTTCTCGCCTTTCCCGCCTTTCGGCGCGGCTTTACCGCCTTCCACGCGCGCGGGATGTTTTGTCTTCAGGAGCGCCTTTAGCTCCGACACGACCGGCGCGAGGTCCTCCTGGGCGATGAGGTTATGCAGTTCGTGCGGATCGGCGTCGTGATCGTAGAGTTCCGCGCCCTTCGCGCCGAAGTCCCATTCCGTGTAGCGCCAGCGGTCGGTGCGGACGCTGTGTCCGGCGAAACCGCCGCGCTGGACTTGCGTGAAGGCCGGGAGTTCCCACTTGGCGTCGGGTTGCTCGAGCAGCGGACGCAGGCTCACGCCTTCCAGTCCGGGCGGCGGCTGGAGACCGGCCAGATCGGCGAGGGTCGGGTAAAGATCGACCAGCTCGACATTGCGCGGTGAAACCTTGCCGGCGGTGGTCATGCCCGGCGTGCGGATGATCATCGGCACGCGCGATGCCTCTTCAAAGCAGCTCTGCTTGAACCACAGGCCGTGCTCGCCCAGATGATAGCCATGGTCGCTCCAGAAAACGACGATCGTATTATCCCGCAGGCCGAGCTTGTCGACCGCATCGAGCACGCGACCGATCTGTGCATCGACGAAGGAGATCGCCGCGTAGTAGGCGAGTTTGCATTCCATCGCCTGCTGCGGAGTCACGCCGAAGTATGGCCAGGGTTTCGTTGAGGCGAGCGCGGGCGGCGGGACGGTGGAACGGTAATCGGGAGCGATCTCCGGCAGCTTGATCTCGCCCAGCGAATAGAGATCGAAATACTTGCTCGGCGTAATCCACGGGCAGTGCGGCTTGTAGAATCCGACGGCCAGGAAGAACGGCTGATCCTTGTGTTTCTCGAGAAGGCGGATCGCTTCGGTCGCGACTTTGCCGTCGGTGTGTTCTTCGTCCTTGCCAGCTTTGTCGGAAAGGAAAGCCATCGACGAGCCCAGTCCCTTGTGCGGCGTGTAGTTGATGACGTCGAGTTCCAGCGAGGTCTTGTCGCGCCCCGCTGGATTGACGAATTCCTGCCACGATGCCGGATCGTCCAGCCCGCTCGTCCCGATGTCGCCGGGATTGCCGTAATGGTAGATCTTTCCGACACGCCCGGCATAGTAGCCGTTGCGCATGAACATTTGCGGAAGCGTGTCCACATCAGGCAGCCCCTTGCGGAAGTGATACTGCAGATCGAAGACGCGCGTGGTATCGGGCCGCAGGCCGGTCATCAACGAACTGCGGCTCGGTGAACACAGCGGAAACTGGCAGTAGGCGTGTTCAAACCGCACGCCCTGCGAGGCAAGACGATCGATGTTCGGTGACTTCACGATCGGACTGCCGTAGCAGGCGAGATCGTTGTTCATATCATCGACGGCGATGAAGAGGACGTTGAGCTTTTTGTCCGCCGCGTGCAGCGGAAGCGCGAATGCGGCAGCAACCGCGACGGTCAGCAGTGTAACTAGCGATTTCATGCTAAGTGGAAGGAGAAGCCGCCGGGCTGAATGGAGAGGAAAGCGGCGGCTCACGATGAAGGCTCGCTGTGTGACAGGCGATCCAGAAATCTCACGTTCGAGTTTTATACTCCCCATCTTCTCCGCGGATTGACCGCATCGGTTCGTCCGCTACGCTCGCCGCCGATCCTCCGATCGATTACGGACTCCACTTCCAACTGTCCTCTCCATATGCCCATCATGACCGGCCTCTCAGGAAACGAGATGTACTGCCTCAATCTCAAAGGGCTCCGGCCCGGCGAGCTCGTTGTCGGAAATAGCGTCCATTCGCTCGGCTTTCTCGGCGGCATCGGCGCCGGGATCCAGGGAATGGTCGGCGGCGAAGTCACCCAGGTCACCGAGATCATCAACGATGGGCGGCGACAGTCTTTCCAGCGGCTGCTCCAGGAAGCGCAGCATCACGGCGCCAGTGGCATCACCGGCGCCACGAGCGAACTGCGCCGCTTTCAGGGCAACGTGGAATTTCTCTCCGTCGCGTCGGTCGTCCACAGCGCTAACGGCACTGGAACGCCTCCGCCTCTCGGCATCTTTTCCTCGAGCAACAACGGGCAGGAGCTCTATTGCATGATGGATGCAGGTTACACGCCGCTGCATTTCGTCTTCGGCAACGTCGCCTACTCGGTCGGCATCGCGGGCGGAATCTTCGGTGCTCTCAAGACGCTCGCCCGTGGCGAGATCAAGGAATTCAGCGACATCTTCAACCAGACGCGGCATCTCGCGCTCCGACGAATCACGGCAGAGGCCCGCGCATTTGGCGCAAACGCAGTGGTTGGCATCGAGACGCGCATCCAGCCCTTCCGCGGCGTTCATGAAATGCTCATGCTCGGCACGGCAGCCAAGCATCCGTCGCTTCCGGCGTCGGCCACGCAGGAGCCCGTGACCAGCGACCTCACCTGCGAGGAGATGTGGAATCTCGCCAATCTCGGCTATGCGCCGCTGAAACTGGTCCTCGGTACGGCGGTCTATTCGCTCGGGCTGGTGGGCGGACTCAAGGCGATGTTCAAATCCTTTAGCCGGGGTGAAATCAGCGATCTCACTTCACTGATCTACGAAGCGCGCGAACACGCCATCGGCATGATTCGCCGCGAAGCGGAAGCGATCGGCGCGGACGACGTGGTCGGCATCAAGATCCACATCAACGAGATGGGCGGCCTCATCGAATTCATGGCGATCGGGACCGCCGTCAAACGCCTCCCCGACATCGCAACGCAGTCGCCGACCCTGCCGCCA
>FTCV01001746.1_pt1 | contig 20149 bp, 18 predicted proteins | sample 1639691 | NCBI WGS metagenome assembly FTCV01 (sample SAMEA3914864, study PRJEB12502) | metagenome | biome: forest; material: soil | place: USA | collected 2012-03-12 | depth 0.3 m
GGGCAGGGGCAGGGACAGGGGCAGGGGCACGGCGGGAGGCCGGGCGCCGGCTGGCGACCGCGGGGATTCCCCTGGCCTTCGTGCTGATCTTCCTGCTGGTCGTCGGCCTTCCCGCCTTCCCGCCGCCGTCGAGCCTGGGGAAACTGTTCTGGTCGGCGGTCGCCGGCCTGGTCCTGGGCGTCGGCGCCGATGCGGCGGGCGTGCAGGGCCGGGGGGCCGGGGCGGCGGTCGCGCTGTGGCAGTGGCTGGCGCTGGGCTGGATCGCCTGGCCGGCGCTGGATTCACCGGTCGCCGCCGCCATCGTCCTGGTGCTGCTGGCGGTCGCCGGCTGGGTCGCCTTCGCCGGCTTGGCTTCCGGGCCGGGCAAGACCAACACCGCCCCGGCCGCCACCCCGGCCGCCGCCCCGGCGGCTTCTGCGGCGGTGTTGCTGGCGCTGGCGCTGGCGGTCGGGGTCACGGCGCTGATCGGCTCCTCCGCCTCCATCGCGCAGCTCGGGCTGGCCCTGACGGCGGCGACCGGCGGCTTCCTGCTGTGGAACTGGCCGACCGAACGTCATGTCTGGGGGGTGTCGGGGCGGGTGGCGCTCGGCCTCGCCGTCCTGCTCGCCGCCATCCTGGCGCTCTACACCCAGGCGCAGGCCGCCACGCTGCTGCTGGCCCTGCCGGCCTTCCTGGCCGGGCGCCTGCGCCATCGCCTGCCGGTTTCCGCGACCGGTTTCGGCCCGGCGCTGGGCACCGCGGCGGTGACCGTGCTGGCCGTGCTGCCGGCGCTGGCCGCCATCGCCGCCGCCTATCTGCTGACCGGCGGCGAGGCCTCGCCCTACTGATTGTGGCCCTTTTCTCCTCAACCCTCCACGAGCTTCGGGAAGTTCCGTTCATGAAGAAGATGCTGCCGCCCACCCTCTCCGCTGCCGTTCTGTCTGCCGCCCTGTTCGCCGCCCTGTCGGGCGCGCCCGCCCTGGCCGCGCCGATCGCCTACAAGATCGACCCGTCCCATCTCAGCGTGGCGTTCATCGTCAACCATCTGGGCTTCTCGAACCTGATCGGCCGCTTCAACAGCGCCGCCGGCGACCTCAGCTTCGACAAGGACGCGGTCGAGAAGAGCAGCGTCACGATGAGCATCGACGCCGCCAGCGTCGACACCAACTTCGCCAAGCGCGACGATCACCTGCGGTCGCCGGACTTCTTCAACGCGAAGGAGTTCCCGAAGATGACCTTCAAGAGCACGAAGATCGAGAAGACCGGCGACAAGACCGGCGTCCTGCACGGCGAATTCACCCTGCTGGGCGTCACCAAGCCGCTGGTCCTGAACGTCACCTTCAACAAGGACGGCGTCAGCGCCGCCTCCAAGCAGGAAACCGCCGGCTTCTCGGCCCGCGGCACCCTGAAGCGCAGCGACTTCGGCATGAAGTTCGGCGTCCCCTACATCGGCGACGACATCGAGCTGCTGATCGACGCCGAAGCGATCAAGTCCTGATCACCGGCGACGGTCACGCATGACGACGAACGGCGCGGCGGATCGGGCATCCGCCGCGCCGTTCGCGTTCGCAGGCTTCATCGGCCGGCATCGCCAGGGTGCGATCCGGCGCCAGGGCTGCGCCTTGCAACGTCTCGAATGGTTTCACGGCGATCTCGATCGGCGTGAAGGCGGAAATGGAGAAGTTGTTCTTCAGTCAGGGATTCGTTTTCCAGCCTTGCGACAGGAAAGACGCCGCAAGGATGAGGCCGCGCCAGGCGTCCTTTTCCGTCAACCGCTGCGGCCACATCCTTCGTGGTGCGGTATTTTCAGTCTGCATGGCGCGGCTGGGCCTCGACGGTCTTTCGTCCAGGTGTCAGGGACCATGTGGGCGGCCATGTGTGGGCGGGGTTCGGAAAACCTGCCTGGGATGGAACGGTAACTGGCTCAGAACGTCAGAGCCGAATGGAGCAGGACCGCCGAGCCGCGGTCGTTGCGGACGGAAACATCGCTCTTGGAGCGGAAGAAGGTGTACTCGCCGCCAACCTGGAGGCCGGGGGCCAGCGTGTACATCAGACCGGCGGTATAGGTGTCGGCGCTGCGCTTGCCGGCGATCAGCGGGTTGCCGGCGTCCTGGCCGTACTGGTACTGGACGCCGGCGGCCAGTTCGCCCTCCTTGTACTGTACGCCGGTTGACCAGTTGCGGGTCCTTTCGGTGGCGGCTGACGCCTTGCTCAGACCCGACTTGCCGACGTCGAGGTAGCCGGCGCCGACTGACCAAGCCCCAAGTCCGACCTGCCCGCCGACATGCCAGGCGCGCAGATCACGATAGGAGGCGGCTGGCGTATCGACGGCGTTGCCGGTCATCGCCGCGCCGAAGGCCTTGAGGCCGACCTCTCCCAGCTTGGCATTGTAATTGGCGCCGACCTCCAGAATGTCCTGGTAGGTGTTGGTGAAGGCGGCGGTGCCGGTGGCGAGCTTGGCCCGGTTTATGTCGGTGTTGGAGCTGTCGTTGCGCGGGGTATAGTCGAAGCCGACCTGGAACCCGGCGATGCGCGGGCTGTAATAGACGATCTTGGTCGCACTATTTTCCAGGTAATTCAGATCGATCCAGTCAAACCCGGTCTTCGAAAGCGGCACGTCGGCACCGGCGGGCAGGCCATTGATCGTGGCCCCACCGGCAGCACTGCTGCCGATATAGGCGTAAGGCTCGTTGTAAAGTACCAGCATCCGCCAATCGAGCGGGGTCTGCATGGACAGATGGACGTCGTTGTCGATGCCGGAGAGCTGGCCGCCGCGCAACGTACCAAAAGAGCCCTGAGCGAATAGGAAGGCGCGGTCGGCATCCATCAGCCGATCGCCGCTGGACGCGCGCAGGCGGGCGCGGGCGCCGTACTCCAGTCCATTGTCGGCCTTGGCGAGGCCGGTGACCAGCAGCCGGAAGCGGTTGCGGAACTCGGTGGAGCGCAGGCCGTCATCACGCTTCTGATCGACGTAGCCGGCCTCGAAGAAGGCGTCGCCGCCGATGGTCAGACTGAACTTGCTCTGGGCCTGGGCGGCGCCGGCAGGCAGAGACAGCGCGGCGGCCAGGACAGCCGCCGGCAAGAAGGCAAATTTCACCGGATTTCCTCCTGAATTTGTCAAAATTACAAGTTTTTTCGGCAAACCCGTGGCTGCTGCGGCCAGCGGGACCGGCCGAATGGTCGATGTGCAGGTGCTTCAGGGAGCGTGGCGGGGACCGAGATCACAAGGGAGCCAGTGGTGCCGTCAGTCCTGATCCCGTCGGATGCATCGTCTTGTTTTCAGTACCCGTGCATCAGGACAGCCGTTGCCCTCGGCAGACATGAGCATCGCTGCCCTGCCTCGTCCAGATCCGGACCAAACCGCCATCTTGCTGCGTGAACATACAATCATCGCCGCCATCATTCAGCAATATGGGTATGTTTATGGTGGCTATAATTCAATCGGCATGCAGATCCTGGCTTGGCTCTGCCCGCAACTTTGGACGGTTCCATCCTGCCGGGCTCAATATGGCGCCTTCCCAATCCGCCGTCCCCCGTCTTCCCGGACGGGCTTCCGGCTCGCCGCACATCTTTAAGTTGATCATCCGCGCATCCGCGCTGTCTATGAACACCATAAGCGCTGGATTATTGTGCTCCCAAACGGATCAACGTAATAATCGGAGAAGATCAGGACAGGTGGAAGATGGATCGCTCCGGCTGCACCGGTGACATCTTCATGCCTCGTTATCATGTCTGGCCGCTTCATGGAATTCTGCCGCTCTGCGCTTGGATCATTGGGCCTGCATCAGGCAACGCTTTGGGTGGTACCACCGAGTTACAGATCAAGCCGGCATCAATAATAAAATAATTATCGCAGTTCTGGCAACAACAGGGAAGGAAACGAGAATGAAACATCTCCTTTGGTTGACGATGTCGGCGGTCGCAACGTCTTTCTTCATGGGGACGATGGCCATTGCCGCGGACATTTCCTTGAAAATTGGGTCAGGCCACCCAACCACGGGGTTCGCATACGTCATGGCGGCCGACGAGTATTTTGTCCCGGAAGTCATTCGGCGGGTCAAGGAGAAGGGCTACAACATTCGCTTCGTGAAGGTCTGGGCCGGCGGCGCCGTCAAGGTGGACGAAATTGTCGAAGCGGTAAAGTTCGGCACCCTCGACATCGGCGTCTCGGTGCCCTCGTTCGAGCCGTCCCGCGCTCCGTTGCTCAATGTTGCTTTCAGCGTGCCGTTCGTATCCACCGACCCGATCCTGACGCAGAAGGTGGCGGCGCGCCTGCTGAAGGAAGTGCCGGCGCTGCAGGACAGCATGAAACCATATAACATTCGCATCTTGCAGATGTCGGTGCAGGAGCCATACGGCGTCATCAGTGCCAAGGAATGGTCAACCTTGGAGCAGGCGAAGGGACGCAAGATCGGTGTCGCTGCATCGAACAGCGCGCTGTATTCGGCAGCCGGCACAACGCCGGTGATTGTTCCTGCGCCCGATGCCTATATGGCGATCAAAACCGGCTTGATCGATGGCCAGGTTTTCTTTGCGTCCGGTCTTGAGGCGTTCCGGCTGCATGAAGTTGCAAAATACTTCATCAACACCGGGCAGGGCTCCTACCTCGGCAACGCGATGTACATGAATATGGACACCCGCAACAGACTGCCGAAGGAGGTCGTCGAGATCATCGATCAAGTTGCGGAGGAAACCTCGGTCAAGATTGCTGAAATCAGCGCGCAGCGCGCCGCCGAAGCAGAAGCCAAGGCCGTCACCCACGGCGTGAAGGTCATCACGCTGGACGAAGAGCAACGGCGCAAGTGGATGGAAGCCGCCAAACCCATCGCCGTCGCGGCTGCCAAGGAGGCGGAGGGCAAAGGCCTGAACGGACGCGACGTGTTCTCGGCCTATGTCCGCTTCATGCGTGAGGCGGGATATACATTTCCAGTGGACTACCAGTTCTGATCATACCGATCCGGTATCGTGCAACCACGGTCGGCCCGTGGATGTGCGATGCACCTTTGATCCATCGTTGCGGATCGAGCCAACGCGGAGTCGCCGGGCGGCGGCGACCTGACTGCGCGAAGCCGAGGATTCGATTCGTCTGGGAGATGACATGACACCCATATCCGATATTGCAGCAGCAGGGGTGAATTCGCCGGAAACCGGGACGCCGGAGATAGCCTCAAGGAACCCTGGCGATGTGCCTCACAGCCTCACCCGGCTGACCGCCATGCGTCAGCGCTACCGCCGCCGCCCGGTCCGCGTCGGTGAACGGCTGTGGTGGGTGGTCGATACCGAGGCGCCGGGACCGGTGCTGCTGCTGCTGCCGGGCAGCCTCGGGACGTGCGAGATCTTCTACGAGCAATTCCTGACTCTCGGCAGCAGTGTCCGCCTGATCGGTGTCGACTATCCGGAAACCGACCTGTCACTGTTCTCGGCAGGACTGCGCGGGCTGCTCGACCATTTGGAACTGTCCGCCCCTCATATCCTCGGCCAATCCCTGGCAGGTTATCTGTTGCAGGACTTCGGCGCACACCACCCCGAACGGATCGGGACGCTGGTCCTGTCAAACACGTTCATAGACAATGTGGACTTGGTGACCAACCCGGCTTTCGATCCCGCAATCGTCCATGGCCTTGAAGCATCCGCGATGAAGCGGCAGTGGCTCGACCGCATCGCCCTGGGCACCGACCCCGACCTCAAGGCTGTACAGTACGAACTGGTCGAGTTCTCTCAACCGGCTGAAGTGTTGAAAGAGCGCTTCAAGGCTGTCGCCACGGCGGTGCCGGCGACGACGGTGCGGGTTCCGCAATCAAGGATCGTGGTGGTCGATTGCAACGACGATCCGCTTATTCCCCTGCCGTCGCGGGCCAAACTGCGTGACCGCTATCCCCATGCGGCCATCCGGACGCTGGACCGTGGTGGTCACTACCCGCACGTCGTCAATTCCGATGCCTACAATCGCGTCCTGACCGAGATTCTTGCCCGATGACCGACGGCATCCTCAAACCCCCGACCGCCAGCCGGCGGTTCCTGTCGCCCATCCCCATCCAGGACGGCGAGGACGCCGTTATGGCCGTGGCCGAGCGTTGCACCGATCTTCTCCACGTGTGTGCTCTGGACCATGCCGGCGGCAATCCGCCGCGCATTCGCGCACCGCGCCCTCCGGGGGCGAGCGGCCGACGTCGACGGCCCGATTCAGTGATCCGGCGGAATGACCATGACCGCATTGCCCCTTCATGCCGTTCTCGGCATCCTCATCTCGTCATCGGTCCTGGGTGTGCACGTCGCGGTCGCCTTTGCCGTCGCCGCGTCGGTTGGACCGCGCTTCTTGCTGGCCGGCCTTCTGACGCCACCCTTCGGCCTTGGCTGCTTCGTCGTCAAAGCCTGCGTTCCTGACCGCCAACCGACGCTGCGGGAGGTGTTCGTCGGGGCGACGCCTTATTGGATCATGATTCTCATCCTCGCCGCTGTCGTCCACGCGATACCGTCGCTCCACCTGGCTGCCGAACCACATTTGAGAATGCCGTTACACGACGAACATGCTGACGAAGAGTAAATATCGCCAAGTATATCTTTGAGAAATAACGGCCATAAAGGCGTTCATATTATCATACGAAAATGATTTTTGCTATCTTTCGTGAATATCAGGACAGAAGAATCGCTAGCTTGTTCGCAGTCGAGTTCATGCGATTGCCGCTGGCAATGGCCAGGCCGCATATTCGACCGATCCATCGGAAGAGAGGCTACCAGGATGATTAACCCGGTTTTGGTCCCGGTCCCGGTGTTTGCAAAGAGTTAACTGCGAGCCGGGCGGCCATCAAGAGGTCTTCATCGCTCTCAGAGATCGGTTGTCAGCCAGGATCGACCCTTTAGCCGGCGTTCCGGTCGCGGTCTGAAAGCCCCACCGCGACGGCGCGGCAGGCATCGGTGACGCGATCAGTTTGCGCCCCAGCCCCCCTTGTATTTTGCTATCGCAAAGAGGAAGCATCATGCTCACGGTAGGTGACCAGTTTCCGCAATTCAATCTTAAGGCCGTCGTTTCGGCCGATGCGGATCGTCCGTTCGGTCAGGTGACCAACAGCGCCGATGAAGGCCGTTGGAAGATCTTTTTCTTCTGGCCAAAAGATTTCACTTACGTTTGCCCGACGGAGATCGTCGCGTTCGCATCGTTGAATGCCGAATTCAACGATCGCGGGGCGGTGCTCTACGGCGCGTCGATTGACAGCGAATTCGTCCATCGGGCGTGGCGAGCGCATCACCCCGATTTGAAAGAGCTGCCCTTCGCGATGCTGTCCGATATCAAGCGAGAGCTTTCGACGGCGTTGGGCATCTTGCACCAGACGGAAGGCGTGTGCCTTCGTGCGACCTTCATTGTCGATCCGGCCGGCCTTATTCGCCATGTATCCGTGTATGATCTGCTGGTCGGACGCAATCCACAGGAAACCCTGCGGACCCTGGACGCGTTGCTGGTAGGAGCTCCGTGCCCCTGCAACCTGCGCAAACCCGAACCGGCGCTGGCGACCGGCTGATCCCGTCTCATCGCACCAGACTGATTTCGGTTTGCCTTTGCTTTCTCGAACGGAGAGACTCATGTCGCAGCAGAAGACCATCCAGATCACGCCCGAAGAGATGCAGAAATGCGTGGTGCGCTTCGCCAACCTGCGCCCTCAAAGCTCCTACTACTCGAAGGATCACGGGATCCCGGACGACGCCTATGAGATGATCACGGCGCGAACATTGTTTACGCTGATGGCGCCGTCGCAGAAAGCCGGGCCGATGTCCGCGACGCCGGCCATGCTGTCGCAGGACAATCTGAGCGTCATCATCGCCGAGTGTCCGCCAGGAGACCGGCCAATGCTGCATGCCCATTTCCACACCACGGAGCATTTCTTCTGTCTGTCCGGGCGGTTCAGGATTCGCTGGGGCGATCAGGGCGAAAATGAACTGTTCCTGGAACCCTACGATATGATCGCCGTCCCGCGGGGCGTCTGTCGTGATTTCACCAACATGTCGGACAAGACGGCGCACCTGCTCGTTCTCATCACCGGAAATTCGGAGCAGGATTACAACGATATCGGCTATGCGCCTGGAGAGTCGGAAATCATCCGCGACAAGTTCGGGGACGAGATTATCGAGAAGTTTGAGTCGATCGGCTTCAGTTTTCTGAAATCCTGATCGGGGCCGATCCCAAGGACCGCTGGGGGTGGCCCAGGGCGAAGCGCCCATGAGGCGCTTCGCCGAATTTTGGATGCTCCGAGTGCCGACGGTATGGGGTTTGATCGGAACGGTCAGACAAGGGCGTGGCCAGAACTGTTAGGAGTGGAAATCATGATTTTGATCACATCGGCGGCGGGCCAGACAGGGACCCGCATCCTGTCCTACCTTGCACGCCGCGGGGTGGCGGCGCGCGGCCTCGTCACCAACACGGCATCCGCTGAAAAGATCAGAGCGCTTGGGGCCGAGCCGGTGATCGGCGATCTGCGCGATCCCCTGGCGTTGGATGTCGCCATGCAAGGGGTCACAAAACTTTACCACATCGCGCCGAGCCTGACCGTACGGGAGCATGAGATGGGCCGTGGCGTAATCGCCGCTGCGCAACGGGCCGGTGTGAAGCATTTCGTACTGCATGGCGTCATCGCGCCATACCTGCAGCATATCAACTATCATTGGGCCAAGGAACTCATCCAGTTCGACCTTTATCGTTCGGGCCTGCCGTACACGGTATTGTTGCCGACCAACTTCATGCAGAATGTGTCTTGGACTTGGCCATTGATCGCGAAAGACGGGCGCTGGGAGTTGCCCTACTCGACCTCCCAGAAGTTGACATGGGTGGATGTGGACGATGTCGCCGAGGCGGCAGCCAACATATTGACGGAGACGGGCCACGAATACGGCACCTATGAGCTTTGCGGCACGGACGCCTACCTCAGCCGTGACGAGATTGCCCGCTTGATGGGCGAGGCGCTCGGTCGGCCGGTGCGTGCGGTCAAGGCGAATGTCGAAGACTATGTGGCGGCATGCCGGACACAGCCATTCTTCAAGCGTGTCACTGATGAGGAATTTGACCAGATTCGCGCGATGTTCATCGATTACGATACTTACGGCATGCCGGCCGGCAACCCCAAGGTGCTGTCAATGCTGCTTCGCCGGGCGGCGGGCAGCTATGCCGATTTTGTGCAAAAGTTGGCAAGCCGGCTAAATGGTCAACATATCGAGTCTGGCCCGACTCAAATTGTAACCGACTATAGCGCAATATCATCATGACATCGTAGTCATGCGTATTTGGTTCATTTTCTGGGTGATCCGATCAATATAATGATTCAGGAAATGTTTGCTGTTTTCTTATGTTGTAAAACGTGAACAAGGGAGGGAAACATGAAGAGAGCATTCTTTGCAGTTGCTATGGTCGCCCATCTTGGTCAAGCTGGCGCCGTGTATGCTGGAGATTTCACCTTGCGGATCGGTGCCGGTCATCCCCGCTCGCTCACTTATGTCGGTGTCGCGGACGATTATTTTGTGCCGGAGGTGATACGCAGAGCCAAAGACGCAGGACATAATGTACGCTTCGTCAAAGCTTACGCGGGTACCGTTGCGAAACTGGACGGTATAGTTGAGGCCGTACAGAAAGGTACGTTGGACATTGGCTTGGCCGCGGTAAGCTTCGATACCGAGCGGGCGGCTCTATTTAATTTTTCCTACAATGTCCCGTTTACAAGCCCAGATCAAATGCTTCAGCAGCGCGTGGCGAACAGAATGCTGAAAGAGGTTCCCGCTCTCCGCGCCAGCGTGGAAAAATACAACATTCATGTTTTGAATTTGTCAGCGTATGAAGATTATGGGATTATTACCAAGGTTGAAGTCAAGAATCTGAAAGAATTGAAGGGGAAGAAGCTGGGCGTATCGACCTCGAATGCGACCTGGATCGCGGCGGCGGCGGCGGCGCCAATCACAATCCCGGTCGGAGAGTTTTATACGTCGATTCAAAACGGACTGGTGGATGGAGGCGTTTTCTTTGCTTCCGGTTTGGACAGTTTCAAATTGAGCGAAGTTGGAAAATACTTTCTCAAAACTGGCCGCGGAGCAATCATAGGGACTGCGACCTATATGAATCTCACCACGAGAGACAAGCTTCCAACGGAACTGGTCAAGATAATTGACGAAGTGGCCGAGGAAGCCGGTAACAAAACGAGCCAAACAGCAAAAGAGAGAGAGCAGCTTGCCGAAGGCCTGGCAAAATCCAATGGTGTTCTGATCAGCGTGCTCGACGAGCGCGATCAAAAGAAATGGGCCGAAGCGCTAAAATTTGCCCCGGCCGAAGAGGCAAAAAGGCTGGATCAAAAAGGTTTGCCTGGAACAGAGGTGTTCAAATCATATATCAGAATCCTGAAAGAAGAAGGATTCGAAATACCGATTCAATATGAATTTCAATAAACGCAAGCATGACGGAGGGCGTTGCAATGTCTGTAACAGCACAAAATACAGTGATATCGAAACCAACTGCGCTTACGGGATTTATAAGTAACCTGTCTTCCCATATAGGAATTCTATCTCTTGCGATCCTTTATGTAGCTGTCGTGATCGTAGTTTTGGATGCCGTCATAATCATCTCGGATGTAATCGGGCGTATTCTGTTCGCCCATCCGATTATTGGGACGGTGGAGCTTGTCCGCAATACCGTTGTTCTGATTATATTCTGCCAAGCACCAGCGACCATCATGGAGGGTCGGATGTTGCGTGTTTCGGCCATATTGGTCCGTCTCCCGAAAGGCGGGATAAGAATGGTAGAAATTCTAACCTGTCTTCTCGGAATATCGCTTTTCGCCGCCCTTGCTGCCGATATGTGGGAGCCGATGATCCACGCATGGCGGATCCATGAAATGGATGGAACGATCAATCTTAAGATGCCCCTTGCACCAGTCCGGACTGCGCTTGTCGTACTGTGGATCTATACGGCGATCGTGCTTTTTTACACCCTGGTCCGAACCGCGCTTGGGTTGGAGACGAATGTTCCGGCCGACGCTGTCGCGCATTGAGGAAAGAAGAAGATGCAGAGTTTTATCATCCCCGGCTCCATCCTGGCCGCCATTTCGCTTGGCGCGCTGGGTGTGCCGCTCGCCTATGCCATGGGGATTGTTGGTATTGCGGCTGTAATGTTGACCTCCAACTTGGATACGGCACTGGGCCTCGCGGGGGATACCGCCTTCACCTCGATGCGCGAATACCTGCTTGTGGTCATTCCGTTGTTTGATGCCATGGGGTTCATCGTGGCGCGCAGCGGTGCTGCCGAGGATATTTTTGCTTGGGTCAACAAGGCGATGCGAAAGGTGCCGGGCAAGTTTGCCGTAGCGACGGTTATCGGCAATGCCATCTTCGCGACGGTTACGGGGATTGCCGCGGTGGCTGCCGTTACCTTCAGCCGTATCGCCTACCCGCAAATGCGCCGGTATGGATATGATGCACGCTTCGCGTTTGGCTGTGTCGCAGGCAGCTCGGTCCTGGGCCTGCTTCTGCCGCCGGGTATCCTGCTCATCATCTGGGCGCTTATCACGGAACAATCGGTGGGGAGATTGTTCAAAGGGGCAATCGTCCCAGGAATAATCCTGGCCGTTGCTTATTCTTTGTACTGTATCGGTCGGGCTGTGTTTGACCCAAAAGCGGCGCCTTCGGTGTTGGAGCCTGGCGTCCTTGCCGGAGCTGATCAAGTTGAAGGCGACAAACGTTCGGCACGCATCGGCATCCTTGGCATCGTATCTCTCATGTTGATTGTACTCGGTGGTATTTGGGGCGGTTTCTTCACGCCCACCGAGGCTTCGGCGTTTGGGTTGGCCGGCGCGGTGGCTCTCGGTCTAGCGAAGGGCATGACCGCAAGGCAGATCATTGTCACCTTGCTCGACTCCGGCAAGATGACAGCACCGCTGTTGTTGTTGCTAATCTCGGCGCAGATATTTTCGCGCATGCTGGCCTATGAAGGCGTAACTGATTCTATCGAAGAACTTGTAAGAACCTCCAATCTCGGCGCTGGAGGCACCTTTATTGTCATGATCGTCGTTTGGCTTGTGCTTGGGTCAATGCTGGATTCTATTTCTATTATGCTGCTTACAGCTCCCATATTTTGGCCCATCGCGAAAAGCATGGGCTTTGACCAAGTTGGTTTTACAATCGCAGCCATCCTTTTTATCGAGGCTGGTTTGCTGCATCCCCCGTTTGGAACGGCTGTCTATTTGGTCAAAGCGAGTATTTCTGAAAAGAGCGTTACCCTTGCCGACGGTTTTTGGGGTACTTTGCCGTTCTGCGCTATTTTGCTTGGAGTCGCAATTCTGGTTGCCGTGTTTCCAGGGATAGCGAGTTGGCTCGCCTACACTTGGTGATACCGGTGCGCCCAGGGCATGGCAGGGAACCATCCGCTCATTCGTCGTCCCCGCTGGTTCGTGGCGACAGCGTGCGGTTCCACGCTGGGCGAAGGGAATGAAGGACCAGGCGGCGTTGCCGCATCTTGTCGTCGGAAACACGCTCGCCGGTTTCATTGCCGCCGCACTTGAGCAAGGGCGTCTTGAGCAGGGCCGTCATACGCAGCCCCGCGGATGTGACGGTTCCGGCGATGTCGCGCGCCACGGTGTCGAAGGCGCGCGGGGAGCGCGCCGTCCCAGTTCAGCCTGATGAAGCTGAAGAGCCCGATGCCCGGTCGGGTTCCACGTCGAGCAGCCGCTGGGATGGCCAGGCGGGTTTTGCGGCCAATGATGCACCAGCCCAGCTTCGACCGTCCGGCGCCAGGTCTGGATGGCGTTCTTGCAATAGCGGCCAACAGGCTTTTTTCGTATCCACACCCGGGCGACCGTCCTTCCCACCCGAACAAGCTGCTCATTTTCCTAAGAATTGAAAAGATTGCTCACTCTGGTCGATATAAAACTCAACTCATCGATTGCTGATGACCAGTAGATATCGTTGTGGACATTGCAATTTTCGATAAAACCGTTATGTTACTCGATCGAACAATGCAGTTGGGCTTATGGGAGCTTAAGCAGATGGATATCCGGTCCCTGGACCTGACCCAGCTCATCTATCTGGGCGTGCTGCTGCAGGAGAAGCATGTAACGCGCGCGGCGCAGAAACTCGGCATCTCTCAACCCGCCCTCAGTGCGACACTGGCCCGGCTGCGTGGGTTGTTCCGGGACGAGTTGCTGGTCCGCACCCCACGAGGCATGGCCCTGACACCGCGCGCCGAAGCAATCGCTGATACCCTGGGCGAAATTCTGCACTCCCTGGAACGACTGGTGGCCGTCGATGCCGACTTCGACCCGGCGACCAGCCAGCGCACCTTCTCGCTGATCGGCTCCGACCTGATCGAATGGCTGGGATTGCCCATTCTCATGGCACGGTTGGCGGAGGCTGCACCCAACCTCCAGATTGCCTACCGTCCATCCAATCCCAAGAATCTGGAGACCGTGCTGGCGTCGGGGGAGATTGATCTCGCCATTGGGTTCGTGCCCGATATCTCCGAACGGCTGATGAAGGCGACCATCTTCACCGATGCCTTCGCCTGCATCGCCCGACGTGGCCACCCGTTGATTGACGGCGGCCTGTCGCTGGAGCAGTTCGGGCGCGTCGGCCATGTGCAAGTGCTTCCCCGCGACGCGACCATGTACAGCGCACCTGTGGACGAGGCTCTGACAGCCTTTGACATCGTGAGGGTGGTCAAGCTCTGGCAGCCGAGCTTTCTCGCGATTCCGCATGTGGTCGCTGCAACCGATCTGATCTCCACCTTGCCCCGCCGCCTCGCCATTCGGTTCGCGCGTGATCTTGACCTCCAGGTGATGGGCCCGCCGATCGACCTGCCGGAGATCCCTTTCTCGATCTATTGGCATCCACGCAATCAGAAGGAGCCCGCCCACGTCTGGCTGCGCGACTTCGTAACCAGTTGCTTTCGACAGGTTTATTGATTCTGCCATGTCATGCTTCAGGTGGTCGCTGGAGCGCCGGCAGATCATCGCTTCCTGGTGAAAAATCCTGGCGTTCTTTGTATCTCGGTGGTTGAATCGCTGTTCGTCGACTCGTTTTCCATGAAAATCATGGTCATACGGGCTCTGGATCCTGGGGGCCAGTCCCTGTCGCTGTCCCTTTGACCATCCAAAACGTCACGGTGACGGTGGGTCCGGAAATCCGGCGCCGTCAGGGGACCGCCGTGCGGGCCCATGGAGGCACCGGTGCAAAGCAATCACCAATCCAATCGACAAATGCGCGTGTCTTCCCTGCAAGCAGAGGTCGGGATGGAACGACGACAAAGATCGACCCCTCGCCCTCCAAGTCCCAGTCGGCAAGGACAGGCAGGAGTTCTTGCTTCGCCACGTGGTGCCCGGCCAACCAATTCGTTGTCATCACAATGCCGACACCCTGAACTGCGGCTTTGACGAGCGCCTCCGCATCGTCAGCGACGTATGGTGATTTCACCCTCACCGTGACGCGCTCTCCGTCGATCGGATTGGCAAAACGCCAGTTCGGGTGGAACGCGAAGCCGGTGAAGCCGAGGCATATGTGACGCGCCAAATCCTCCGGCCTCCCAGGCCAGCCATGCTTCTCAAGATAGGATGGAGCCGCGCACAGCAATCTGCTGTGACTCGCTATTCGCTTTGCGACGAGCGAAGAGTCCACAAGTTCGCCGATCCGAATTGCCGCGTCGAAGCCACCTTCCACGAGGTCCGCATACCGGTTCGAGTATTCGACCTCGATGCTGACGCCCGGATGCCGCGCCATGAACTCCGGTAGACGCGGCGCGACCCACAGGCGTCCAAAGGTCGAAGGCAGCGTCAATCGAAGGCAGCCATGCGGCACGCCGTTCCCAAGTCGGGAGGCGTCAAGTTCGGCCTCCCGTATCTCCGAGAGGCTATTCCGAAGCTGTTTGAACAGCCCGGCACCGGCTTCCGTCAACGATACCTTGCGCGTTGTGCGCTCCAGCAACCGCACGCTCAGGCGGCGCTCCAAAGCCGTGACGCGCCGAGACAGTGTGGTCGCATCCCGTCCCAGCATGGCCGCAGCCTGAACGAACGAAAGGCGCTCCGCGACCGCAGCGAAAACCACCAACTCGTCCAGATGCCCAACCTCGGGCCATTGATGCTTCAAGAGCATGAGACTCATGGTAATCGACCATATTATCGGCGCCTGAGCATTTAAATACAAAAAGGGCTCTGGAATCGGCAAGGAGGATTCACATGCGCGCCATTCAACTGACGGCCCCGTCTCTCGACGCCTTCCAAACTGTTGAGCTGCCCCCGCCCAAACCCGGACCTGGCGAGGCGCTGCTCCAGCTTCGCGCCGCCTCATTGAACTTCATCGATATCGCAGTCGCTACCGGTGGGCTTGCCGTACCCGGCTTCCCGTTGATACCGGTCGCAGATGGTGCCGGTGAGATCGCCGAGATCGGCAAGAACGAACTTGGCCTGAAGGAGGGCGACAGGGTAATCCCTCATTTCATGCCCAACTGGCAGGGTGGATCGATCACGCCCCAAAAGGTCTCGACAATGCGTGGCGTCACGACGACCGGTTCGCTGGCCGAGTTCGTGGCCGTTCCGATCGCGAGCCTGGTCAAATTGCCGGCGCACCTGGATTTTGCACGGGGTGCGACCCTGCCGATCGTCGCCACGACGGCCTGGAACGCACTCCAGGCCGGGAAGGTCGGTCCGGGCTCGACAGTCGCCCTGCTCGGTACCGGCGGCGTCAGCATCATGGCGCTGCAGCTTGCCAAGGCGGTCGGCGCGAAAGTCATCCTCACGTCGTCTTCGGAGGAAAGGCTCGCGCGGGCCGAAAGCCTCGGTGCCGACCACCTCGTGAACCACAGGACGAGCCCGGACTGGGACGCCAGGGTGCTGGAGATCACGGACGGGCGTGGCGCGGATCTCGTCCTGGATTCGGTCGGCGAAGCGACGTTCGCCCGCTCGCTAAAGGCCGCGTCATATGGCGGCACCGTCTTCACGGTTGGGTTCCTCACCGGTGCTGCCCCATCGATCGGGCTTCTCGATATCATCGTGAAGGCCCTCCATGTGGTTGGCAACAACACCGGTTCCGTGGACAGCCTCGCCGAGGTGGTGCGCGCCATCGCCAGCCATCGCATCGTTCCGGTCATCGGCGATACATACCCTTTCGTCGAGGCGAGTGCCGGCTATGCCAGACTGGCGTCGCAAGGGCAGCATTTCGCCAAGATCGCCATCATTCACTGACCTCGCCTTTTTGATAGGCTGCCGGGACCAAATCCATGACATCACGCTTCATCGCAATCGCTCTTGCGGCAGGGCTCCTCCTCACGTCGGGCATCGCCGTTCCAGTTCCGGCCCAACCCCGGACCATTGAACCTGTGGCGGCGGCCAGGCCCGAACTGAAGTTCATGATGCGCCTCCATGCGCCACTGCGAGCGCCAACGAAGGTCAGCGACAGTTTGGTGATCTTCCAGCCCAGGGACGGTGGTTACGTTTCCGGACCCGGGATGAATGGCGAGATCGTCTCGCCGACAGCCGATTGGGTCCGGATCATGCCCGACGGCACGATGCGCGTCGACGTTCGCAGCCTGGTCAAACTCACCGATGGTTCGACAGTTCTCATCACATATGGAGGAGTGCTCGCGAAGCCTTCGGCGGAGAGCTGGGCGCGATTCATGGCTGGAGAGAAAATATCAAACCCGGAATGGCACTACGTCGTAGCCCCGAACTTCGAAACGTCCTCACAGCTTTTCGGCTGGCTCAATGGCGTGCAGGCCGTCGGCAAGTTCGTCTCAATCCAGACCGGCCCAGATGCCCACGTCGCTTTTGACATCTATGAAGTACGTTGAAACGTTCACAGTGCTGGTGTCGGCTCGGCGATGAAACCAGGGCAGGCGTGCTGTTGGTGCAGTTACCTTTGGTCAAGGTTCCGTTGTGGTGATCAGACTTTACCGAAGAACAGTCCCCGACTTGATCGGGGATGACCGTCCGCTGTGGATAACCGACCCGCCTACGCCAGCTCCGAGGGCATTTCGGCGGGCCGGTTGCCCACAGCTCCTATAGCACTCCGCGGGACACGATCGATCTGTCTTCGGTTGCAGGCATCGGCGTGCGCTCGCCTCGCTGTGAGCAACGTCTCAGCGGACTCGGCAACGGAAGCCGCCTGCTCCAGGAACTCGGCGCGTTTGCGCGGAAAAAACTTAGCGACTTGACGAAGTTTCTGCTTGCGTCACCGGCAAATTGAGCAATAGTTAGCGACATGGCTATGTATGATCCCGACCTCTCGCTGCTCTTCCACGCGCTCGCCGATCCGACACGCCGGTCGATCTTGACCCGGCTTGCCGAAACACCTGCGCGGGTAACGGATCTGGCTGGGCCCACGGGACTGCGGCTGCCAACGGTGATGCGGCACCTTTCCGTGCTGGAGGAGGCAGGGTTGATGACCTCGTCCAAGGACGGGCGGATACGCACCTGCGCCATCGTACCCGAGGCTCTGGATCCGGTGCGGGCATGGCTCGATGAACAGCGGGCCATCTGGGAGGCTCGGCTCGACCGGTTGGATGCATTCGTGATGCATGTGATGAAGGAAAGCGAAGAATGACACCGAATCTCGCTGCAGCCCGTGCGGTGCCTGATGATAGGAAGGGCCGCTTTGCGACGCTCACCTTCGAACGGGACGTGGCCGCGCCATCGGCCGTATTGTGGGAGGTATGGACGGCCCCGGCCGCGCGGGCGATCTGGGCCGCGCCATCGCCCTCGGTCACCGTGGAGTTCCTGGAGGCCGATACCAGGGTAGGGGGACGCGAGGTCTCCCTCTGCAAGGTGGCGGGCCATCCGGACATCCGCTGCGAGTGCGGCTGGCTGGAGTTGCAGCCGGCGCTGTGCAGCGTGAACTGCGAGGTGATCTCATCCGAAGGCGTGACGCAATCGGTCGCGCTGGTGACGGCGGATATCTCGGGAACGCACGAGCGCAGCCGGTTGGTCCTGACGGTGCAGCTTTCCTCGCTGGCGGAGGACATGGAGGCAGGCTATCGAGAAGGCTTCGGCGCGGGACTGGACAACCTCGCGGGCGTGGCTGAACGGACCATGGTGTTGCAGCGGGTGATCAAGGCGCCGCGGTCCATCGTGTGGGGCGCGTGGATGAACCCCGAAACGCTACCGCAATGGTGGGGGCCGGAAGGCTTCTCCTGTCGAACGAAGAGGATCGACTTGCGGGCGGGCGGCGAATGGGTATTCGACATGATCGCGCCGGACGGCACGGTCTTCCCGAACCACCATCTCTATAACGAGGTCCGGCCCGGGGAGAGGATCGGCTATACCCTGCATTGGGGCGAGAACGGGCCGAAACATGCCGACGCCTGGGCCTCGTTCGCGGATCAGGACGGGGCAACGAAGGTGACGCTGGGCATGGTGCTCAGCACGGCTGCCGAGTTCCAGGAGGCAAAGGGCTTCGGTGCCGTGGAGCTGGGATTGCAAACTCTGGGCAAACTGGAACGCTTCGTCGCATCCCGCTGAAATGCCGCGACTTCCCGTCGGCTCGCATTGGGCTTGTCGAAATGGGAGGGCTTGGGGAAGCGGCGCGTTCCGGACGACCGGCGGCCAAGGGGCGTGGCTGCCGGAAACGATCTTCCCCGTGGATTGCCCCTTATACATTCCAACAGGTTGCCGATCCTGATTTCTGGTCCGATTGATGGGGTACCGAGCCAAGTCACCCGAAGGCGGGTCGTTGAAGGGCGTCAAAAAACGCATAAGTTCGCTTATGGAAATTAACTGTCGCTCGTGCGGAGCAGGGCGCACGATCTTCCGATCCGCCGGATGATGCTCTATCGTTGTCGACGGTATCGGCCGCAACGACCGTTACCCAGCATCAGCCGAAGCCACTTGAGCCTCGCATCAAATCGACATCGAGGAGCTTCCGTCATGAGCACGAGCCTGTACGACAGCGATTTCTATGCCTGGGCGAACGAGCAAGCAGCGTTGCTGCGGGCTGGAAAACTATCGGCTGCCGACATCGAGCACATCGCCGAGGAAATCGAGAGCATGGGCAAGGCCGAGAAACGGGAACTCGTGAACCGCCTTGCCGTGCTGTTGCAGCATTTGCTGAAATGGCAGCATCAGCCGGAACGGCGCGGCAAGAGCTGGGCGGCAACCGTCAAGGTGCAACGCCGCGATCTGGCGCGTCACCTCAAAGACAATCCGAGCCTTAAAGCCAAGCTCGATGAAGCCATCGAGGATGCCTATGGCGATGCGGTGCTTCTGGCGGCGGGCGAAGCCGATTTGGCGGAATCAACCTTTGCCGTCGCTTGCCCCTGGCCATTCGAGCGGATCATGGATGCGGATTTCTTGCCGGACTGACATGACCTAAAAAGCATGAGCCATTTTCCTCGTCATACCTCTACGCGATCTCCACCACTACCTTGCCGGTGACGCGGCGATCCTGCAGGTCCTGGATGGCGCGTGCCGATTCCGCCAGCGGGTAGACGGCGGAAATCTGCGGCTTCACCGCGCCGCTGCCGTACAGCGCGACCAGGCGTTCCAGGTGACGGTCGCGCGCGCCGCCTTCGCGCTGCAGGAAGGCGCCCCAGAACACGCCGATCACCGCGGCGCTCTTCAGCAGGGTCAGGTTCGTCGGGATGCGGGGAATGTCGCCGGCGGCGAAGCCGACGACCAGCAGGCGGCCGTCCCAGGCGATGCTGCGCAGGGCCGTCTCGGTGTAGGGGCCGCCGACGGGGTCGAGGACGACGTCCACTCCCCGGCCGCCGGTCATCGCCCGCAGCCGCTCCTTGGTGTCGGGCTGCGTGTAGTCGATGGTGTCGTCGGCGCCCAGCCGGCGGCAGAAATCCGCCTTTTCCGGGGTCGAGACGCCGGCGATCACCCGGGCGCCCAGCGCCTTGCCGATCTGCACCCCGGCCGCCCCGACGCCGCCCGCCGCCCCCAGCACCAGCAGCGTCTCGCCGGGCCGCAGCGCGCCGCGGTCCTCCAGCGCGTAGAGCGACGTCCCGTAGGTCATCGTGAAGGCGGCGGCCTCGACGAAGCCCATTCCCGCCGGCTTGGGAATCAGCCGGTTGGCGTCGATCGCCGCCTCTTCCGCCAGTCCGCCCCAGGTGGTGAAGGCGATGACGTCGTCGCCGGGCTTCCAGCCGGACACGCCCGCCCCGACGCGCGTCACGGTGCCGGCAAGCTCGCCGCCCGGCGCGAAGGGAAGCGCCGGCTTGAAC
>FTCV01002384.1_pt1 | contig 20058 bp, 15 predicted proteins | sample 1639691 | NCBI WGS metagenome assembly FTCV01 (sample SAMEA3914864, study PRJEB12502) | metagenome | biome: forest; material: soil | place: USA | collected 2012-03-12 | depth 0.3 m
GATGCCTATGGATGCCTATGGATGCCTATGGATGCCTATGGATGCCTATGGATGCCTATGGATGCCTATGGATGCCTATGGCGTGAATTGCTTCGATTCGACAATCCGGAAGCGGTACGCGTCTTCCAGTGATTGATTGTCTACATCGATGTAATCCTGGCGTGCCTGGGTTTCTGCGTTGGACTTATCGAAACGCCGATCCTGTGGGTCGATATAACGTTCGATGATCGAATAGCCACGGTATTCCGATGCAATGCTGTCGGGTTTCTCCGTCCAGCGTTGGTACGGATTGGTACCCGGAGCGCCGGCTGGCGGATGCGTGGGGCGAAGGACCTGCACCCGCATGTGCACCGTGTAAGTATTCGATTTTGTGGTCAGTCTCGGATAAAGGTCCCCGTACGGTTTTTCCCGCACATTGTCGCCTGTGAGCGTCTGGCTGTTCCAGTACGTGATCATCTTGCTGTCTCCATTCACAAAGATCGTGCCTGTGGGATAGAGATAACGTTCACAGATCTGCGACGCTGAGCGAAAGACATTCGGTGGTTTGTTTCCGTTGGTGGTCAGGTAGCTGTCGATACTGGCCAGCGTCTGATCCCTGTCCACGGGAAATCGGTAATTTGCGGTCTTGGTGATATCCGACGGGGTTTTATAAACGCTAACATCGGTGACCGGAACGGCTGACACGCGCGTGGCCTGCAGCGCCGCCCGCAAGCCGGTTGTGCGCTGGATGTAAGTGAACGGCATGATCGGGTAGTTCATGTTGATCTTGCCCGCCGTCGAAAATGGTTCGCTGATTGCGTATGGCTCGACAATCGGCATGGTAAAGAGGTCTAGAAATAGATGGTCTGGCGGCGATTGTAGTCCCGGATGCCTCGCGCCCGCCGCGGGATTAGGCGAGAAACACAGCGTTTGCCACTGGCGATTCTTCCCGGCCAGAAGCGATCCGAAGACCACCGCCGACGGGACTTGGCGATTGGGGGTGAAGAACGTGTCGAAGGTCTCTTCGTAGTCCCAGGTAAAGTAGGGATACACATACACCCACTTTGCGTTGTAACTATCCCAGTAACGCCAGGCGAGATTGCCTTCGTCGGCCTTGCCGCAAAAAGCGCCGTCGGCAAGATTCCCAATGCCGGTATCGAAATCTGCTGCCAGTCCAGTGCCCATCGTCGCGCCTTTGACTGTTGGCGGGAGTTTTGCAGCGATCGAGCCGGGATATGACTTGCCAGTAGGCAATGCGACCAGATTTCCGAAAGTCGTGGTGTACGATTTGCCGGCCAGGTCCTTTGCGTTGTAATAGACTGCGCCATTGGCGCAACGGAGCGCCTGGGCCTGGGGTACGTTGGTGTTATAGTTCGGATGCGGCACGAAGCCATTGCTGTTCGGACCGCTGTCTGCCAGGCACGCCGCGCGGAGGTCTCCCGGATCCTGGAACAACAGGCTGCGGACGGTGTCGCCGGGTTGAACGATCTGGCGCCAACGGTTGGCGTAGTCGGTTCCGTCGCCTCCGACTAAGGTGCTCCATGGACTCGCGCTATGCTGAATCGCCCAGACCAGCCTGTTTGCGAATGAGAACTGGGAATACTCCTGAAGCGTGTTCCATTGCGTTCCAAGCGCCGGTGAATTGACCGTTTGAAATCCCGTGTTGTGATTGAACCCGCCTGCATCCGTCCAGATCTCGTCATTTGGAACTGGCCAGCCAAGACCGGGCCTGAAGTTGAGGTTCAACTGCCGGACGAGGTTGCTTCCAAACTTGATGTTCAGGGTAAGCGTGCCTCCGCTGAAGTTGAAGGTCGTATCGCCTTTGGGAATCAGCACGCCGGGCCCGGGAGACTGGAACGGATAGTATTCCGAATTGGCCGGAATTACGCCGCCTCCAGCATCGCGACCGGGCATGCGGCCGCATTTAGGCCAAAGGGTGTGCATGAAGCCTTCCTGTCCACCTGAATTCTGCCCATTCCACGTTCCGCCGGAGGATACGGTGATATGATTGACGCCAGTGGGAGGCATGCCAAGGCTTGCCGGGGCTGCCATGTTGGGAGTCTGGATCGAAAATTGGTCCAGGCCGGTGATTTCATGGATGATGACGTTATTCGCACTGACGTCGGTGGAAATCGGCGAATTGATCGGGGCGTAGCCCTGCATCGGATTGTAAGTCTCCAGGATGAGGAATGCGCGGACGTAAATGCCGGAGATGCCGTTGGTGCCTATGGCTTTGCGATCGTAATATGCGAAGGGCTGCTTTGTCTTCGTATCAAGCGCGGTGCTCAGGTACCCAGCGTGATAGAAAACCAGCGCAGCTTCTGAAATGGTGGGGAAGCGTCCGAAGCCGACATTGTTATTGAAACGGATCGGGACGACCACTCCACGCGGTGCGAACTTATACTTATCCTTTTGTGTCTGCCATTGTGACTGCGGGAAAGTCGACTGGATGGTAAGATCATGAGTGGAGTCGCGGAGATTGACGCACCGGATGTAATCGAACATCTCCGTGAGGATCTGATCGCGATCCTGTCCGTATTTTGCACTGAAAGTACCACCGAAGCCCGGAATTGCCTGGCTGGTCAGACGCTGGAGATAGCTAAAGAGCGTCTGGTTCCGCGCGATGCTGCTGTCGGTCGTTGGCGAATAGGGGTCCTTACGGCTGAAGAGAAATGGCCTGCGGTCCGTGGAGGGACCCAGAGTCGAACAAAAGGCAATGAGGCGATCCGAAGCATTGAGCAGAGTTGCGTCGGTGTTGATCGGCCACAGTGTAATCCGGGGCCGTCCATAGAGGTTGAGCTCGGGAGCCCGGCTATGGGCAGTCAGGAAGAAGCGAAGCTTTTCGATTTGTCCCGGCGTCATGGTGACTGCTGGTTCGCCGGGCAGGGTTTTCTGCAGCATCGCATCGTTTTGCATCCGCTTGCCGTTGACCATGAGTTGCGACATGAGGAATTCGTCCACCGAAGCGTAGAGCCGGTTGGTTTTCGGTGAGAGCGGCTGATCCGTCGTGGAAAGAAGTCGGGTGGTGCCGCCCTTGGAGCCGCCATTGGCGAGACGCGGAGATAGCGCGTAGAGCTGTTCCGAACTGAATGGTTTGCCGAACATGCTTCCAAAAACCACTGATAACGACGTCGTCGAAGGATGCCCGGCGTAGCGCTGGAATTCATTGCGCACGGGCTGGCAGAAGGAGAGTCCCGCTTGCCCGGCAGCGAAGAGTCCAGTGGTGCCGTCCAGTAGCCCCCGGTCAAACATCGTCGCAAACCTGGGAGTATCCCAGAAGCAGCCAGCAAAACTGTTTTGGTTGTAACCAGTCGGCACGACGCTATTGGAAAAACCTCCGGCAGTATTGATATTTACTTTGCAAGAGTCGTCGTCGGTCCAGAAGGCAACCCTACCAACGATGGGGTTCGCTGCCGTGGGAGTCTGATTCCCGGATGATACTCCTGATCCATCCCAGACGGCCGTGCGGCCCTGATCATCGGAGCCGGATGGTGCGGTGAGGCTGCCATCTTTCAGAACATAGAGCCAGCGCACTGGCATTCGCGCTTTGCGTCCGCTATCATCGCCGGGAACATTGCCGAGTTTGAAGCCTTCGACGACGTTGGCGGCAGCAGGATCGAAGACGGGAAAGTGTTCGGTGGGGATTGAGCTGGCGTTGCCTGGAGTGATCGTTGTTACGGATTCGTTCAGGTCCGTGTAGAGGGCTGGCGTGTGATTCCATCCGCCGGGTCCTTCGGGGATATCTAATGTCGGGTTATAATTCGTGGCATCGCCGGCGTTGAGGATTAACTTATCCGACGAGTATAACTTGTAATATGCGTACGGCGTGGATGCGGCGGCGGTTCCATTGCGGAAGACGCGAACCATTCCCGGTTGGGAAGCCCAGTCCCCGTTCGGCGTCGTCGATGCATCGCGGATCTGCCCCATCACGACATTGACTGCGGTGTCGGCGAGTTGGCGGACGGTGATTCCGTCGGCATAACTTTTTGAGGCGGTGAGCTCGGTCGTTGCCGTGGCGAAAAAGCCGACGATGAGAACCGTAAGAAGCACCAGGAAGGCCAGGACGATGACCAGGGCGAGGCCATCCTTGTCGCGGCGTCCCGGGGCTGGAACATGCATGGGCATAGCGGGGGGTCAGTTAGTATCCGAACGGCTCCATTTGGCGGCGCGGAGGGCCACGTTGGACATATAGAAGCGATAGGAAAGTTTGGCGGCGATCAGGCGCTGCTCGAATTTTGAAAGGTCGCTGTCTTGTGCCTGGCCGCTCGGCCCAACGTCCAGGACGTTGGCCTGAAGAAAGAGATCCGATGTCTTCAGCCCCAGATCCTGTTTGCTTGCGCCCTGCGTTGCCAGTTTCCTCGCAGACAGGTCGTCAATGGCGACCATCCCGAGTTGCACGATCGGCGGTAGCTGATTCCGTGGGTCGATATCCGGGTCGGGTGGAGTCACTGGCGGTACATAGTTGCTCGATTTCTTGGAGTCGTAATCGTAAGTCGGACTGAGCATCCGGTACTTGGTTGCCACACGCGGATTGCTGTTGCGCGCGGTTTGATCTTCGGCGCTCAATTTCGGGAGCACGATCAGGGCGACGATGTTATTTGCCATCACGCGCGCCGGCCGTGTTGTACCGGTTAAGTAAAGGGGTGCGGTAAACCAGCTATCGTTCGCGAGGTTTGGATCCAGCTGATAGAGCGTCAGCGTTTCCGTGGATTGACGGAATTCCATGAGACGGAAGCGCATGAGCGAGGGCGTGATCCCTTGCAAAAATGGCGGTAACTGATCGCTATCATTCCCGAGTTCGACAAAATAGCCCCACGCATTGAGCAGATCGTCGGTGGCCTTATAGGCGATGGTGTCGGTTAGCCCAAAGGTGGCCTGAAAGAAGACCCCGTGGGTCGGGTGGTAAGGCGCACCTCTCGTCGTGGCCGGGAGAAGCGTGGACATCTGTCCCGAGCGGAAGCGAAGTTCCGACTGTCGAATATACGAACTCGGCGGCTTTGTCGTGTCGGGATTTCCATTCGCATCCTTTGAATACAGGTAATCCCAGTAAGTATTCAGGGTTGCCTGGCTTAGTCTCCGACTTACGACTTCGTAGGCGCGGCGTGCTTCCTGGAATTGCTCGGCCTTGGCGGTGCTGTAACGCCAGGTGCTGGCGGTCTGTGTCGTGATGCCGAGCAGCACGACGAAAAGCAAGATCAGCACGGCCATCGCCACGAGCAATTCCACCGTCGTAAATGCGGAACGCAGTGCTCTCATGGTCGGTGTGCGATCAGAGATTGCGTCCTACGTGAGAACAGTAAGTCAGCACGTCGATCCCGCGCATGCTCGAATCGAAGGTATTCAACAAGTTCCGGTTCGGCTTGGTCACGTCGTCGGCCGGGTCAGTGGAAATGGGCAGGGAGAAGTTGCCCGGATTGTGCGCGACCTGGACGGTAATTTGCGCGACAGGTTCCGGATGGAGGCTCCCGTTTGTGGTCGCGGCGGGGCCGCCGGATTTTGGGAGAGGCGCCCGCGGCATGACCCGCGTGATAACGTGGTAAATGACGCGCTTCTTCTCGGCTGCTGAAAGCGTGGGCGGATTTGCCGGGATGACCTCGGTCCCTTGGTCGTCAAAATACCGGAAGCCCGGCGCATTGATCTTGGGAGCGCGGAAAGTGAACCCTTCGGCGGGGTTCGATTGCTCGAGAGTCTGCTGGTCGATGAGTGTATCGAAATCGGTTTCTCCGGCATCATCGAGAACGCGCTGGGCGATCTGGGCGCAAACCGAGACGTCGACGGAACGACGGAAGGTCGTGAGACCCGCCGGAACGAGGGCCATGAGAGTGACGAAGGCGAAGGCGACGATGCCGACGGCCATGGCTGTTTCGACCAGCGTAAAGGCGCTGTTGCGGGCAGGGATCACCCGGGGGTTGGCAGCCGCATAGGGGGACATATGGAGGGAGCCTGACGGTTTTGGGGGAACTGGGAATGCAGTGACAATGTATTTACCATCCCTTATGACACAGCGGCAAGCCTCGAAAACGCTGACATGCGAGGTCCCTGGCGGGGAAAATAATGGATCAGCGCGGATCGAGACCTGTGGGATGGGAATCCATTCCTATCGGGAGGAATGGGCATTTGCAAGAACGCTCGTCAGTTCGCGGATTCCGGGTTGGTCGGAACTTGCAGCGCAGCCGCGGTGGCGGCTCCAGAGGCGGGCGGAATTAAGCCGCGCCTGCTTCTGCCTGAGCGGATGACCCAGGCTCGCGGCCGGAATGCTGTAAATCGTTATCGGCTGCCTGGAGCAGGACCATCACACGGAGACCGCTGGGACTGCGATTCGACGCGGAGATCGTGCCGTTGCAGCTGGCGATGCACGTCTTGGCAATGGTCAAGCCAAGGCCGACGCCGCCAGTTTCGCGGGTTCGGGAAGTATCCACGCGGAAGAATGGATCAAAGAGTTGAACCAGTGCTTCCGGCGGTACGCCGGGGCCGCAATCGGCGACTTCGATCTGGATTGCCTCGCCTGTGCGTGTGCCTGTCACCGTGATCGGACCGGCCTCTCCTGCATACCGGATGGCATTTCGGATGAGGTTTCCGATCGCGCGCTGAAGGAGATCGGAGTCGGCGCGGACGGCGAGTTCCGGCGGACAGGAGATCGCGACGCGCTCCTCTCCGCCCGATTCGCGGCGCGCCGCTTTTTCAAGACAGGCGAGCAGATTGACCGGCACAAGCTGGATGTTCTGCGCTCCCAGCGCGGCGCGGGAGAAGGACAGCAGTTCATTCACCAGTCCCGCCATGTGATCGACTTCTTCCCGCAGATCCAGCAGCCGCTCGCGATCCGCGGGATTCGCCCGTTCTTCGAGAATTCCCAAGGCCAGTTGGAGCCGGGAAATCGGCGCGCAGAGCTCGTGCGCAACATCACTCAGAAAGCGGCGCTGCCCGTGGACGAGGCCAGCCAACCGTTCACTCATCGTATTGATCGCCGTGCCGAGCGTTCCGATTTCATCCCGACGCTTGTCTTCGACTCGACCGTCGAATTTGCCCTCAGCAATGCGAATGGTTGCGTCGCGAAGGCGGGCGATGCTGGACGTAATGCTGCGGACGAGCGGCAGCCAAAAGATGATGGAGAGCAGGAGTGCGGCGATTCCGCCCAAGATCAGCGGAGAAAAATCGAAAAACAGGCCGCCGGCGCTGAGGGTATCCGAGACCAGCACGAGTGTGACTGGACTGCCCGGTGGCTGATGCCGCAACGGAGCGCGAACCAGCAGCCAATAGCGCTGTGGCTGTCCGGCGTGAAAAAGCCCGGCGAGTTCCTGCGAACGGGCTTCGGGACGCGGCGGAGGTGACTGTTCCGGCGGCGGGTTCCGGCCATCGAGCGGCCGGTCTTCAAAGTCGCGCTCGGGCGGCCCGCCCAGAGGTCCGGGAAATGGCGCGCCCGGCGGTGGCGGCGGTCGTTGACCTGGCCGGGGACGAAGCGGCGCTCCCTGCTGTGTCGGCGGCCCCTGCGGGCCTTGCGGCAGCCGCGCGATGACTTCCTTCGGAAGGACTATCGCCTTTCCCGCGACTTCGGTTCCATCGTGGGTGAAAAGATGGAACGTCACCGAGTACGAACTATCGAATTTTGCCAGCACGCCGTTCCATTCTTCCGGCCTCGAGTCGTTCATGTCCCGCAGCACGAGGTCGGCGACCGATCGGATGCGGTCGCCCGCACGGCCTGCAAGCAGCGAGTCGAATCCGAGCCGCAACTGCTGCTGGACGATCATCCAGCCGACAGTCACGAGCAGGGCAACATTGAGCACCAGCCAGCAGACAATCTTGGCGAGTAGCGGGAAACGACGAGGCAGCATGGGGGTGCGGTTCAGGATGATTCGCGGGCCGGATCGATGAGCATGTAACCTGCCGCTCGCACGGTCCGGATGAAGCGTGGGGTCTTGGCGTCGTCGCCGAGTTTTTTCCGCAGCAGCGAAATGTGCACGTCGATCGAGCGATCGAAGACCTCGTACTCGCGATCGCGGATCTCCTCGAGCAGCCGTTCTCGCGTTTTCACGCGACCTTTGGCTTTGGCGAGGCAAAGCAGGAGCTCGAATTCCACGGGTGTCAGCACCACTGGCTGATCATCGAGCACCGCCGTGCGCGATGCGGGGCGGACATGCAGCGGACCGATGACGATTTCACTCTCCGATTCCTGAACGGGAGCGACCTGTGCGGCTCGACGCGTGACGGCTCGCAGGCGCGCCAGCAATTCACGCGTGGAGAAGGTTTTGGGCAGATAATCGTCCGCGCCGATCTCCAGTCCGACGATGCGGTCGGCTTCATCGCCGCGTGCTGTCAGCATCAGGACGGGCACATTGGAAGTTCGGCGGATCTGCTTCAACACTTCGAAGCCGTCCATGCCTGGCAGCATCACATCGAGGATGATCGCTTGCCACTGCTCCGAGGTTGCTCGCTCCACGCCTTCCGGGCCTGTGTGGGCCGCTGCAACTTCATAGCCGAGCGAGCCGAGATAATCGGCGATGAGCCGACAGAGCTTGCGATCGTCGTCGATGACAAGGAGCCGGGAGAGCTCGGCAGCAGGAGGCGTGTGCATGGAAGGCATGGCGACTTTAATCAGCAAAATGAAGGAATGGCTGACTTTTACCCTTCCTTAACAATTTTCGGCTTCCTGGTTAATAAAATCTTAATCGGCGGGCGCGACAACAGGGACAGACAACAGCCACTCAGACTTCCGTGTTTGTAGGGCTGCTTGAAGAAAAACCCAAACCTAGAACCCATGAAACTCCTGATTCCAACTCGTCTGTCAGTGGCGGTAGCCGCCACCCTCGCCGGGCACGTGCTGGCCGCGAGCCAGTCTTCGACTCCGCCGCCGCAGCCGCCGCCCGCTCGTGGCGGCCTTCAGGTACAGATCACCACGGGACAAATCTCCGTGGTTCAACCGGTCGTGCCGTCAGCGAATGCTTCCGTGTCCACCGGCACGGTATCCGGCAAAGCGGCAACAACCCCGCCGCCTCCGGCGCTTCCGGTCTCGGCACTTCTGCTGAACCAGAGCAACCGCGATCTCGAAGTTCCATTCGACAGTGCAGACGCGGCGACCCGCCAGTTTGATTTCTCGCTGTACGACAGCACTGGCGCGCTGCTCTGGGATAGCAATGGCGATCTGAGTGCCGGAATGGAAACGGACGCCACCCTGCCGAGGCAACAGGCATGGAAGCACACCGTGCTGGTTCCATTGATCATCGACAACGTGGCGCTGACTCCTGGCGTGTATTCGGTCGAAATGAGCGTCGGGTCGGCAAAGGGCATTGGCGCGGTCGCTACATTCGAGGTCGTTGCAGCGCCTGCGGGTGGAACTGGCTCGGGCACTCCCGGAACCCAGCCGCCCGGAGGTGGATCGGGAACCGGACCGGGAAGTGGTTCGGGCTCCGGAAGCGGCTCGGGAACTGGAGCAGGAAGTGGCAGCGGTAATCTGCCTCCGCCTCCTCCACCGCCGGGCGGTGGATCCGGCTCAGGAAGTGGAAGCGGGTCTGGCTCCGGAACCGGTGGAGGCCAGAAGCCGCCGCCACCACCGCCAGGGCCGGGCAATGGCCCTAGCGGCGGCTCTGGCGGCTCAGCATCCGGCACGGGCGCGGGTTCCGGTGGTAGCCATCAGCCTCCACCTCCGCCAGCGGCGTAATTTAACTCCAGAAATCACTGTCTGAATCATCACTGATCTTATGCAAAAGATTCCGAACTATCTGCTCGCGGGCGCTGCGATCCTCGCGCTCGCCGTGAGCAATCACGCCCAGAATGGCGGCGGGAATAACCAGGGCCCCGGCAGTGGTGGGCATCGTCCACCGCCACCTTTTCCCGGGCCGCTTATGCAGGCCCTCGATCTCAATGGAGATGGAGAGCTCTCCGCCGATGAAATCGCCAAGGCTCCGCAATCCCTGCTGAAGCTGGACAAGAATGGCGACGGCAAACTCTCTGCCGACGAGCTGCGTCCGCCACCACCTCCAGGAGGAGGTCAGAATGGTCCCGGCGGCGGAGGGCAGGGTGGTCAAAATGGCCAGGGCGGAGGACAAGGCGGCCCTGGCGGACAGGCCGGAGCCCAAGGCCAGTTTGGCGGACCGCAGGGTGGGCCGCCAAATGGAGGCCCGCCTGGGGGCGGAACCGGCCGCAACCGCCGTTAATTAACCGATCTTCTGTGAAGGAAACGTCCCGGTGTGCCACCCCGGCGCCGGGGCGTTTTTGGTTTTCCTGCCGAGCTGCGGTTCCGAGTCGAGCGCGAGACAGAGTCGTGCCTGAATGGTTTACTACTCCGCCGGTTTCCGTCCCGTATAGATAGCAACGATTCCGCCAGTCAGTCTCTGCTGCGAGATCGCAGCGAACTTTGCGGCCGAGAGCACGTTTTCCATTTCCTTTCCTTGCGGGAATTTCTCGATGGAATCACCGAGATACTCGTAAGCGGCGCATTCGCCTGTGACCAGCCGCGCAATCTTTGGAAGCACGATGTGAAGATAGGCCCGATAAATCTTGCCGAAGATCCCGGTCGGGAGGGCAAAATCGAGGATCAGAAACGTCCCGCCGGGGCGCAACACGCGCAGCACCTCAGCCATGACCGCCGGCCAGGATGCCATGTTACGGAGACCAAAGGCCACCGTCGCGGCGTCGAACGAGTCTCCGGCGAATGGCAGATGCAGTGCATCGGCGCCGACAAGCGCTGGAACCTGCTTTTCCTTGGCCACCTGTAGCATCGGAAGGCAGAAATCCGCTCCGACGACCAGGCTGTCAGGGCAGCTATTCCTCAGCGCAACGGCGAGGTCGCCGCTTCCCGTGGCGAGGTCCAAAATACGCTTCGGCCGTTGGGCCGAAATGGTCCGTGCCGCCTTCCGGCGCCAGAGGAAATCGCACCCGCCGCTGAGCAGGTGATTTGCGAGATCATACCGATGCGCGATCGAGGCAAAAAAGCTCCGAATCTTCTGTGCTGGATGGATGGAACCGGAGCTCATGTGACGTTAAGGTCTTGATTCAAGGGCATAGCATGTGCTTTTTCACTGGAAATACAAATCCGCAAAGCCGTGAAAGCCTCCGGGAGGTTCCCGAAGGTTTCCGCACTCATGCAAAATTCGATCATCAGCAAAGCCCGAATCCTTGTTGTAGATGACGAGTCGTCGAATGTACGGCTGCTGGAACGCATTCTCGAGATGTTTGGCTGCGCGCGGGTTTGTAGCACAACTGATTCCCGGGAAGCGCTTTCGCTCTATCTTCAGGAAGATCCCGACTTAGTCCTCCTGGATCTTCACATGCCGTATCTGAACGGCTTCGAGTTGATGGAGCAGTTCAAGGCGGCGGTTCCTTCGGATGATTATCTCCCGATCCTCGTCCTGACTGCGGATGTCACGGTTGAGACTAAGCGGCGGGCACTTTCGGCCGGCGCAAAGGATCTGGTGACAAAACCTCTCGATCATTCGGAGGTCGTCCTGCGGATCAAAAACCTTTTGGAAAATCGCTTTTTGCATCTGGAATTGCAGAAGCAAAACGGCCTCCTCGAGGAGCAGGTCCGGGAACGCACGGCGCAAGTCGAGGCAATGCTTTCCCAGCTCCAGGCTACGCAGGAACATGTAGTAAAACAGGAGCGTCTTCGGGCGCTCGGCATGATGGCCAGTGGCATCGCGCACGATTTCAACAACGCGCTGACAATGGTGCTGGGTTACAGCGAGCTGCTGTTGCCTTATATCCAGCAGAACGCTCCCGAGCGCGAGATGGGCTATCTTCATCACGTCATCTCCGCGGCGCAGGACGCGACGCATGTGGTGAGCCGGCTGAAAGACTTTTATCGGCCGCCGAGCGGGAATGAAATCCGCGTAGCAGTCGATCTCAACGAGATCGTGCAGCAGGCCGTGTCGATGACCGCGCCGAAGTGGAGCAGCAAGAGCTTGGCGGAAGGCGTTCAGATCCGGATCGACACGTGCCTGAATGAAGAGATTCCACTTATCTCGGCCCATGCCGTGGAGCTTCGCGAGGTCCTGACGAACCTCATCTTCAATGCCGTCGATGCCATGCCCACGGGAGGCGTGATTACCATTTCCACCCTGTCTGAAGAAGACGCAGTAAGCCTCCGGGTGGCAGATACCGGAGCGGGTATGAGCGAAGAGGAGCGCCAGCGCTGCCTCGAACCATTCTTTACAACCAAGGGCGAGCGGGGGACCGGGCTGGGACTCGCGGTCGTCTATGGAATCGTCCAGCGGCACGGGGGAACGATCGAAATCGAAAGCACGAAGTATCAGGGCACCGTCTTTACGATTCGCCTGCCTCTCGTGCCTCTCACGCACATGGTCGCGCCGCCGCCGGCAGAGCGTCTCGATCGCGCGCTGCGGATCCTCGTTGTCGATGATCAGGAGATCATTTGTGAACTCGTTGCCGAACATTTGCGGGCCGACGGTCACCAGGTGATGCTCACTTCCAGTGCGGCGGAAGCGCTCGAGCATTTCGCTTCTCGTAAGTTCGATCTCGTCATCACGGATCAATCGATGCCGGCGATGAACGGCACTCAACTGGCCTGCATGCTGAAGAAGCAGTCTCCTGAAACACCGGTCATCCTTCTGACGGGCTTTGGCGAAGAGATGCAGGCGCTCGGTGAGTTGCCGGACGGAGTTGATCTCGTGCTTGGCAAACCCGTCTCCGCCGTCGATCTCCGGCGCGCGGTTTTCAGCACCATCACCGATCACCGGATGGGCGGGCAGTTGGACGGTGGCTTGTTTGAAGAAGCGATTGGCGTGGCTTCCTGAGGTCGGTGGTTTCCCGTTGAAGCGCTTCGCGACGACTGGGAAATGAATCGCGCGGAGGCCGCGTGAACGCCTAAGTCCGGTTCGTGCCGCGATCCCGTTTCGCCTTGCTGCTGGAGAGGCATCTTCTATCCTTTAAACAGGCGTGGTTGCCCCTTCGCTCATTATTCCCTTCCTGCCATGATCGATCGAGTTTGGAAAATCGTGTTGGGTGTCGGCATTGTTTCGGGTGCCGCAGCCATCGTATTATCCCTTCTTGGTGGAAGCCACCTGCACTGGATACACGGCGGGAACGTCACGAATGTCGATATCCGGATCGGCGCGGGTGGGGGACTTCCCAGCGACCTTCTGGGGACCATTTCGGTGATATGTCTGCTCCTTGGATCTGCTTTTTTTGCCGCCTCGAGTCGGCCGCCTTCTGGATCTCAACCGGGTGCGTCGGACATTAACCCCGTTGCGACCAGTTTTTTGGACTTCCTGAAAAAACTTCGCCGTTCGGCGACGGATTTTTGGATTGGCGGAGTGTGCGGAGGTCTTGGCACTTATAGCCCGGTCCCCACCTGGGTATGGAGGGTGGTGTTCCTGGTGTTGATCTTTTGTTTGGGTACCGGGCTTCTTGCGTATCTCATCCTTTGGGTTTGCATTCCAAAAGAGAAGTATGGCCCGCTGAAACCCCGACCGGATAATCCGCCTGGTTCGCAGACCGGCGTAGGGGGCTGAGCATGATGCAAAGGTTTCTCAAAGAGGAATTTGAAATAGTCCTCCGGGACCGTACTGTTGGTTCAGGGAAGCGGTCAGGCAGCCACCTCGAGAATCCCTGCATGCTTCCGCTCAACCCACTTTTTCTAACCCCCTAATCCGAAAGGAAATCTCGCTATGGCACAGGCAATCATGGATCCGGAAGAAGTGCGCCGGTTTGCAAAGGAACTGAAGCGCTTCAATGACGACGTCCAGGTAAGAGCCGCTGCTCTCCATTCCCGATTCACAGCCCTGGGCAGCACCTGGCAGGATCAGGAACACGAGAAGTTTGCCGAGGAATTCATCGTGACCATGAAGGTCCTCAAGAAGTTTGTGGAGGTCTCTGAGAAACATACGCCCTTCCTCCTGCGCAAAGCGCAGCGGGTGGAGGAGTATCTCGACCAACGTTAACTTTCCTAAGTCACGCATTCCAAATTCCCGAATCTGTGATGACTCGGTCCATCAAAGACGACTTCACGCTGTGCGCGAATGCACGCGCTTCTTCGTCATTCGGGCTTAGTCATTCTTTCTGGTTTCGTCATTCTGATTTCGTCATTGGCACCGCGTCCTGACCATGGCGACCCAAGTTCGAGTTACTTCGATCGATGCTCTGGAAAGCTTCCGGGCCAGCCTCATTGTCTTCCTGGCAAAGGCCCGCCGCTCGATGGACGAGGTAAGTGACGAAGTCCGGCGGACCCGCGTCTGGCTGCAGAGCGATCAGCGCACGCATTGGGAAACTCAGCTCCGCCGCCGGCGAAAAGTGCAGGAGCAGGCCGAGCAGGAGCTCTTCAGCGCCAAGCTTTCCGGTCTGCGGGAAACGACGGCCGCACAACAGGCCGCTGTCCATCGGGCTCGCAAAGCCGTCGCCGAAGCCGAGGACAAGCTCCGTATGGTCAAGAGCTGGAACTCCCGCTACGACGCCTGTGCCGAGCCGCTGACGAAAAGCCTCGAAGGACTTCGCGATTTCCTCGATTACGACTTGCCAAAGGGCATCGCCTTTCTTGCCAATGCGCAAAGGACGCTCGACGCGTATGCCGAATCCGCGGCGCCCGTGACGCCTTCCGCGCCCCCACCCGAAACACCCATGAATCCCGCCCCAACTCTCGAACCTCCGGTTCAGCCTGCCAGCCAGGCTGAGACGGCAGGCGACAACCCATCACCCGTCTCGCCATGAGCACCCGAGCCTGTGCCGCAAATCTTGTCCAGGCAATGAAGGAGCTCTCCATCGAATGGGATCGCACCAAGGCGCATTGGCGTGACGTCAAGGCGCACGAGTTCGAGGAGACTTATCTCGAAACCCTGCCTAGTCAGGTCACCAAGGCGCTAAGTGTCGTGGAAGAAATCGACACGCTTCTTTCCAAGATAAGGAGCGATTGTGAGTAGCACATCCGATCTTCGTACAGGGCGGAGCCTGGAGCTTCTCGGACAACTTCACCGCACGATCTCGGAATTTGCCCGGCAGGAGGAACTGCTGGTCCGTGATATCCGGACTCGCCGCCATACTATTAATCGCAGGCTTCAGGATGGCACGGGCCGCATTGACATGCGGGTCGAGGATCAAGTTGCCCAGACTGAGACCAGTTATCTCAACGAAAAGGACCGGATCAATGCCCGGCACGAAGCGCGCCGTGTTCGGATCCAGCAGATGCAGTCGGCGGCTTTGCGGAAGCTCCCGGCACGCGCACGCGCGGCGAAGGAGAAGTGGATGGGCGATCTCCAGATGGAGCATTTCCAGGCGGAGCGCGAGCTGGCTGCGGGGTTGCAGGCAGCGGACCAGGCATTTGCGGCCTTTGGCCAGAAACTGGCCGAACAACAGTCGGCGATTACCCAGCTTACTCATCGCGCACAGGCCTTACTTAGTGGTTACCCATCTTACGGCCGCATCCTGGCTGAAGTGCGTCCTGGCGAGGCTCCTGCGAATGATCCCGTGGATCGTGACGCATTGGCGGAGGCCTTTCATCGGCAATTGGCCGCGGCCGGCGAAAAGCTCGACGACTTTCGCCGACACTTTCTGGCCAGCCTGTTCCGGCATCTGCCGCTGGCTGCGCTCATCATTGCGATCCTCCTTGGTGGCCTGGCGCTCGGGTTTGTCGGCGGTCCTGGCGAATATGCGGCGGCAGGCGGGATCGCAGTGCTCCTGATTGGCGCGCTTTGTCTCATTTACCGGGTCGGGAATCGGCAGGCCCGACCTGCGGCTGAAGAAGTCGCAAAATCGCTCGCGGAGGCAAATCGCCTGTATCTGGCCTGCGGGAAAGCCGCTGCCGCAAAGCACGAGCACGATCGCCAGGCGGCGCAGACGGAATTCGATCACGTGTCTGCCGCGATCCACAAGCAGTGGGAGCGCGCGGACGATGTGGAAACGGATTTTCAAAGGACGGTCCGTCAGAGGCTGGAAACGACGGTGCCGCGTCTCTACCAGCGGAATGCACAGCAGCTACTGCCCAAGCTTCGGATTCTCGAGACCGAGCGGAAAAGCTGGCTCGACGCGTTGCGAATCGCATCGGACGAAGAGAAACGGCATCTGGCGGAAGTTCACGCAACGCAGAGCGCGGAACTGGCAGCTGATGAATCGGCTCGATGGGAGCAGCTGGAGCAGGGATGGAAGCAGCAGATCGTCCCGACTTACTCTGCCATTGCGGAGATGAATGCGGCAGTCACTTCCGAATTTCCGGCCTGGGAATCGCGATTTGTCGAATCGTGGGCTCCGCAGTCGCGCTTTACTCCGTTTGCCCGATTCGGCGAATTGCGTGTCGATCTTGCTAAGCGCCCTGAGATTCTTCCCAAGGACGCACGGCTGGCTTTGCCCGGACCGGCGCAGCTGACACTGCCTCTGGCGCTGAACTTTCCTGATCAGGGATCACTATTCTTTGAGACGCACGATTCCGGCGACAGCGCTGTCCTGGGCTCGATCAATAACGTCATCTTCCGGCTCCTGACGACGACGCCACCGGGCAAGATTACCTTCACGATCATCGATCCCGTGGGCCTCGGGCAAAGCTTTGCGGGAGTGATGCATCTTTCGGACTACGAGGAGAGCCTGATCAATCACCGCATCTGGACGCAGCGCGATCAGATCGAAGAGCGGCTTGCCGACCTCAGCAGTCATATCGAGAAAGTGATCCAGATGTATCTGCGGAACGAATACGCGAGCATCACGGAGTACAACGAGCAGGCTGGAAGCGTCGCGGAAAAGTATCACTTTCTCGTGGTGGCCGATTTTCCCGCCGGCTTTAGCGAGGTCGCCGTGAAGCGGCTCCAGAGCATCGCTGCCAGCGGCGCGCGCTGCGGCATTTACACGCTTATTCACTTGGATCAGCGCCAGCCCGCGCCCGATGGCGTGGTGGCTGAGGACTTGAGGAAAAACAGCGTCGCGATCCGGCAGGAGAACGGCGCATTCATCCTTGGCCGGGAGCAGGTCGAAGCCGGCGCGGAGCTCGTGCTCGATCCGCCGCCCGCGCCTGAATTGGCCGTCGAATTGATCCACAAGATCGGCAAGAGCAGCATCGATTCGAACCGCGTCGAAGTGCCCTTTTCCCAAGTCGCACCCAAGCCGGAGGAGATGTGGAAGAACGAGACGACCAACGAGCTGCGCGTCGCCATCGGCCGCACCGGCGCGACCAAGCTCCAGCAGCTCGCCATCGGCAAAGGTACGCGCCAGCACGCGCTCTTCGCGGGCAAGACCGGTTCCGGTAAATCGACTCTCTTTCACGTCATCATCACCAATCTCGCGCTGGCATGCAGTCCGGAGCAGGTGGAGTTCTATCTCGTCGATTTCAAGAAGGGCGTGGAATTCAAATGTTACGCCGCCAAGCGCCTTCCTCACGCGCGCGTGGTGGCGATCGAGAGCGACCGCGAGTTTGCGCTGAGCGTGCTGCAACGTGTGGACGACGAACTGAAACGGCGCGGCGACATGTTCCGGAAACTGGGCGTCCAGGACTTGGCCGGTTACAAGCGCGCGGGTGGGACCGAGGCCGTTCCGCGTTCGCTGCTCATCATCGATGAGTTTCAGGAATTCTTTGTCGAAGACGACGCAGTCGCACAAAGCGCGTCGGTTCTCTTCGACCGCATCGTTCGCCAGGGTCGCGCCTTTGGCATTCACGTGCTCCTTGGCTCGCAAACCCTCGGTGGCGCTTATTCGCTCGCCCGGTCCACGCTCGGCCAGATGGTGATCCGCGTCGCGCTCCAGTGCAATGAAGCCGACGCCTACCTGATCATGGACGACAACAATCCCGCTCCGCGGCTGTTGTCGCGTCCGGGCGAGGGCATTTACAATGATTCCGCCGGGGCTGTCGAAGGGAACAGTCCCTTCCAGGTCGTATGGCTGCCGGACGACGAGCGCGACCTCTGGCTCGACCGAGTCCACGAACTCGCGGAACAACGGCATCTCCATTACCCGAGCCCGGTCGTCTTCGAGGGGAATTCACCGGCAGACATCAGCGAGAACGATCTGCTTCGGGCGGCGCTCGACGCGGAGCCTTCCGCAGCGCCGGTCGCTGCTCGTGCCTGGCTCGGCGCGCCAAACTCGATCAAAGGCCCAACCGAAGCGGTTTTCCACCGTCAGAGCGGGAATCATCTGCTGATCGTCGGCCAGCGCGACGAAGCGGCGCTCACCTTGCTCGGTGTTTCGCTCCTGTCGCTTGCGGCTCAATATCCCGCCGGCGGGGCGCGTTTCGTATTCCTGCACAGCGCACCGCCTGGATCATCCGATGCGGCGTTCATCGAGCAGATCGCGGCTTCCGTGCCGCATCAAGTCACGATCGCCCGTGCAAATGAAGTCGCCGAAGCCATCAACACCGTCGCGACGGAAATGAAAGAGCGCGCCGCTGGAGACCATCCTTCGGTCGAGCCTCCACCGGTCTTCGTATTCGTTCACGGGCTGCACAAGCTGAAGAAGCTTCGCCATGAGGACGACTTCGACTTTTCACTGGGCGGTTCTGATGCCGGACCAAATCCGGGCGCGCAATTCAATGACCTGATCTGCGAAGGCAGCGCCAATGGCATTCACTTGCTCGTGACGGTAGATACTTTCAACAACGTCAACCGCGCCATGAACCGGAAGGCTCTGAGCGAATTCGAGATGAGGGTGGTATTCCAGATGAGCGCGAACGATTCCGCTAGCCTCATCGATTCACCAAAGGCCAGTGGGCTTGGATTGCACCGGGCGCTTTTCTACAACGAGCAGGAAGGGCATCTCGAAACCTTCCGGCCGTATGCGCTACCGGATCCCGAGTGGCTTCGGGCCGCCGGCGAGGTGCTGGCGCGTCGTCGTAGAGTCGCCCAGGCAGTCGAAACACAAAATAGTGCGGAATTTGAACCAGTTTCGCCGGGTTCAGGGATTTAAAGAGGGATGAGTCAGCCGCCCTGCCCGTTGTCACACAATCTCAAAAAAGCGATTTCTTCCACTTGCGGAGTCGGAAGTTTTCGCTCTCTCTAGGCGACCCATGATCTGGCTGAGCAAAACGCTGAACAAAATCTTCTCCATCCGGGAGCAATCCGACGGAGATGTGGTGAAGCCATTTCTGGATCATCTGGAAGATCTACGGGTCATGATCTTCAAGATGCTGGCGGCGGTGATCATCGCGACGATCATTTCCTTCAGCTTCAACGGCTGGCTGATGGATATCGTCAGGCGGCCGCTGGACGCCCAGAACTTGGGGGTGGAACTCGTGACCTTCCAGCTGATCGAGGGCTTCATGCTCTCCCTGAAGCTGTCGTTCTACGCAGGCATCGTTCTCTCGTTTCCATTCCTGCTCTGGTTTCTGGCGGGATTCGTCCTTCCCGCGCTGACACGCAAGGAGAAGCGGCTCATTATGCCCGGAGTGCTGGGAGGTTTTGTACTCTTCATCATCGGGGTCATCCTCTCGTATCTCTACATCCTTCCGAATACGATCCACTGGTTTGCGAATTACGCGAGCTCGCGTGGCCTGAAACTCACCCTCCAGGCGCAGGGCTATTTTTCCTTCGTGGCAAACCTCTGCCTGGCCTGCGGACTCCTCTGCGAATTGCCAGTGGTCGTGCTGGTGCTATCGGCTCTCGGAATGATCAGTTACCGTTTCCTAGCCAGCACACGGCCTTATGCGGTGACGATCATCCTCATCGTGGTGGCCATTCTCGCGCCAACGCCTGATCCGATCACCTTTCTGACTCTCTCCGTGCCGGTTCTCGCGATCTACGAGCTCTGCATCTGGATCGTATGGCTGATGGAACGCCGTCGGGCGAAGCGGTCAGTCGAGCAGTAGCAGCTTCGGGCGGGCCAAAATCCCGCCCGGTCTCGTGCGGCGGAGAAGGGCGATGCTACTATTGGCTGGCAACGATGATTCGCAGCTGCGCTAATGTGGTGCCGCCCAATTGGTGAACTCGTGCCGATCGCTTCGGTGGAGGCCACCGGACGCTCGGGGCGATTTTCTCTGCGACGCCGAAGGCCGGGATGGCACAAGCTGGGGGAGGCGTCGATCGCAGTAATATCGGGAAGGTTTATTATCGGAGGTCTGTCCGATAGTTTATAGCGGCAGCGGGGGTGATTGATCTTAAAGGTCTCTTGATTGGTGAATTGTATGTAAAATACAGATTACCCGATATGCGTGTGGAATAATGCGGA
>FTCV01001142.1_pt1 | contig 19958 bp, 18 predicted proteins | sample 1639691 | NCBI WGS metagenome assembly FTCV01 (sample SAMEA3914864, study PRJEB12502) | metagenome | biome: forest; material: soil | place: USA | collected 2012-03-12 | depth 0.3 m
CGACTCCGCTCCAACAGAGGTCTGGGTGATTGCCTTTGTGGCAGGATGCCGCACGGCTGGTGCGGCATTGGCCGTTCTTCCACCGGCGATGAGCCCATCCACTGGGATCTCGAGCGTTTGCTGCTCTCCAGTAAACTTCAGCCAGGTGCGGTAGTGGCCTGGCTCGGTCGCGTGAAGCGAAACGGTGAGGGTCCGCTTCTCTCCCGGGTTCAGACGTCCTTCCGAATCAGAAACCTCAAAAGGCGCTGCGATTTCCCATTTCCAGAATCCAGAGGCGCCGCCTGCGTTGGAGACTTCAATTGCCGAAGATAGCGTCTGGCCAATGATGCCATCCGGAAAATGGATCGACTCGTGAGCGCTTCGGAGGAAGCCCAAGGCGGGGCCGCTCTGGACAGGAAGACGGATCTTGATCCCGGCTCCAGCCACGCGGATCTCATCGCGGAGTTCTCCCTGATCTGCGCCTGCCGCTTCCACTGTGACGGAAGCCTGGCTCTTGGCTGGAATGGACATCGGCTTTGGCAAGTGCAGCTTCTCGCTGCCCGTGAGAGTTACGGCCTGGTCCTGTTCGGTGTGATTGGCTATCTCAAAAGTCCCTGAGCGTTGCGGGCTGCCAGGCTGCTGGCGTAACTCGAGTTTTTCCACCGAAAGCGCAATCGGAGTCTCGGCGTGCCCGTTCAGGGACGTGCTCCGGTCGGCCTGCGAAGTGTAGCGGATGGCACCTTCGAAATTGCCGCCGCGATCCGGAGCAAAGATGACGGAGAACTTCTGTCGGCCCCCGGCGGCAAGGTGATACTGGCGCGAGCCCTCGATCCGCCATGGCGCGGGAACATCTACGGTCCCTTCGGCAAGGCCGCCGCCGGTATTCGCGATCTCGATTTCGTGGGAAGTGGTCGAACCCGCGAGGATGGCAGGGAAATCGATCGTGCCTGGCACACTCAGGTTTACCGGCTCGTCGATGATCTCGATGCGGACTTCAGCGGCAGCGGAGACCCCGTTGCTATTCTGCACCGCGTACGTAAACAGATCCTGCGTGGTCTTGAGATCGGCCGGCGGTTCATAAGTAACGAGCGCGGCTTCGCGACCCTTTGGAGTGGGTTTGGAAAGGCGTCCTTGGGCTGGCTTCGTGCGAACGAGGAACTGCAGCTGCTCCTTTTGCGTTCCGTAAATCTTGAGTTCGATCTCGGCTTTGTCGCCTCGATTGACCTTGATGACCTGTGGGACGGCTTGAGGCGGGGGTGGGGGAATTGGCTTTTCGCGTTCGGCGAGAACGGGCCACGCACCCAGGAGCAAAACCAGGGGAACGAACCAGCGTAGGAGGATGGCAAGTCGATTCACGGGACCGCAAGATTGCGTCGTGCTTCATATCGCGTCCATCGGCTTTTTTAACGGATCGTGCGAAGGCGCCGGGCAAGAACCGTTTAAGCGTCGATTCGAGGTGGGTTTTTCAATCCTAGGGACGTTGGCGCCGGGATGCGCGTGGAGATTTATGAGATTGCTCATCCCGCCATGGCCCGATATGTAGCCTGCCGACTCTTCCAAGGACCATGAGAATTGCAATTGGCGTTACTCCGATCCTCGCTCTCGTTGTCTCCGCATTGCTTGAGGTGGGAGTGCAGGCCCAGTTGCCGATGCCTCATGCCAGCAAATACTTTCCGAAGCAGGATCCACCGAAGGTCGCCCGGGAGCTTGAGCCACTGATTACGCCAAGTAATTCGCGGGTGCGCGTTTCCCTTTCGAAGCAGCGGGCGTACGTGATGTTCGACGATCAGATTTACATCGATACGCCGATCTCGAGCGGCAAGGCCGGGCATACGACTCCGACCGGCGACTTTCATGTCCTGGAGAAGGACGCGAACCATTCCTCCTCGATCTACGGGCAATTTCAGGATCGGCAGGGACGCGTGGTCCGGGATGGAGTTTCGCTGCATGTGGACGCGGCGCCTGCCGGCACGCACTACGTGGGAGCGCCGATGAAATGGTTCATGCGCCTGACCGATCAGGGCGTGGGAATGCACGTGGGAATTCTGCCCGGCTATGCGGCGAGCCACGGCTGTGTGCGCTTGCCATCGGATATCGCGAAGTTGATTTACGACAAGGTGAAGGTCGGCACGCCGGTGACGATCGAGCCGTAGCCGCCAGAGTTTTTCGGCCGATCCCTAGAGCCGGGAAGCGACTTTCAGCACACTCTTGCCCCGGCCGCGGCGAAGGCCCTTTCCGGGACGCTCCTTCTGCCATTCCTTCCTGGCCAGCCAGATCTGTAGTTCGTCCGGGTTGATCGTGCCGTCTTTGTCCCTATCAATCCTGTCGAGGTGCTTCTCAAGTTTGCTCTCCAGTTCGCCTGCCTCAAGGACTCCATCCTGATCTTTGTCGAGTCTCTTGAAAGTTTGCGCCACCTGCTTTACCAGCCCCTTTTTCGTTGAAGCGGCCGGGGAACGCATCGGCATCCATGCTAGGACGGCTGCGATCAGGAGAGCGGCGGTGGCGAAGATGCAAGCTTTCATGGCAGAACTACTTACGGTGAAGCTCGGTTGCTAAGCGCACTCCGCGTTCGAATACAGCTGGTCTGCTGCGCACGGATGCGAGCCTAGCGGCAAGTGGGTGACAAGTATCATGGGCACCGAATGCAGAGTGGTTGGTGGGCGCTTCGATGCAGGCTTTCTAGCACTATTCCTGCTGTATTAGAAGGCCCTTATGCGCCGTTACGCGTCACCCACCTTGGGACGGTAGTAGACCGCAACATTTCCCACCCGCATGATCAGCTCGCTCCCACTCTTTTCAGCGATCTCCGGTGCGAGGGATTTCTTTTCCTCTTTGAAATCGGTGAACTTGATTTTCACCAGGCCGTGGAGAGTCAGGGCTTCGTCGAGGCTTTTGAGAAAGGCATCGCTCACGCCGGCACTGCCGAGTCGGAGTATTGCATCGAGCCGCTGGGCGCGGGCTTTCAGGTCGCGCTTCTCGGCATTGGTCAAAGGTTGCGTCATTCCCGCCAATGTGGACGGGAAGCCCGCTCCCGGCAAGCAGCGTTGCCGAATCCGTTCAACCAGAAGGGCTTGTGGTCCGCAGTTTAGTAAAAGGGCTGCTCGCGCTGAGCAACTGGCTTTTCCATTTGCGTACGTGCGGAATGTTCGAGCTGCATCTGCTTCAGCATCGCCTTTGCGTGCGTATTCTCGAGGGTCAGTTTCTCCTCCTGAATATCGATCTTGTGCAGTTCCACAAAGTAAGGAGGAAGGTAACGGGCAGTGCTCCAGATTAGCACTGAGATCACGAGCGCAGCAGGTAGTCTCATAAGCGTTTCACCTCTCTTCGCACGGTAACTCCACGCAATCTGCCTGCAGACGGCGTGGACTTCCAATGCTTTTGCTTACCAATCGCGCCGCAGGGACGCCCCGGTGGTGAGGTAATCACCTATCCTGCGCAGTCCCGCGATCCGACTTGGGTGGTCGCGCGGGGTTGGCGCTCTAAGTGATATGTGTCCTAACTCGTTGTGATAAAGCTGATTGTAGCAAGCTGGTGCTCTTGTTCAGCGCCGGTCGTTGCTGGGCAGCGGACTTACTATTTATGCCACAAGGACAACCCTATAGCGGGCTTCGCCGGAGCGGACGCGATCCAGGCCTGCATTGACGTCTTTCATCGCGAACTTCTCGATCTGCGCCTGCACGCCGTGACGCGCGGCGAAATTAAGCATCGTGGAAATATCCGATGGGCTGCCGGTTCGGCCGCCGGTGACTTGTTTTGACGCCGCGATTAACCCGATCGCCGGGAATCTGAGGTCATTCTGGGGAATGCCGACGATGCAGAGCGTGCCTTCCGGCCGGAGCGTGTCGATATACTCGGGCCATGGAAGATCGGCCGGGACGGTTGAGATGACGAAATCAAAGGTCTTCGCTGCCTTTTGCAGTGCGCCGGCTTCCTTGGTTGCGATGAAATCCGTGGCGCCGAGGGTGCGTGCTTCCTTCTCCTTCGAGCGCGTCGAGGAGATCGCCGTGACTTCGCAGCCGAGCTTGGCGAGGAATTGTACGGCGAGGTGGCCCAGTCCTCCGATTCCGACCACGGCGGTGCGCATCATGGCCGTGACGGGATGATGCAGCATCGGCGTAAAGACGGTGGTTCCCGCACAGAGAAGCGGGGCGGCAGCGGCTCCGTCGAGACCATCGGGCAGCGGAATCGCAAAGTCGGCGTCTGTCCGGACGCGGTCACCGAAACCGCCATGATGCCGGACGATGGTATCGCGCTCCAGGTTGCAGTAGTTTTCGCGGCCGCGGCGGCAGTACTCGCATTCGCCGCAGGAGCCACTCTGCCAGCCGACTCCCACTCGTTGCCCGACCTGCAGGCCGTGTACTTCGCTGCCGACTGCGACAACCGTGCCGACGACTTCGTGGCCAGGGACGAGCGGGTACTGAGACATCATCCAGTCGTTGTCGATCATGCAGATGTCGCTGTGGCAGATGCCGCAGTGCGTGACTGCTACCTCGCATTCCTGCGGCCCGAGAGGGCCGGGATCGTAAGAGAAGGGTTCCAGTGCGGCTTTGGCGGTGGTGGCTGCGAAGGCGTTGATTTTCATGGGTCTATGCTGCTGGTTCGGCTCTCAAATTTCGCTCCCGCGCCGGGTTTGGATGCACGTCAATTTTCGGAAAAGAGCATTCCGACGTGATCGCGCCAGATTCCGCACCTTTTTTACAGCCAAGCGGTCGCGCGTTGTATAAACAAGCCGCGAATCGGAGACCTCCAAGCCTCTGGTTCCCGTGCGGGACGGATCACAGCAATCCCGGGTTCCTGGCTGCGGGCCCACACCTGTTGCGGAACACGGTATCGGTCTTTCTCTCGCGGACCCTGTCGGTCCTGCCAAAAACCTATCGCGTCTCATCACCCATGTCGGACAACTTTACCGAAATCACACACAGCTCCTGGGGCGGTCGTATCCTGGGCTCCATCGGGGGAATGTTCATCGGCGTCATTCTCGCCATCGTCGCGGTTCCGCTGCTCTTCTGGAACGAAGGGCGGACAATCAAAACAACGCGGGCGCTTGAAGAGGCATCCGCAAACTTTGCTGTGGTTTCGCCCGAGTCGGTCCAGCCTGCCCATGAAGGCAAGCTGGTCTACGTCTCCGGGCCGGCGGAAACCAGCGAAGTGCTGCACGATCCAATCTACGGAATCTCGGCCAACGCACTGATCCTTTCGCGCACTGCGGAGATGTATCAGTGGGAGCAAAAGGAGAGCAGCCACAAGGAGAAGAACCTCGGCGGCAGCGAGGATACTGTGACGACTTACAGCTATGTGAAGGGCTGGCACGCGGAGCACATCGACTCGTCGCAATTCAAGCACCCTGAAGGACACTTGAATCCCACGTCGTCGAGTGCGGTCAACTCGACGTTCACTGCCGGGCAGGCCCACCTCGGAGCGTTCAGCCTGCCGGGGGCGTTGCTGGGACAGCTGAGCGCCGACGAGCCCTTGCCGCTCGGCGAGAAGGACTTGGCAAAACTCCCGGCGTCGATCCGGGGGAATGCACACCTTTCCGGAACCGAGATTTATATCGGGAGAGATCCGGCGACTGAGCAGATCGGCGACGTCCGAGTGAGCTTCAAGACGCTCAGCCCCGGCGTGGTCAGCCTGATCGCGCAGCAAACTGGAAAGACCTTCGCGCCTTACGTTGCAAAGTCGGGCAAGACGGTGGAACGGATCGAGAAGGGCCCGGTCAGCGCCGCCGAGATGTTTGCCCATGCGAAGAGTGAAAACCGTGTCATCGCCTGGATCGTCCGGGGTGGAGGATTCTTCATCATGTTCCTTGGGTTCACGCTGGTGACGCGCCCGGTTTCGGTGCTCGGAGATATCATTCCATTCATTGGCAGCCTGATCGAAGCCGGCGCGGCGTTTTTCGGCTTTGCCGCAGCTCTGCTCGTGTCTTCGGTGACTGTTGCTGTAGCCTGGTTTGCATATCGTCCACTGCTCAGTGGCAGCCTCGTCGCTGCAGCCCTGCTTGTCTGGTACCTCCTGCATCGCGCGCACCGGAAACCGGTCGGGGCATAAGCGGTCTGGCCACCGGCCGATGCCTGGGGCTGGAAGCCTCGATGCAGGCATCGGTGCGCCGTCCAGTGCAGGGATCCATCGAGGCGGAATTCTATATTCGCGTCGTTCCGCAAGCAGCGGCGCAGTCAAGCGCCGCTGCTGCCGCGAATGACTCTTGATGCGTATGCGACGGGCGATTAGCACAATTAGCACAGCCGCATGAAGAAGAAGAAGACGTCTCCGCCGATCATCGTTCGCTCGGGTCAGTACGAGTTCGTCAAACTAAACGCTGCTTCCTGGGAGTGGAGGGAAACCTATCATTGGCTGCTAACGCTCACCTGGCCGCGTTTTGCGCTCTTTCTATGCGGTGTGTATCTCGTCGTGAACCTGGTTTTCGCGACGCTCTACTGTATCACCCCGTGCATCGCTGAGATCCCGAGGGGCGCGTTTCCGAATGCCTTCTTCTTCAGTGTGGAAACACTCGCGACCGTCGGCTACGGGCATATGTACCCGCAGACGACCTATGGGCACGTCGTCGCGACTCTGGAGATCGTCACGGGCATGTTTGGCATGGCCGTGGTGACTGGCCTCATCTTTGTCCGATTTTCACGACCGACAGCCCGCATCGAGTTCAGCCGTTTGATTGTTGTCGGTCCATTTGACGGCAAACGGATGCTCATGATCCGCATCGCGAATCTGCGCCATCAAGCGATGGCCGAAGCGGAGTTTCACGTGATGCTCGCCCGAAATGAAATCGTAAAGGAAGGCGAAGTCATGCGGCGTTTCTATCCGCTCAAGCTCCAATTCGACCGGATGATCATCTTCCCGGTGGCGATCACGATCCGCCATGAGATCGATGAAAGCAGCCCGCTCTACGGCATGACTGCGGAGGATTATGCGCGTGGCGAAGTGCATATCATCACGTCGGTCATTTGCATCGATACGGTGATCCCCGCGCCGGTCCAGATTCACAAGGATTACACGCATTGCGATATCCGGTTTGATCACAGGTTTGCCGAGATCTACTCCGATCTCGACGGCGGGCGGCTCAGCGTCGATTACGGCCGGTTGCACGACATCGAGCCGGTTTAGCCAGTTTTTTCTAGCTAACATTTCCAAGGGCCCCGCGCCCTGTCTGCCGCGAGGTCGTCACAATAGGACTGCGGCTTCTGTGGAGTGTGTCATATCCAGGCGCCTGCCTGCGTTGTAGCCAACTCTGGTGACATGACGGTCGAGGGGAACGTCAGCATGGTCACGGTCGAGTTCCAACACCTCAAACACTCCACCCCGCAGTCCTCTTCGTTGCCATGAAGCTTTCTCGCGCCAGTTTATCTGTCTCAGTGGCCGCTCTTGCGGTTGTCTCCACAGCGTCCGCTGCAACTCTTACCTGGGATATTAGCCCAGGTGGCACCACGACAACCGGAAACCCGATCACCGGCAACGGGACGATTACCGGAGGCACCGGCACGTGGGATAATGCTACTGCTGAGTGGACGACCGATAATGGCGCGACCGATATCAATTGGGACAACACCGTCAATGCCGGCGACACGGCCCTCTTCAAGGGGACTGGTGGCACGGTGACGTTGGCGAATACGATCGACCTTGGTGGCATCGTTTTTTCCACCACCGGCTACACGATCACCGCGCAGACACTTGCTTTCGGTTCGGTGCTGGGCAGCATCGATTCCTCTGCTCTCGGCACTGGAAGCAATTCCGCGACGATCGCTTCGGCGATTACCGGAACGGCTGGGCTGACGATCAATGCCAACGGCAATCTTACTGCGACGGGCGGCGGTAGCTCGGGAGCCTTGACCATTTCCGGCACGAATACGTCGCTGACTGGCGGCATCGCGATCACGGGCGGTTTGGTGAACTTCACCACGTCTTCCGCCGCGGGCAGTGCTACGACTACTGCCGGCAGTGGTGATACTCTTACTTTGAGCAATGGTGGCGGCCTGCTATCCTCTGCCGGAGTCACCCTCGGCAACAACATCGTTCTCTCCACTGGCGGTGGTACGTTCCGTGTGTATGGCGGAAAGACAGTGACACTCAATGGGGTCATTTCCGGTTCAGGGGCGCTCAATAAGACTGACACCGGAACGCTGACGCTGCTGAATAACTCCAACACATTCACTGGCGCGGTCAATGTGCAGGCTGGAACGCTGCAGCTGGGAAATCTTACTTCCGGTACGTTTGCCTTTCCTGGTACCTCGCTCTCTGTGAATGGAGGGACCTTGGCCTTGGGGAGTAATTCTACCGGAACTATAACGGTTGGTTATTCGTTTACCGCCCTTGCGGCGCCTATTAGTGTGACCGATGGTACTGTGTCTTTTATTCAGAATGATAATACGACTCAGAACTTTGCTGCTGCGTTAGCGTTTTCAAGTTCCAGTTCATCAACCACAAGTACCCTTGCGTTTAGCGCGGCGGGATTTAGTGGTCATACCTACAATCTGAATGGCAGTATTACCGGAACTGGGACATTGACCCTGAGCACATCGGGTGGGGGGACTGCTCGAAACATTGTGATCGGTGGGACTACCGGTACGGTCGTTAATAACTACACCGGGAACGTTGTGCTTAGTGCTACAGCGGCCGCCAGTTCGACGCTGACTCTAAATTCTGCCTTGGGGGCGGCTTCTTGGAACATCAACAGTGCCAATTGGAAGGTATCTCTCCCGACTGCTGCTAATACTTATGTCTTTACCGATCTGAACGGTTCCGTGGCTTCGACCATCACCGGCGCGGGGACGCTCCAGGTGGGTTCCGGTAATGGCAACGATGCATACGCCGGCATTTTTGCTTCGACGTTGTCGCTGGTTAAGCAGGGCACCGGCTCGCTCACGCTGAGCGGCACGAGCACTTTTACTGGCCCGACGTCTGTGACCAACGGCTCCCTGATCGTGACCGGCAGCATCAGCGGAAGTGCCGCGACGGTCAGTGGTGGTTCGCTCGGCGGCACTGGCTCGGCCGGAACCGTTGCCGTGAACACCGGCGGTACCTTGACTCCTGGCTCCCTGACGGCGACCGGTACGCTCTCGACCAAAGACGTCACCATTGCCGGAACGGGCGCGCTTTCGCTGGCCCTGAACACTTCGACGCTCACCTCGAGTACACTGGCGATTACCGGTGGATTCAACCTGGATCTCGGTAACACCTCGGTGCTTTCGCTGACGGATCTCGGCGGCGGCCTGGTGGTGCCACAGAATACCGTCTTTACACTCGCGACCTACACAACGTCGTGGAACGGTGGTCAGTTCACGATTGGCGGCGTTGCGATTCCGGATAACGGAACATTCAACCTTGGCGCGAACCAGTTCCAGCTCACCTACGATGCGGGAGCGTCGGGCAGCATGAGTGTGGTCCTTACTGCGGTGCCCGAACCCGGCGTGGCCGTGACGCTGCTCGGTGGCTTCGGAATGCTGCTGGGGCTTCGGCGGCGCTCGACTCGCGTTTCCTAGTCGCGTCGCTGGCAGCTAGCGTCGTCGCGAACGAACGCTGCGCTCTGCCGGCAGTGGGTGCGAGTTCCTCACAAAATTGACGCCGAAGGCCCGATAGGATACACCGTGGGCCATGTCACTTCGACATGGGTTCACGGTCCTGACGGTTGCCTTCGGCGTTTTTCTGTTCTGGGCACAGGTCTGCGCTCAGAGCCCGAAACTGGCTCCGGCTGACCTCAGCTATTCCAGGGAGCTTATCTCCAAGAGTCATCTCACCGCCGAGGTTGAGTTGCGGGTTGGCGAGAATGACTATGCGCGGTTCCGATACGAACGGGATGCCGGCTCGGAAAAGATCAGCGAATCGGATCGCGTTTACGTACGCCCCAAAGGGAAGGGGTGGGCACACGATCTCGCTGGAAAGGCCGGCGACACCGTTGATCCTTCACTTGCGCAAGAGCTCGATATCAAGGCATCGATCGTCGATTCCCCATTCGAGATGCCGGAACCCAAGGACAAAACCCAGGGTGGCATTGTCTGGAAATTCGTCAGACGGGAAAAGGCGAAGGGCGGCGAGTTGTTCACCTATGAAAGAACCCGAGAGCATCCAAGGCCTGACGGCGTATATCCGCGATATACCTTCGTGAAGTTCCAGACCGATGAGGATGGCAAGCTCACGCTGCACGATTTCTCGGCTCAAATGCGAGACGGAGAGAAGCTGGTGCCGGTGACAATTCGCTACTCTTACGAACTCGGCGGCTCCGAGGGCGATGACATACCGGAAATCTGGATCACTGGGGAAGTGTTCAGTAAGAATCATGTTCTCTTCTTCCGCACGGACCGGCCGGTGAAGGATAATCCAATGGGGAATGTTGTTCTGCTTGGATCCGTCAAGGCGGCGATGAACGTGCTTCTGCCGATGTACATGAAGGCGGAGGAGAAACACGTAAAGCTACGTCTCTACGGTTCGCTCTTGCCGTTCTCCGGAACGATCCCCGGACATTCCGAGCCGTTGCCCAACGTTCAGTTCATCACTTCCAAAGCGCATATGCCGAGTGACCCGGACGAGCTTCCCGAGGATCAAAAGATCAGGATCCAGCCTGGCGATAAAGTGCCAGGGTTTAAGATCGAGATAAAGTAAGTCGCCGATCTGCTCGGGAGCGGGGAGTTGAGGGTCCCTGCGACGGGGAGGGGAATCAGGCCCCTTCGTGCGGAGCCCGCTTTTCCAATTCAACCGCGATCATCGCGGGGACCGGGATGGTTTGAACCCAGGTGATGCCTTCAATCAGGCCCTCGGCGGCGAAGGCGTCGTAAAGGATGAACGTGGACCGGGCGGAGAACTCGCTGGCGCCGGTGATTTCGCGGTACGTGCGGATGAATGCGTCTTCGCGGGACATAGCGGTAAACGGTCTTCTGCAGTTGCGACGAAAAAGGCAGGCGTTTGCCGCATCATACAGAATTCGGCCGCCCGAGAGGAAACGGAATCTTCGGCTTTCAGGTGCCGATTCCCGCCGAGCGTGTTCGCACGGAACTTTCCACGCGTTTGAAGCGCCGAATTGCCTGCATTTTGCCTGATTTTACCTCGGTGTCGGCCGACTTTGTGAAAAGTTTCACAAATTGACCTTGCGAGGTTCGCCGCCGCTTCGCACACTGACAAAGCCGTGCATTCTCTTGCCGCCATCGCTCTCACATTCTCGCTTGCGCTCACGCTCACCGCGTGTGGCCCGCGCTTTACGAATGCGAATATCGACGCGATCAACAAGGAGTATGCGCGTACGAAAGAGCTGAACGAGAAGGGGAATAAGGAAGTCGGCATCAGCCCCAAGGAGGTCGAGTCCATTCTCGGGCCGCCGCGTTTTGTCGAATCCCGCAAGGTTCCGCTCGAGACCCAGAAGAAGGAGTTGGACCTCGTTCGCTACACCTATGAGCAGGATGGCCAGACCCTCGTGCTCCATTTTCTAGACAACAAACTGATCTCAGAAGTCCCGCACCTCGGCGAGAAACCCGCCGAAGCCGCCATCCCTGAGAACAAGCCATGACCATTCCGCCCGAGCTTCTTTCCAAAATCGACGAGGCCATCTCGCACTATCCCGTCTCCAAGCGCAGTGCATCGCTGCCTTTGCTGCATCTGTGGCAGGAGCATTTCGGCTTCGTTTCCGATGAGGCAGTCACGTGGATCGCGCAGAAGCTCGAGCTCGAGCCGATCAATATCCTCGAGCTGGTGACTTTTTATCCGATGTTCCGTCGCGAGCCAGCTGGCAAGCGGCATATCCGCGTTTGCCGGACGCTTTCCTGCGCCATGGCGGGCGGATACGAGCTTCGCAACGCTGTTGCGAAAGCTGCGAACATCGACATCAAGAAGTGGGAAGAGGAATACTACGGCACAGGTTCCCACGGCCACGAGGTGCACAATCCCGGTCATGGCAATCCGGTCGCAGTCAGCCCCGATGGACAGTATTCGATCGAATTCGTCGAGTGTCTCGCAAGCTGCGGCTCCGCGCCGGTGGCGATGGTTGATGACCTCTTCAAGGAGAAGATCAACATCAACGAGGCTGCCGATCTCCTGAAGCTGGAGCGTTCGGATGCCACGCTGCCGCGGGTCCTTCCTCCGCATGCCCGCGAACGCCGGCTCATTTTCAAGAACATCGATCGCGAAGGCTGGAAGAATGATATCCAGACCTATCTCAACGACGGCGGTTATTCCGAGTTGAAGAAGGCTTTCGCGATGAAGCCGCAGGACATCGTCGAGGAGGTCAAGAAATCGGGCCTCCGTGGACGTGGCGGCGCGGGTTTCCCGTGCGGCGTGAAGTGGGGCTTCATCAAGCCCGGCGGCGAAAAGCCGGTCTATCTGATCTGCAACGCCGACGAATCCGAGCCCGGCACGTTCAAGGATCGCTACATCATTCACCAGGACCCGCATCAGTTGATCGAGGGCATGGTGATCTCCTGTTTCGCCGTTGGCGCGAAGCTGGCGTATCTCTACATTCGCGGCGAGTTCCCGGAAGGCGCGCAGATTCTCGAAAAAGCGCTTGCCGAAGCTCGTGAGCGCGGATTCCTCGGCAAGAACATTCAGGGCTCCGGATTCGACTGCGAGATCTACGTCCATCGCGGCGCAGGCGCCTACATTTGCGGCGAAGAAACGGGCCTCATCGAGTCCCTCGAAGGCAAGCGCGCTTATCCGCGAATCAAGCCTCCTTACTTCCCGGCGGTCCTCGGCCTCTATCAGTGCCCGACGATCGTGAACAACGTCGAGACCCTCTGCCACGTGAAGCACATCGTGGCCATGGGCGGCGCGGAATACGCGAAGATCGGACGCCCGAATAACACAGGTACGCGTATCCTCTGCGTTTCCGGCGACGTGAAGAAGCCCGGTTACTACGAAGTCGAGGTCGGCGCGGTCACCATGGGTGAGCTGATCAACGATTTCTGCGGCGGTATGAAGGAAGGCTGCAAGTTGAAGGCCGTCATTCCTGGCGGTTCTTCGGCCAAGGTCCTCAAGGCCGGCGAGAAGTATAAGCTCAAGGACAAGGAGCTCACGCTCGAGGAATTGCCGATGGATTTCGATACCCTGGCTGCCGCCGGTTCGATGGCAGGCTCGGGAGGCGTGATCGTCATGGACGACTCGCGCGACATGGTCGAGACGCTCAATAACATCAACGAATTCTACGCTCACGAGTCGTGCGGACAGTGCACGCCGTGCCGCGAAGGTTCGCTCTGGATGAAGAAGATCACCGACCGCATCCTCGAAGGCGGTGGCACCGAGAAGGATCCGGAGATCCTGAAGAACGTGGCCGATAACATCGCCGGGAAGACGATCTGCGCTTTTGGCGAAGCCTGCTCCTGGCCGACACAGAGCTTTATCCAGAAATTCCGCGACGAGTTTGTCGGGAAATCCAAGAAATCCCTGCCGCCGCCGATGCCGCCCGAGTACACGCCGGAAGAGCTCGTCAAGAACGAGACGATCGCCGCCGTCTCGGCCCCGCGTGGCAATGGCAACGAAATCATGGCTCCGGCCGCCACTCGCTAACTTCAACTTTATCAGTCGCTCCGCCGCCCGCTGATTCTTCCTCTTAGTCATTCTCAATGAGCACCGAGACCGCAGCCCCACCGCAAATGCTCAACGTCCAGGTTGATGGCGTTTGGATGCAGTTCCCAAAGGGAACGCGCGTCATCGAAGCTTGCAGCCAGGCTGGTAAGTTCATTCCGCGTTACTGCTATCACCCGAAGCTGTCTTCGCCTGGTAACTGCCGCATGTGCATGGTGGAAATGGGCATGCCGAAGATGGGCCCGGACCGCAAGCCGGTCATCGGACCTGATGGCAAGCCGGAAATCGGCTGGATCCCGCGTCCGCAGATCTCCTGCGCCCAGGACGTCGCCGAAGGCATGGGCATCCGCACCGATTCTCCGATGGTGCAGGACTGCCGCAAGGGCGTGATGGAGTTTCTGCTCATCAATCATCCGCTCGACTGCCCGATCTGCGATCAGGCCGGCGAATGCCGCCTGCAGGAATTCTCGGTGGAATACGGCAATGCCGGTTCGCGCTTCCTCGATCGCAAGGTAAAGAAGCCGAAGAATGTCGAACTCGGACCGCGGGTTACGCTCGATGCCGAGCGCTGCGTGCTGTGTTCGCGTTGCATCCGCTTCATGAAGGAAGTGGCAAAGGACGACGTGCTCGGTTTTGTCGATCGCGGCTCGTTCTCGACCATCGCCTGCCACCCGGATCGTCTCCTCGACAGCAATTACTCGCTCAACACCGTGGATATCTGCCCGGTGGGCGCGCTGACATCGACGGACTTCCGCTTCAAGATGCGCGTGTGGTTCCTCAAGGAAACCAAGACGATCGACGTCAACGATGGCCTCGGTGCGAACATCACGATTGGGGCCCGTCAGGAGAAGATCTACCGCATCACGCCGCGCGAGAACAACGACGTCAACTCCTGCTGGTTGCCCGACTCGCATCGCCTCAATTTCAAATACGTCGGCAGTGAAGACCGTCTCAAGGCTCCTGCTCTTCGTGGTCAGCCCGCTGACTGGAAGCAGGCTCTTGCCGTTGCTGGCGAACTGCTGAAGAAGCACTCCGGCGGCGCAATCGCGATGGTCGCTTCGGCCCGCCTGACGAACGAAGAGCTCTTCCTCGCCAAGCGACTGGCCACCACGCTGGGCATCGATAAAGTCGACGTGCTCCCACGCATCGGCGAGCCCGATGGCATCATGATCGTGGCGGACCGCAATCCGAACACGTCCGGCGCCAAGCTGCTCGGCCTCACGGGCAACGAGCCCGGCGCGCGCCTCAAGGAAATCGCCGAGGACGTCAAGAGCGGTGCGATCAAGGCGCTGATCTCGCTCGGTGAAGACCTCACCGAATGCGGACTCGAGGCCTCCGATCTGGCCAAGCTCGAAGTGCTGGTCGTCACGGGCATTCTCCCGAACCAGACGACTTCGCACGCCACGGTGCTCCTGCCCGGCAGTGCATGGGCGGAGAAGCGTGGTTCGATGATCAATATCAAAGGCCGGCTCCAGCGTCTCAACCGCGCTGTGAATGCTCCCGGCGAAGCCCGCGACGATTGGGAAATCATCCGTGATCTGATCCAGTCCGTCTCCGGCTCGAACGGCCTCTACGCCATCGAAGACGTCTTCAAGCAAATGGCTGAATCTGTGAAGGAATTCTCGGGATTGAACCTGAGCAAGATCGGCGACCTCGGCGTGCCGCTCCTTCCGCAAGCCTGATCTTACCTTTTCGTCCAATGGAATTTCTTAGCTCCATCCCCTGGCTGGTTATCATCAGCGCCGTCGCCAAGACGTTGTTTCTCATCTTTCTCGTGGTGCTGCCCATGGTCAGCTACACGGTCTATGCCGAACGCCGCGTCAGTGCGCTCATTCAGGATCGCCTCGGCCCGAACCGGACCGGCTTTCCGCTGACCCTGTTTGGCTTCAAGAAAGACATTTCGCCCTTCCTTGGCGGCTTGGGCCAGCCTGTGGCGGACGCCATGAAATTCATGCTTAAGGAGGAGTTTACTCCGGCGCACGTCAACAAGCCTTACTATCTCCTCGCTCCGGTGCTGGCGATGGTTCCCGCGCTGGTGACGCTGGCGGTGATTCCCTTCGGCAGTTACCTCTTCGGACAGAAGATGGTCATCGCCGACGTGAACGTTGGCATTCTCTATATCTTCGCGATCGCCTCGATCGGTGTTTACGGCATCGTCCTCGCAGGCTGGGCTTCGAATTCCAAGTACTCGTTCCTGGGTAGTATCCGGTCGTCGTCGCAGATGATCTCCTATGAACTGGCCCTCGGCCTGAGCGCGGTTCCGGTGCTCATGGTTTTCGGAAAGCTCAATCTTTCGGATATCGTCAACTACCAGGCCGCGAACGGCTGGCTGCTGCTCCCGCTTTGGGGCGAGGGGCTCTCGCTGCAGCGTTGGATCCTGCTCGTTCCGATCGCCATCTCCTTCGTGGTCTTCACGATCTCGATGTTCGCCGAGACCAATCGTCTGCCCTTCGACCTTCCAGAATCTGAAACCGAGTTGGTTGCCGGTTACCACACCGAATACGCCGCGATGAAGTTCGCGCTCTTCTTCCTCGGTGAATACGCCGCAATGATCACAGGTTCGTCCGTGATCGTGGTCCTCTTCCTCGGCGGCTGGCACGTACCGTTCTTCCCGGAGAACTCGGCGGCGCTGTCCACGACCTTCGGCGGCATCCTGCTGGGCCTCCTTCATATCACCGCCTTCTTCGCCAAGGTGGCGCTCCTGCTCCTCTTCTTCATCTGGGTGCGTTGGACGCTCCCGCGTTTCCGTTACGACCAGTTGATGAGGGTCGGCTGGCTCTACCTGTTTGAAATCGCGTTGGTGAACATCTTCCTGACCGCCGGCATCCTGGCGTTCATTAAATAGTCATGGCTTACACCGTTTCCCGTCCCAAGCTTACTTTTGCGGAGAAGATCTATCTTCCGAGCATCATCGCCGGCCTGGCGATCACGCTGAAGCATTTCAAGAACATGATCACTGGCAAGACCAAGGTGGTCATGCAGTATCCTGAGGAACGCTGGGATGCGAAGATGCCGGAGCACTATCGCGGTGCTCCCACGCTCGTGAAGGATGACCATGGCCGCGAACGCTGCGTCGCCTGCCAGCTCTGCGAATTCATCTGCCCGCCGCGTGCAATCAAGATCAAGCCCGGCCAGATCCCGGCTGAAAGCAAGTTTGCCAAGGTCGAGAAGTATCCCGAGGAATTCGACATCGACATGATCCGCTGCATCTACTGCGGAATGTGCGAAGAGGTGTGCCCCGAACAGGCGATCTTCCTCCGCAAGGATTACGCCATTACCGGGACCAGCCGGAAGGACATGGTCCATAACAAGCAGAAGCTCTATGAACTCGGCGGCGTGATGCACGACCTCGTTCATAAGTGGAATCCGGAGAAGTAACCCGGCCTCAATCCGCAATCCGCATTCGCTAATGTCTCCCGTCTTATTCTGGTTTCTCACGGCCCTGATGCTCATCTTTGGGGTTTCCGTGGTCGTTAACCGCAACCCGGTGGCGAGCGCCCTCGGGCTGGTTGGTTCCTTCTTGTGCCTGGCGTCGCTCTTCGTCGGGCTGGATGCCTACTTCATCGCCGTGATCCAGGTGCTGGTTTACGCCGGAGCGGTCATGGTGCTGTTCCTCTTCATCATCATGTTGCTCGACCTGAAGGCCGAGAGCCGTCGCAAACTGAACTTTCCGGCTTGGGTCGGCGGAGGAGCGGTGACGGTCGGATTTATCGCCGAGCTCTGGTTTGTCCTTCGCAGCTTCGATGCCGGAAACCGTCCCTTCCCACCGCTGGGTAAGGAAAACATCGACGACGTCCGCGAAGTCGGCATGACGCTTTTTGATACCCACAACCTGCCGTTCCAGGTGATCGGCGTGCTTGTGCTCGTGGCCACCATCGGCGTCGTCGTCCTCTCCAAGCGCGAACTCAAGTAAGCAATGACTCTCACGCTCAATTCCTATCTGCTCGCTAGCGGGCTGCTTTTTGCGATCGGTTTCGCCGGGGTGCTTCTGCGGCGGAATATCATCATCATCTTCATGTGCCTGGAGCTGATGCTCAACGCCGCGAACCTCTCGCTCGTAGCGTTCTCCCGGTTCAATCTCGTACCGCATGCCGTGCCCGGCGGCGGCGAGGTTCTGATGCCCAATTACAACGCCCAGGTTCTGGTCTTTTTCATCATCACCGTGGCGGCGGCCGAAGTTGCCGTTGGTCTCGCGATCATCGTGGCGCTCTTCCGCGCCCGTCAAACCACCCACGTAGAGGACATTTGCTCCCTGAAGTTCTAAATGAACAGCAACATTCCCTGGTTCATTCTCCTGTGCCCGCTGATCAGCGCGGCCATCATTCTGCTCTTCACGCGGAAATCGGGCAGCCTTAGCTCGCTCATCTCGGTCTTCGCTGTTTGCGCTTCGCTGCTCGGTAGCGTGGTCGCGTTCCTCAGTCCATTCTCGAGCGCGCCAAATCAGATCTCATGGCTCGATCTCGGTAGTGCATTTCAGGTGCCGATTGGCCTGACGGTTGATCCGTTGAGCAAGGTGATGCTGCTCGTCGTCACTGGCGTCGGTGCACTGGTGCATATTTATTCGCTGGTTTACATGGAGGACGACGAAGCCAAGGCGCGCTTCTTCGGCGGACTCTCGCTCTTCATGTTCTCGATGCTCGGCATCGTGCTGGCCGATAACTTCGTGATGATGTTCATCTTCTGGGAACTCGTCGGCGTGAGCAGCTACATGCTGATCGGCCACTGGTTCCAGCGGGAGTCGGCGGCGAAGGCGGCGAACAAGGCTTTCATAACCAATCGTATCGGTGATTTCGGTTTCATGCTCGGCATCCTGATGGTGTGGAGCGCCACCGGAGCGATTCGCTTCGCAGGCCCTGAGGGCATCCAGGCCAAGATGGCCATCCTCACGGCGAACCCGACTTTCCTCACGTTTGCCGCGCTGGCGATCTTCTGCGGTGCGGTTGGCAAGTCCGCGCAGTTCCCGCTGCACGTGTGGTTGCCGGACGCGATGGAAGGCCCGACACCGGTCTCCGCACTCATCCACGCCGCGACGATGGTCGCCGCCGGTGTTTACATGCTGACGCGCGTGTTCTTCCTGATTGGCGCTTCGCCTGATGCGTTGAACGTGATCGCCTGGATCGGCATCATCACCGCAGTGATGGCCGCGCTCATGGCGACCCAGCAGGATGATATCAAGCGCATCCTGGCTTACTCGACACTCTCGCAGCTTGGTTACATGGTTTCCGCCGTTGGAGCCGCTGCGCCGAATGCCGCGATGTTCCATCTTTTCACGCACGCCTTCTTCAAGGCGCTGCTCTTCCTTGGTGCTGGTGCAGTCATTCACGCCCTGCATCACGAACAGAATATCTGGCGCATGGGCGGACTGAAGAGCCGCATGCCGAAGACTTTCTGGACCTTCGCCATCGGTACCCTCGCGCTGATGGGCTGCCCGCCGTTCAGCGGTTTCTTCTCGAAGGATATCATCCTTCTCGCCGCGTATCAGAAGGGCACAGGCATCTTTTTGCTCGCGCTCGCGGTTGCCTTCCTGACTGCCTTCTACATGACCCGCCTCATGGTCGTCGCCTTCCTCGGCAAGGCTCGCACGCATGAAGCGGAGCATGGACATGATGGTCCGCCTGCCATGACCTGGCCGCTCGTCATTCTCGCGGTACTTTCCGTAATTGCCGGCTGGTCGATCGTTTCGCGTCCGATTTTCGGCGAGGCGTTCATTGAGCGTCTGCATGAGGTGCCGGAGAACTTCCTCGTTCCCGTCCTTGCAGTGGGGGCGTTCCTCCTCGGCGCTGCTGGAGCCTGGGCGATCTACTCGGGCAAAACCTCCGAGCCAGTCACGATCAAGCTCTTCAAGAACAAGTTCTACATCGACGAAATCTACGCCGGACTTATCGGTGGAACCCAGGAACTCCTCGCGAAGGCGTTCCGCTTCTTCGATAAGTGGGTGCTCGACGGTATCTTCGTTCGCGGCCTTAGCGGCGCGGCATGGGGAGCGGGATTTGTCCTTCGTTTCTTCCAGTTCGGGAACCTTCAGGGTTATGCGTTCCTCTTCGGCGTCGGTGTGGTGGGCCTGATCTATTACGCCGTCTTCGCGAAGTAATGCTCAACGGCCGCCACTGATCTTCTAACTATTCCAAGAACGTGCTAAACCTTCTTATCTTCGTTCCGATCATCGCCGCCTTCGGCATCCTGCTCGGCGCGCCGGCTCGCAAGACCGCGCTGCTCGCAGGCATCGCGGAGCTGGTCGTTTCCATCCTGACCTTCCTTTCCTACGATCGCGGTGCGGTGGAGAAATTCCAGTTCGTCGCACAGCTTCCAGTCGTTCCGGAGTGGAACCTGAAATACTTCGTAGCCGCTGACGGGCTGAGCGTGGTGATGCTGCTACTCACCGGTATCGTGACTTTTGCCGCAATCGCCGTAACACCGAAAATCGAGCGCCGCGAAAGTCTCTTCTACGCCTGCGTGCTCTTCATCGCAGC
>FTCV01000894.1_pt1 | contig 19924 bp, 16 predicted proteins | sample 1639691 | NCBI WGS metagenome assembly FTCV01 (sample SAMEA3914864, study PRJEB12502) | metagenome | biome: forest; material: soil | place: USA | collected 2012-03-12 | depth 0.3 m
GCGGCTCATTGGGAAGTGGTCGGGTTGGCGCGGCAGCTGGGGTGTGCCATGGCTCATCTCCAGCGAACGCCTTATTTTTCGATGCGATAGGCCATGCGATTACGCAATGAATATTGCGTAATCGCATGATTTCAGTATGGTTGGCCGAAAAGGACACGCTATGTACCATTCGCGGTCAAAGCCTCAATCTGCGAACGAACTGATTACTATCTTAAATTCGGCTCAGGATAATTTGGGCAAGGGTGGGCGGCGCGTCGCCAATTTCTTCATTGCCAATCTCGGCGAGACGGCACTTTTATCAAGTTCCGAGGTCGCCAATCGATGCGGCGTCAATGCGTCCAGCGTGGTGCGATTTGTCCAGACTTTAGGATTTTCGGGGTACCGCGAATTTCAATCGGTCTTGCAGCAACACCTATCCGCGTCGATCGTAGAAGCCAGGCAGACAGGCGCGGGCGGCATTTCCTTGCCCGAGGTCTCAAAACCGCTGCGTTTGCATCTTCTTGTCGATTCCGGACGATCATTCAACGAGGCTGCGGAAGCGGCCGCAAGGAATTTCAGTTCGCAAAATCCGTCGATTGAGGTCGAAGCCGAGTCATATGTTTCGAATGCCGTCGAGCCTGAGGACTTTGCTCGCCGGATCGGGACTGCGGCCGAAAATTCCGAAGGCATTATCTTGGTCGCCCGAGAGCATCCGGCGATAAACGATGCGGTGAGGGTGGCGACAGCGCGCGGCCTGCCGGTGATTTGTCTGACCACCGACCTTCCGATGTCGGGAAGAACGGCCTATGTCGGATCGGATCAGTATGTCTCCGGGGCTACGGCAGGGTGGCTATGCGGTCGAATGCTTCCGCGCGATACGAGCGGCAAAGTCCTTTTTGTTTGCAGCGTGCCGTTTCGTTGCCACCAGGACCGCGAGCAGGGGTTCAGGCACGTCCTGCGGTCAGAATTCTCCGCCCTGGCTATCGATGAAAGGGTGAGCTCCAACGAGAGCATCGAGGTCATATACGACGCGGTTCGGCGGTACATAGCAAAGAGTGGTCCGCCGGCAGCTCTCTACAATGTTTCAGGTGCAAATCTTGGAGTTGGGCGCGCACTGGAAGCCGAAGGTCTTAGTCATTCAACCGTGTTTATCGGTCATGAGTTGAACACGAACTCGCGGTCGCTGCTTGAACGAGGCATCATGGATGTGGCTATAGGCCACGACTTCGACCGCGAGGTCGCTTTGTCGGTGGAGTGCATAAAGATGGCGCGGCAAGGGGTCCAGCCTGTCAATCGCATAACGCAAAGCCAGGTCTTCACCCGCTTTAACTGTGCCATCTTCTGATTGATCGACGCATTGGCGCCTGGAGCGACCCTGCGTTCCTCTCGCCAATCGGCTAGTTCTAACTAGACCGCCAGCTTCGAGACCGGCGTCGGAGGCGAGAAGGGGTAGGCGCCCCAAACCGATTGGTCGAAATTGATGACAGATCCCGTCATCATCCCGGCATCGTCTGAAGCCAGAAATGCTACGGCCCTTGCCACCTCCGCTGGAGCCAGAAGGCGCTCAAAAGGCTGCTCGGACGCGGCCTTTTCAAGCCAATCTGCATCCGCTCCATGATATTCGCGCTGGATGCGGTCCTCGCCGTCGGAAGCCATCCAGCCAATGTTCAGCTGATTTACCCGGATCTTGTTTCGCATCGCCGCAAACGCTGTGTTCCGGGTTAGCGTGGCCAGAGCTGCCTTGGAGGCGCAGTAGGACGCGATGAATGGTTGCCCGGCAAGCGCCGAGGTGGAACCAATGTTCACGATCGCGCCTTCGATGTTGTCACGTACCATCCGGCGAATCGCTTCCTGCATCAGAAAGAAGGGAGCGCGCGTGTTGACCGCAAACATGCGGTCGAACAGATCCTCGCCGGTGTTGAGAATGTCGCCCCGGTCCGTGAGACCGGCAGCATTCACCAGGACGTCGACCCGTCCAAAGGCTTCGTCAGCGGCTTCGACAACCGCCCTGCAATCAGCCACTTCCGCTAGATTGGCTTGAACAAAGCGCACGGCGCAGCCTGTTTTGGCCTCAATGCTCTTGGCGACGGCGTTGCCCTTTTCGCCATTGCGTCCGCATGTGACGAGGCCGGCCGCCCCAGCTTCCGCAAATTGCAGCGCGATCGCGGCGCCCAGTCCCTGCGTTCCGCCTGTGACGACGGCAATCTTCCCATCGATCCTGTTCATTTCCTGCGCTGCTCCGGTCCGCAATGAAATTTGCACGTATGTTCTATGTGGAATTTGTATTGACATACGTGCATTAATGCAACATGTTTTGCGTCAATGATGCAAGAAACGGTGCTCATTTGCGCCGCAATCTCGCAGGGAGGAAATTGATGTTGCGTATCGCCGTGCTCGGTTGTGGCCGGATTGGTCAAATGCATGCCGCCAATGTTGCGAGGCATCCACGGTCCGAGCTGGTCGCGGTTTTTGATGTCGATAGCGCGGCGGCAGAAAAGGTCGCGTCGGCACAGGGCGTAAAAGCTGCGACAAGTGCCGAGGAAATATTCGCTTCTGACAAGATCGATGCGGTTCTGATCGCTACGGCAACGCCGACCCACGCAAACTACATCGAGATGGCAGTCGCCGCAGGCAAGGCGGTTTTATGCGAGAAACCCATCGACCTTAGCCTTGCTCGGGTGGAGGCGTGCGCGGCCAAGATCGGCGGCACCAAAATCCCCATCCAGCTTGGCTTTAACCGTCGCTACGATCCGGGGCACAGTTCAGCACGTGCGGCCATGCGGGCCGGCGACATCGGCGAACTGCATCAGGTCGTTATCACGTCCCGCGATCCGGCGCTCCCGCCGCGCGCCTATCTCGAGGCAGCGGGCGGTCTGTTCCGCGACATGACGATCCACGATTTCGATCTCGCTCGCTTCATGCTCGACGAAGAGCCGACGGAGGTGTTCGCGATCGCCAATGCACTCATCGATCCCGCTCTCGGCGCGGAACTCGATGAAGTGGACAGCGCCATGTTCGTCCTGAGGACCGCCTCGGGCAAGCAATGCCATATCAACAACTCTCGGACGGCCGTCTACGGCTACGACCAGCGCGTCGAGCTGATGGGGAGCAAGGGCATGCTCCTTTCGGACAATCGCAAAACCCACGAGTTGCGGCGCTTCACCAGCACGACCGTCGAGGCGAGTCAGCCATATCAGTTCTTCTTCCTTGAACGTTACCAGGACGCGTTCATGGCAGAGATCGACGGGTTCGTGGACAGCGTGGAGAAGGGCGCCGTTCCGCTGGCCAGTTTCGAGGACGGGCGGCGGGCGCTCATCCTCGCGGAAGCAGCATACAAATCCATGAAAGAGCGACGCTTGGTGCGGGTTGCGGAGGTGGCCGCCTAGAGCGTCCAGTCACGGGGATCTGCAATCTGGATTGCGGATCCGAGCAACGGGAGGAATGCGGAGTTTTGCCAGGGGAAGGGCACATACGGGTCGCCATATGAAGTGGATGGGTGTGCCCCGTTTTTAACCCTTGCGCAGGGTGCTGGCAGTGCGAGCCATGTGGGCACTGCGATCGTATTTGCGGCTGACGACATCGCCTACCGACGCTGTCTCAAATCGCAATATCCAACCTTTCTGTGGTGGGCACAGAAGGCTGAAGCGGGTGCGCCGAGCTCGGCTCAACGAGCTGTCGGACCGCGAAACCAAACGGAGGATAAGATGAAATTTCCAACGCTCTCCATCTCTCGTCGAAGGGCCACTGGCGCGGTGGCCGTTGGCGCACTGTTCCTGGCCTTGACCGCCGGAAGCGCGCTTGCCGAGTATAAGGCTTCAGACGTCAGGATCGGGTTTACCCCAAAATTCCTCAAGGACGACTTCCAGACCCTGATGCTGGATCTTTCAAAGAAGGCATTCGACGCAAAAGGATTCACCTTGGTTGGAGCTCCCGATCCCAATGGTGATATCGCCGCCGAGGTCGATGCGCTGCAAAACATGATTGCAAATGGCGCCAACGTCCTTGTCTTCGCTCCTATCGACGCGGCGGGGATCGTTCCCGCGGTCAAAAAGGCTAACGATGCCAATGTTCTCGTCTTCTCGATCGATGACGCTCCCGCTGGCGGCAAAGTAACGGCGACCGTGCGTGCCGACAACGTCGACGCCGGCGTTCAGGGTGCCAAGGAGATGGTCAAGCGACTGCAGGCCAAGCCGTGCTGGTCCGACAACAGCTGCATCGTCCTCGAGCTTCAGGGCGCCCTGACAACACCGAACGGCCGCGATCGTTCCGACGGCTTTTCCAAGACACTGCACGAACTCGCGCCCAAGGTGAACCTGATACAGCGGCCCACGGAGTGGACCGCGGACATGGCCGCCGACGCGGCCCAGAACGTGCTCACCCAGAACCCGACACTGAGCGGTATCTTCATGGCGTCCGAGCTTATGGCCTCGGCCGTGAATGCTCAGCTCACCAATGGCGGCAAGGGTGCCCCAGTCGGTGACCCGAACTCGGTGATCCGCATTGCAATCGATGGAACACCCCAGGGATTGCAGCTGATCCGCAGCAAGGCCCTCGATGCGACCGTGTCGCAGCCCCTGAGCGCCTATGCGACAAAGACTGCCGACCTGATCGAACTCGTCTCCAAGGGTGGCAAGATCGAGATCGGGCCGCGTGACGACGGCCAGGTTATCGAGACGCCCGTCGGGCCGCAGTACCAGCTGAAGGCAACCCTGGTAACGACCGACAACGTCGACTCTCCCGATCTGTGGGCAAACAAGGTCGGTAAGTAAGTTCGGAAGAAGATAAGCTCTGGAAGCGAAGATCATGGATAACGAGCGACCCATCGTAGAGATGCGCGACATTGCCAAGACCTTCGGTTCCACCCGGGCTCTTCGAGGCGTGGATTTCACCGTCATGCGCGGTGAAGTTCACGCCCTGTTGGGCCGAAACGGTGCGGGAAAGAGCACTCTCGTTTCCACCATGAGTGGCTACGTTTCGGCCGACACCGGATCAATCAGAATTGGTGACGTCGAGGTCGAGGCCAGCGGCCAACACTATGCGCCGAACATACGCAATCTGATCGCCCACGTTCAACAAACGCCTCAGCTGTTCAACCTGCTGACGGTGGCTGAGAACCTCTTTGTAGAAAACCCCGCCGTTCGAAGACGATATGGCGTGGTGAGCCATAGGTTGATGCTGGAGCGTGCCACCGACTTGCTCAGCGAATGGAATATGGACATCGAACCTCGTTCGCTCGCTGGGGAGCTGGGTGCCGGAACGCGGCAACTGCTCGAGATCATGAAGGCGCTTAGCCGGGGCGTTCCGGTTATGATTCTGGACGAGCCGACCGCGGCGTTGAGCGGTGCGGAAAAACGGATTCTGTTCGAACATGTGAGAGCTCTCAAAGCCAAGGGAGTTTCGTTCATCTATATTTCGCACCACCTCGACGAGGTTTTTGAAATTGCGGACACCGTTACGATCTTGAGGGACGGGAAGGTCGTGAAGGCGCGCGAGCCCGTGGAGCGTCTCGACGTAGAGATCATTGCCGACCTCATGATGGGTGAAAAGACGCTTCGAAGCTCGCGCCAGGATTTTCTGACAGATCAAGCCCCTATCCTGCTTCAAGCCAAGGGCATTCGGCTCGACAGCTTTTCGGAACAGGATATCGACTTCGAGATAAGAGCCGGCGAGATCGTTGCCCTTGCGGGCCCTGTGGGCGGCGGTAAGGAAGCCCTTGCCATGGTGCTTGCCGGCCAACAAAGGCCTGAAAAAGGCGAGGTGGTCAGCCCGCGCGGAAGGCTACCAACCATCGGATTGGTTCCCACCGACAGGCATGCGAGCGGTTACGTCGGCATCCTGGGTGTCCGTGAGAATGTCGCGATCGGCGGCCTTGATGTTTTATCTGGCAAATTGGGTTTCATCAACAAGGGTAAGGAAGCCAAGCATGTGGGGCGCCTCGCTCAACAGACGAATGTGATTGCTTCGTCTTTGGAGCAGGCGGTCAGCCAACTCAGCGGCGGCAATCAACAGAAAGTCGTCTTTGCGCGCGCGCTGTGTCGAATTCCCGAAGTTATCGTCGCACTCAGCCCAACCCGCGGCGTCGATGTAGGAGCCAAGGAGCAGCTCTATGCGCTGTTGCGTGATCTAGCCAGCAAAGGTCTGGGAGTCGTCGTTGTTTCTGACGAAGAAGACGAAATTGATCAGCTGGCAAACCGGGTTGTTATCGTGTTCGAGGGACGCATCGTCGATGAATTGGTGGGCGGATACACGATCAAAGATCTAATCTTGCGCATGGAGGGTGTCGTATGAACGCCGAGATTGTGAGCAAATCAGCTCCAGAGAAGCGAAATGCAGGGCAGTCAGGACTTTCCGCCTTCGGAAGCGCCTTCGTGTCTGGCGGATTTACGATGTATCCCGTCCTTCTCTTGCTGGTGATCGTTGGTGCCATCGTTGCTCCACGGTTCGCCACGACAGCCAACCTGATGAACATCCTCGACCAGGTAAGCGTCTTGGGCCTGACCACCATCGGGCTGACCTTCGTCGTCCTGATAGGTCGACTGGATCTGTCGCTCGAGGGCATTGTCGGCTTCGCACCGATGTTGGCGGCTGTCACATTGGTGCCGGTTGCGGCAGGAGGCCTTGGCCTGGAACTGCCGAGTTGGACCGGTCTGGTCGTCGCGTTGGGCACTGCCGGGCTGATCGGTTTTTTCAACGGCTTCATGGTGGTGAGGGTTGGTCTCAATCCGTTCATCTCGACGCTCGGTCTGCTTGTTCTGCTTCGGGGCGGCGTCCTGATCATTTCCAACGGGCGCTCGATTTACTCGCCTGGGAAAGCGCTGACATATCTGGGTTCCGGGAGTTGGTTCGGCGTTCCTGTGTCGGTGATCGTATTTATTGCGGTCGCGGCTGTAGTCGGCTTGATCTTCCACTACCACCGCTATGGCCGAGCCTTGTATGCGATCGGCGGCAATGAAGACGCCGCCAGGGCCGCTGGTATCAACGTGGACAGGGTTATTTGGTCGGCGTTTGTTTTCGCGGCTCTCTTGGCAGGCCTGGCCGGAGTCCTGATGACTGGGCGCTTGGATTCAGCGGTGTCAACTCAAGGCCAAGGGATCATTTTTTCCGCCTTCGCGGCAGCTGTGATCGGTGGCGTGAGCCTCGGCGGGGGACGAGGGACCATCGTCGGCGTTGTTAGCGGAGTGCTGTTGATTGGCGTCATCAACAACTTGCTGACATTGGCTCAGGTCCCGTCGTTCTACGTTCAGGCATCAACCGGCGCCGTCATCATTGTTGCCGCCGTGCTGACGACGATCGCGAGCCGACGATCGAGTGGCGTGCGGACCAGAACTTGAGGCAATGTGCCGGCAGAGCCGACGGGCTCTGCCGGTGCTGCGCTGCCGATGCAGTCGGAATGCAGTTCCGTAAATGCCCAAGGCTCAAAGCGACCATTTGCGGACACTGCCGCAAGGCAGCGGACGATGATGGACCGCCAGACCCTGTTATGCCCAGCCCAGCGTGGAGGTGACGGTGAAGAGACGTCCAATCGGAACATCAGGATTGGAGGTTACCGAGATCTGTTTTGGAACAGCTCCCCTCGGCGCGATGCCGGACACCTATGGTTACAGCGTCGATGAAGCCGTCGCGCACGCGACGATCCGCGCGATTTTTGAAGGTCCGGTCAACTTCATGGACACGTCCCGCAACTATGGCTTTGGCCGTAGTGAGGAGCGGATTGGAGCGGTGATCCGAGAGCGCGGAGGTTTACCTCAAGGGTTCGTGGTTTCGACGAAATTAGACCGAGACATGGAGACGGGCCGCTTCGATGCCGATCGCGCCAGGCGGTCCTTCGAGGAAAGCCTTAAATCGCTCGGCCTCGATCGCGTTCAAATACTGCATCTTCATGACCCCGAACATTCTCTTGACATCGACGCAATCACGCGACCGGGCGGCGCACTCGATGAGTTGTTTCGGATAAAGGAGGAAGGCCTTGCGACCGCCGTGGGGCTGGCGATGGGGCGTCTCGATATTATGCTACCGCTAGTCAGAGAGCGGCCGTTTGATGTCGTGCTGAACCACAATCGCTTCACGCTTCTGAACAGGTCGGCAAGTGACCTCTTTGACCTTGCCAATCAAAGGGGAATAGCTGTGCTCAATGCGGCTCCTTATGCCGGTGGCGTCCTGGCAAAGGGCAGTTCCGCTGTTTCTCGGATAACCTATCAACAGACTGACGAAGCAAAGCTGGCACCTGTGCGCCAGATCGAGGACGTGTGCAGAAGGCACTCCGTGGCTCCTGGGGCCGCGGCGATACAGTTCTCTCTCAATGACCCGAGGATAACCTCGACTGTTGTGGGTGTTTCCAAGCCCGAAAGGGTCGCCCAGACCCTCGATTGGGCGACCGCGAAGGTCCCTGACCAGGCTTGGGATGACCTTCGAGAGATTGGGTATTCCGTGGATGATCCTGAGGCTGAGCGGATATACAAACCAGAGTAGTATTGCCAATCAGGTCGTTTCGAGGAGTCTCGCAGGCGATGTGTGCTCGGCGCGGAGACTCCAATTCGAAATTGCATCTGCCGGCAGGCGCAGGGCTCTTGTTGATACAGGTGATATTCGTTCCAAGGCAGGTCGATAATCGGAGCCGCGTGTCGCGGATGGCCAACTAGCGCTCTTAGGAGGGCAAGAATTCTCTGCTGGCAAATCCATCGCAAACACGCCATCATGCAACAAAAATTGCAGGGATCCCCATCGTGGAAAAGAAGGTCGAACCCCCCCGGGACTACGAAGAGCTCATCCGCCTGATCCATGATCGGTATGACGAAATGAGCAAGTCATACCAGAAGATAGCGGTGTATCTCACGCAGAATCCCAATGACGTCGCGGTGCGATCCGTGAACTCGATCGGGGAAAGCAGTGGCGTTCATGCCTCCAGCTTCGTCCGCTTTGCACAGTCGCTCGGCTATGAGGGCTTCAAGGATCTCCAAACTCTTTTCCAGAAGCGGTTGTCCACCGCAGCGCCCGGCTTTGAAGCGCGCATCAAGGCGCTGGAGACGGAACTCGGGGCACGAACTGACCGCAGCGAGTTCGGGCTCATGCACGACCTTGTCGTCCGCGACATCGCATCGTTGCAGGAGATGCTGACGGGTATCCCGCCGGAGGACCTGGCCGAGGCTGTCAGCCTTCTCGAAAAGGCCGACGTCATCTATCTCATCGGACAGTTGCGCTCGGCGCCGGTGGTCGAGCTTCTGCGCTACATACTGACGATGCTCGGCAAGCGTTGCGTGCTGCTCGACCCGGGCGGTGGGCTCGCCACACACATGGCTCGCGCAATCCGCAAACAGGACGTCCTTTTCGCGGTGTCGTTCCGCTTCTATGCAAACGAGGTCGTGAACGTCGTGGAAGAGGCGGCGGGCAGAGGCGTGCCTATCGTGGCGATTTCGGACAGCACCTTGTCGCCATTGACCAAGAGCGCGCGTGTGCTCTTCGCCGTGCCCGAGCACGAATATACCTTTTCGAGGTCGCTTGCAGCGCCGATGTGCCTCGCGCAGGCGCTGACAGTCGCCCTGGCGGCCCGTTTGCAGAACAACTCCGTGGACCCGCGTATCCCGACTGTCACAGGGCAAAGCTCACAGCCGTAGGCAGCACGTGGCCTTTCCCTGACTTTGCAATTTGAGCAGGCGGGCTACGGATGTGATCGTTGTATGCAATGACATTTGCAATCCATTGCGCCCTAGAAAATTTATTGAGATTCACGTTGACTCACCCAATATTGCGGGTTACCGTTTTTCTGCAATAAACGTTGCGAAAAGTTTCGACACTCCTTGCGGCGCGGCCTTGCCCTGCAGACGGCAAGCTTTGCCTGGGATGAGAGGGAAATCGGAAGCCTAGTTTGACGCAGTTCCATGGGAGGAAAAAATGGAGCGACTTCTATCTGCTTTGCTGACATCCGCAGCTGTAATCGGGGCCGTGGCAGTTGGGGCCCACGCCGAAGGCACCAAGAAGGTGTTCTTCCTGCTACCGAATACGACGACGATCCGCTTCGAGAGCCGCGACGCGCCGTTTTTCACAGCGGCGATGAAGGAGAAAGCGCCTGGTGCACAAGTGATCGTGCAGAACGGCGAAGGTGACCCCGCACGTCAGCAGCGGCTTGTTGAAGACGCCATCACCCAGGGCGCCAGCGTAATTGTGCTGACGTCGACGGATGCCAATCTCGCGGCCGGCAGCCTCAAGGCTGCAGCCGATGCGAAGATTCCGGTAGTCCTCTATGACCATGACGCCGTCGGCGGTAAGGCTGAGGCGCATGTCGTCTTCGACTCGCTGTCGGTTGGCGAAACGCAAGGCAAGCGCGCTGCTGAACTGATCAGTGCAATGAAGAAGTCGCCAGTCAAGGTCGCCCGTGTGAAGGGCAACGAGGGCGAGTACGGTACTGGTCAGTACGAGAAAGGTCAGAACGAATTCCTCGACCCGCTAATCAAAGCCGGCAAGGTTAAGGTGGTCTGCGAGCAATACACACAAAACTGGGATCCGGCGCTGGCACAGTCTTTTGCGGAGGACTGCCTGACCCGCAACGGCGGCGATGTCGATGTCTTTCTCGGCATGAACGACGGTACAACGGGGGGCTCGGTGGCAGCGCTGATCAGCCAGGGCTTTAAGCCCGGTGACAAGCTGGTGACCGGCGGACAGGACGCGACCGTCGAGGCGTTGCGGTACGTCGCGCAGGGGTGGCAGGACAACTCGGTGCTCAAAGATCTCAAGGTGGAAGCAACCTATGCGGCGGACGTCGTGGCTTCGATCCTTGATGGCAAGGGAGTACCGAAGGAGCTGATCAACGGCAAGGTGAACAACAAGTTCATGGATGTGCCGGCCGTATTCCTGCCTGTCAAGAACATCACCCTCGACAATCTCTCGGACGTCGTCACCGCTGGCGTCTGGACCTGGCCTGAAATCTGCAAGGGCATCGAAGACACCGAAGTCTGCAAGAAGAACAATAAGTAGCGAGATCGAGCCGGAGGGCGGTGGCGTTCGCTGTCCTCCCGCTCTCAATGGGGAGGAGTCAGATGGTCGAGGCGGCAGCAGCCCGCAGCGGCGTCGATGTTCAGTCGACGGGTCGATCCACACCGCTGATATCGATGCGCGACATTCGCAAGTCCTTCGGATCTGTTCAGGCGCTGCGGGGCGCCTCGATCGAGGTGAACTCAGGCGAGGTCGTGGCGCTCGTAGGCGACAACGGCGCCGGCAAGTCGACTCTCGTCAAGGTGATGGCCGGGGTATTCGGCTTTGACTCGGGAGACTACGAGATCGAAGGAAAGCCGGCAAGGATCAACAACCCGGCCGATGCGACGGCGTATGGAATCCAAACGGTCTATCAGGACTTGGCGCTTTGCAACAATCTCGATGCGGTGCAGAACCTCTTCCTCGGTCGCGAGTTGACCGGCTCGGGCTGGTCGGGCAGGCGCATCCGCCGGGCTGAATGCGAGGTGCTGGCACGGGAGGTGCTGACACGGCTGCGGCTCGGAAGCCTGTCCTTGACTCGTCCGGTCGGCGCGATGTCGGGCGGACAGCGCCAGAATATCGCCATCGCACGGTCGATTCTGTGGACGCCCAAAGTGGTGATCTTCGATGAGCCAACAGCCGCCCTTAGCCACTCCGCGGCCGAGCAGGTTGCCTCGCTGATCCGTTCGTTGGCGAATGAAGGGTTGGGCATCGTTGTGGTCAGCCATGACATTCATCACTTCGTGGTCAATGCAACGGATCGCATCGAGGTCATGCGCCTCGGCTCGAATGTCGCGAGTTTCAAATCGAGCGAAGTTACGGGCGAGCAGGTCGTCAACGCGATGGTCGGTGGCAACGAAGCCGTCAACCTCGCGGGCTGACACCGGTCAGCCGAATTGCGTCAGAAGGATCGTCAAAATGGCAAGCCCATCGGCCGCTACCGGTGATGTCAAGCGCAGGGCCCTCGGCGAGATATTGAGCACCGACATGCGTGCATTGCCCGTGGTAATTGGGCTCGTCGCGCTGTGGATATTCTTCACTCTCCAGAACAGCGTTTTCCTGACACCGCAGAACCTTTCGAACCTGCTCGTCCAGAGCACGGTCGTGGGCATCATGGCGATCGGTCTGATGTTCGTTCTGCTCGTCAAGGAAATCGACTTGTCAGTCGCCGCCATCAACGGTGTTACGTCCGTCCTGATGGCCAAGCTGGTGGTGGACTATGGCTTTTCGCCGTGGCTGGCAGTGGCGATCGCCATCGTCACGGGCGCCCTGATCGGCAGCTTCTCAGCACGCTGGGTCACGTTCGTTGGCGTCCCGTCATTTGTGGTCACGCTGGGGCTCGGGTTGGCCCTCAATGGGTTGCAGCTTGTCCTGTTGCCGCAGACCGCCCGCTATGGCTTGATGGGAACCGGCATCGACAAGATCGCCGAAACCAAGATTTCCGGATTTGCATCTTGGGGAGCTCTGGCGATCGGGCTTTCCGCCTTCGCCGCCCTGGTTCTGTCGGGCATTGCCCGCAGAAGGCGCGCCGGCCTGGAGGCCTCCCTGCTTACGCGATTTATCCTGCCGCTTGGCGCGGCTGCGCTTCTCGGCACTGTCGCTGTGATGATCCTGAACGCGCATCAGGGCATACCTGTCGTGGTGCTGATCTTCGCAATCCTGCTTGGGATAGGAGGCTACATCCTCAAGGAAACCCAGTTCGGCCTTTATCTCTATGCCGTTGGCAACAATGACGAGGCCGCGCGGCGCGCCGGCGTCAAGGTGGCTCGCATCAAGTTGGCCGCCTTCGCGATTGCTGGCGGTATCGCTGCGCTGGCCGGCGTGCTTGCCGCCTCGCGGGCGCTCGGCGTTGGCGTCTTCTCCGGCGGTGGGGTGGGGGGCGGCACATTACTCCTGGAATCAATTGCCGCGACCGTCATCGGCGGAGTTAGTTTGTTCGGTGGCCGCGGCTCCATTCACGCGGCACTGTTGGGCGCGCTGGTCATCGGAACAGTGCAGAACGGGCTGAACCTGATGGGCGTCGAGAACTACGTTCGTCTCATCGTGACGGGGTTGCTTCTCGTGTTGGCGGTATCGATCGACAAGCTGATCGAAAAGGCCATGGGCCAGCAGAATTTCTGATTTGCTTTGGGTTCAAACCCCCGTCGCTAAGCGATAGGCGGAAACTGGAAGGCTGTAGCCGCCTGTTTACCTAGGTTGCTATGAAACCTCGGTATTTCTTCCGCGGAGAGCTCGATCAGTCATGCGATGGTCAAGGATGTGGCAAGTCGTCGGCGTCGGCCTGTTGGTTGTAGCATTTCCGTTTGCCGCGCAGGCGGCCTCTGCCGTGGTATCCTGTGAGGAGCTGGCCAAGATGGCACTGCCGGACGCGACAGTCACGGCTGCGGAGCTGGTCGCCGCGGGACAGTACCAGATTCCCGACAGCCCGCTCTCGGGGATCATGAACCAGCCAGGGATGAACGTTGCCGGTCACGCCAAGGAAGCGCCTAACCCTGCGTTCTGCCGCGTGGCTGCCACTCTGACGCCCAGCAGCGATTCAGCAATCAAGGTCGAGGTGTGGCTGCCGGCGGCTGGCTGGAATGGCAAGTTCCTCGGCGTCGGCAATTTCGGCTGGGCCGGGTCGCTCATGGTTTGGGGCATGCTGAGCGGGCTTGCGGAGGGCTATGCCACCGCAAGCACCGACACGGGCCATGACGGCGCCACCCCGGAAGGCGAGGGCGGACGCTTCACGCTCGGCCATCCCGAGAAGCTGATCGACTATGCATATCGCGCCGATCACCTGATGACAGTCGCGGCCAAAGCGGTCATCGAGTCTTTTTACGGCAAGCGCCCCGCTCGATCCTACTGGATCGGCTGCTCCCTCGGCGGCCTTGAAGGGCTGATCGAAGCCAAGCGCTATCCCGACGACTATGACGGTGTCGTCGTCGGCGCGCCGCCCAATCCGATTGTCAACTTCAATGCCGAGCAGCTCTGGGCCGGTTGGATCAGCAACCGCAATCCCGACATGCAGATCCCCAAGCCCAAATTCGCCATGGTGAACGATGCCGTGATGAAGCAATGCGCCTCGCCGGTTGGCCTCAAACAGGGCTTTGTCGACGAGCCCGACAAATGCTCATTCAAGCCAGCGCAGTTGCTGTGCAAGGGCGCCGACGGCCCGGACTGCCTGACCGCACCGCAAGTTCGCATGCTGGAACAGATCTATACCGGCCCGGTCAATCCGCGCACCGGCGAGCTGATCTTCCCGGGGCCGGCGAATGGCGGCGAGGCCGGCTTTTCCGCCGACGGCAAGCCGTTTCCTGTGGCGTTGGACCTGTTCAAATACGCAGCGTTCGAGAATCCGGACTGGGACTGGACGACGCTGGACTGGGACAAGGACATAGCGGCTGCCACCGCCAAGCTCGGCCCGCTGCTCCATGTCGATGCCGATCTGACGCTCTTCTTCCGCCGCGGCGGCAAGCTGATCTTCTATATCGGCTGGAACGACGGACATAACCCCGAGGAACTGATCGGCTACTATCGAGCGGTGCTGCGCAATGCGGGTCCGCAGGCGAGCACCTCCGTTCGCCTGTTCACCATCCCGGGGATGGGACACTGCTTTGGCGGTGCAGGATGCGACACGTTCGACAAGCTTGGCACGATCGATCGATGGGTAGAACATGGCGAGGCGCCGGAGCGCATTCTTGCATCCAAGGTCAGTAACGGGAGCGTCGTGCGCACCCGTCCGCTGTGCGCCTATCCTCAGGTTGCCCGGTACAGCGGCGCCGGAGACATCAATGACGCGGCGGCCTTTGTTTGCTCCGGCGAATAGCCGATGGCCGCCTCGCAGTCGGCTCGACCTCGTCAGACGGCGTAGGGCTTGAGCCAGGGCTGCCCCTCAGCTTCGGCGCTATCGACCACAGCATCGACGAAGGCCACGCCCTTCAGCCCGTCATAGGCGGTCGGCACGTTCAATCCTATTGCCGCTGCCTGGCGCCCATCACGACGGGCACGGATTGCTTCGGCAAAGCCGCGATAGAGATTGGCGAAGGCCTCCAGATAACCCTCGGGATGGCCTGGCGGTGTGCGGGTGCGCACTTTCGCGGCCTCGCTCAGGTCGTCAGCACCCCGCTTGATGGTCTCGGTGCGGCCGAATAGCGGTGAGAAAGCCAGCTCGTTCGGCTGCTCCTGGAACCAGGCGAGACCGCCCTTTTCGCCGAAGACGCGTAGCCGAATCCCGTTCGACCAGCCGAGTGCGACCTGTGACGACCAAAGCAGTCCTCGCGCGCCGCCCTCGTAGCGCAGCAGCACGTGAGCGTTGTCGTCAAGCAAGCGTCCCTCCACGAAGGAAGCCAGGTCGGCTGTCAGTGCCTCCAGCTTCAGCCCGGTCACGAAGCCAGCCAGATGATAGGCGTGCGTGCCGATGTCGCCGATCGAGCCGCCACGCCCCGATTTCTTCGGGTCGGTACGCCAGGCGGCCTGGACATTGCCTGCGGCCTCGATGGCCGTCGCCATCCATTCGAGAGGATACTCCACCTGCACGACGCGGATCGCGCCGAGCTTGCCCGCCGCCACCATCTCGCGCGCCTCATGCACCATCGGATAGCCCGAATAGGTGTAGGTCACGCCCATGAAGCGTCCGGTCTCGCGCACCAGCTGTTCGAGCGCGATTGCGTCTTCGAGTGTGTTGGTCAGCGGCTTTTCGCAGATCACCTCGTAGCCGGCCTCGAGAAAAGCCTTGGCGATCGGAAAATGCGTGTGGTTGGGCGTGCAGATCGCCACCACGTCGATACGGTCCTCGCGGTCGTTCTCCGCGGCGATCATAGCCTTGAAGTCGTCATAGGATCGGGCGGGATCGATGCCTTGCGTTGCCGCGAAGCGGTGGCCGCGCGCGGCATCCGCGTCGAAGGCGCCGGCGACAAGCTGGAAGGCGCCATCGAACCGCGCCGAGATGCGGTGGATGTTGCCGATATAGGCGCCTTCGCCGCCGCCGACCATGCCGAGCCGAAGCGGTCGCTGAAAATCCGCAGTCATGAGCGTGCGCTCCTGTCGATACCCAGGATGGCATCGTTGATCGTGCGGTCAGCACTGGCCTTGACGAAATCGTCAAAGGCACGTTCGGAAACGCGAATGATGTGATCAGCGATGAAGCGTGCTCCCTCCGCCGCGCCGTCCTCTGAATTCTTGAGGCAGCACTCCCACTCGAGTACCGCCCATCCGTCGAAATCGTAGCCAGAGAGTTTCGAGAAGATCGCCTTGAAGTCGACCTGTCCGTCGCCCGGCGAGCGGAAGCGGCCGGCGCGTCGGATCCAGGGCTGGAAGCCGCCATAGGCACCGGTCTTGCCGTCCGGCCGGAACTCGGCATCCTTGACGTGGAACATTTTTATGCGCTGGTGATAGTGGTCGATGTAGGTCAGATAATCGATCGCCTGCAGCACGAGATGGCTAGGGTCGTACATGATGTTGCAGCGCGGATGGTTGCCGACGCGCTCCAGGAACATCTCGAAGGTCAGTCCGTCATGCAGATCCTCGGCAGGATGGATTTCGTAGCACAGGTCCACGCCATTCTCGTCGAAGGCATCGAGGATTGGCCGCCAGCGCCGAGCCTGCTCGTCGAAGCCATCCTCGATCAGCCCGTCCGTCCATTGCGGATACGGATAGAGGAACGGCCACAGCAGTGAGCCCGAGAAGGTGACGTGGCGGTCGATTCCAAAACGTCTCGACGCCTTGGCGGCGAGATGAAGCTGCTCGACTGCCCACGCTTGCCGTGCAGCCGGATTGCCTCGCACCTCGGGTGCGGCGAAGGAATCCGCCGGATGGTCGTAGGCCGGATGCAGGGCCACGAGCTGGCCTTGCAGATGCGACGCCAGTTCGGTGACGACCAGGCCGTGTTCGGCGAGCTTACCGGCATAGTCGTCGCAATAGGTCTGGCTTTCGGCTGCACGCTTCAAGTCGATGACGCGCCTGTCCCAGGTCGGTATCTGAACGCCCTTGAAGCCCTTGGCAGACGCCCAACCGGCCAATCCCTCTATGCTGTTGAACGGCGCTTCGTCGCCCGCGAACTGAGCCAGAAACACAGCTGGCCCCCGTATGGTCCGCATCTTGCTCTCCTTCTGGCGGCAGCGCCACCGGTTCATCCGTCCTGCTTTGTTCTTGGGGCAGGGCTTTGCGTTGTCTCTTAGGACACGGCAACAGGTCTGCTGCGCATCCTGGCCACGGTTTCCCTTTCTGCCCGTTTGCAGACCTGCGGCGGCAGGCCGCGCAGGATCAGCTCCGCATCAGTCAGCACCAGTCGCCCGATCTCGAGGAAGCTCTCCCGCATGCCACCGCTGCGATGGCTGGAGAGGATGACGCCGTCGAGGCTGCGCAGTGACGAGTCCCGTGCCAGCGGCTCAATGGGGAAGACGTCGAGCCCGGCGCGTATGTGTCCGTCGCGCACGGCTACCTCCAGCGCCGGGAAATCGACGATCCCGGGCCGACTCATCAGAAGCAGGATCGAGCCGCGCGGCATCAACGAAAACTCACGCGCACCGATGAAACCCTGGTTCTCGCTGGTGGAGCTGGCGAACAGGAAGACGACGCGCGAAGTCCCCAACAGTTCGTCGAGCCCGGATGGAACGCAGTCCTGTTCGACGATGCGGCGCTCGGACAGCCAAGGGTCATAGACGCGCACCGGACAACGAAACGGCACCAGCATGCGGCGCAGCGCGCTCCCCAGGTCGCCGAGCCCAACGATGCCAATGTTTGCGCCGGTCAGCAGGAAGCTATCATGATTGCTGGTGAGGCCCCATTTCTCAGAGCCTGTCCGGAACGCTTCGTGCGTGGCGGTTATCCCGCGCGACAGGTCAATCGCCATGCCAAGCGCCGTCTCGGCGACGGAGGTCGCGTAGACCGGGCTGGTATTCAGAACATGGATACCGCGCTCGAGACAGCGCATGTAGTCGACATTCGGCAGGAAGTTGCCCTCGACGTTGAAGACTGCCTTGAGCCGCGGCATGCGAGAGAGACGTTCCTGCGGCAGGGCGATCTGTCCGATGACAATCACTGCCTCCGTCAGTGCCTCGTCCAGCGCGGCCGCACCAAGCCTTTGTCCTTCAGCACTGATCACCACCTCGCCCAGCGCACGCAGCCCTTCCATGACCTCGGGCTCGAAGATCATGTCGAGCGTCCGCGGCTCGGGCTCGGCGATAAGAATCAGCGGCTTTTGATCAGTCATGGCGCTCATATTTCCAGCCGGCAGCCGGCCCACTCGCCGCTTGTATTGGATTGGATCGCAGCCTCCACGAATTTGACGCCCTTGGCACCATCAACCACCGTAGGATAGGCAAGCAGCCCCTTGGCCAATTCTGTTCCGGAGCGGCGCGCGTCGATTGCGACTGCCAACTCGACATAGAGGTTTGCCCAGGCGTCAGTCAGCGCTTCGGGGTGGCCGCGCGGCATGCGCACGAAGCGCACAGCCGGCTCCAGCATGCCGCCGCCATAACCCCTGCCTATGATTTGCGCTGGCGAATCGAGCGGTGTGAAGCGCAGATATTCCGGGTTTTCCTGATCCCATTCGAGACCGGCGAGCGTGCCGAACACGCGCAGTCTCAAGCCGCACTGGGTGCCGGCCGCAGCTTGCGACACCATCAGCGTGCCGGGCACGTCGCCTGCGAAGCGCAGATGCATGAAAGCAGTGTCTTCCAGCGTCTTCGGTCTGCCGGAGACGTGGAAGAGCGCTCGCACCTGCTCGACGTCCCTGCCGGTGGCGAAGGAGGCCAAGTGCATTGCGTGCGTGCCGATGTCGCCGACCGTAAAGGCGCCGCCCACCTTGGCCGGATCGAGCCGCCAAGGCCTGTCGCCATCGGCATCGGAAAGTCCGATCGCCCATTCCTGAAAATATTCGACGTGGATCTGGCGGACGTCGCCCAGCATGCCAGCAGCGATCATGGCGCGGGCCTGGCGAACCATAACGTGCGAGGCATAGGCGTAGGTGACGCCGAAGATGAGCCCAGTCTCCTTCTGTCGCCGCACCAGGTCCAGAGCGTCGGCCAGACCGGTCGTCAGCGGCTTGTCGGATATGACGTCGATGCCGGCCTCCAAGAAGGCGGCAGCAACCGGATGGTGAAGATGGTTGGGCGTGGCGATCACGACGGCGTCGATGCCGTCGCTTCTCGCCGCTTCCCGCGAGGCCATCTCACGAAAGTCTGCGTAGGTCCGGTCGGGCGGCAGCATCCAGTCCTGGCCGGAGCGTCTTGCGCGCTCCGGATCGGAGGAGAGGGCGCCTGCCACTATTTGCCAACGGTTCGACAACCTCGCGCCATTGGCATGAACTTCGCCGATCAGGGCGCCCTGTCCGCCGCCGACGAAACCGAGTCGCAACAGGCGGGATGGAGGAGGAAACCTAGGAATCGATGCGCTTTCGGCCATCGGGCTGCTCTTTGGATCACGGAAGGGGCGGCCCTAACGAATGTCGGGGCCGCCATCTAGCTTATTTGTATTGTTCAGCGTTTTCCTTGGTGACCAGCACCGTGCCTGGGTCGGTGCTCATCGGCACCTGTTTGCCGGCCTTCAGGTCGACGAGGGCCTGGATGCCGAGACCCGCCATCTTCTTGGGCGCCTGAGCAACGGACGCAGTCATCTCTCCGGCCAGAATCGACTTGGCTGCGTCGGGGTTGGCATCGTAGCCGACAACCATCACATCCTTGAGTTTGGCCGCGGCTTTGAGAGCTTCGACTGCGCCGAGCGCCATATTGTCATTGGAGCCGAAGACACCCTTGATATTCGGATTTCCGGCCAGAATGGTTTCCGTGACCGATTGGCCCTTCGCGCGGTCCCAGTCGGCGGGCTGGGCAGCCACCACCTTCATACCGCAGCCTTCCAGCGCCTGTTTGGCGCCGTTGTAGCGGTCCGTACCATTCGTGGTGCTCATGACACCCTGGAGAATGGCGACCTCGGAACCCGCTGGCAGGTTCTTGCACATGAAATTGCCACCGAGCTTGCCGCCCTCCAGGTTGTTCGTCCC
>FTCV01000705.1_pt1 | contig 19816 bp, 49 predicted proteins | sample 1639691 | NCBI WGS metagenome assembly FTCV01 (sample SAMEA3914864, study PRJEB12502) | metagenome | biome: forest; material: soil | place: USA | collected 2012-03-12 | depth 0.3 m
AAACGAAAGAGGGCCGACGTATCGGCACGCCGGCCCTCTCTCGCACGTCTCCTTCGGGTTCAATCGACGGGGGACGTGTTGGTCGTATCAGTTACCAGTTCCTCCGGCGGCGTCGCAAGAGCCTACACCACTGCCCTGCATTTTCGTGCAAAGCCCGGTGAACCGACCCGAGACCCAACCACCGATGGCAAGGATCGCCAGGATCGCCGCCCCGGCAATGATGCCTATCAGGATGGAGTACTCCACCATCGCCGCGCCGCTTTCATCATCGCGGAACCGGCTGGCCATTTTCATGAGCGCTTTCATGTAAGTGGTTCCTTCGACCTTCAGGCCAATCAGGTTCCCTTGCCGCCAACCTTGTCGCAGGTGCCGCCGGCCTTGTTGTTCAGCGTGTCGCAGAGACCGCCGAAACGGCCGGACACCCATCCGCCGATCGCCAGGATGGCGAGAATGGCAGCGCCGGCGATGATGCCGATGAGGATCGAATATTCCACCATGGCCGCACCGGACTCTTCGTCACGGAAGGCCTTGGCCATGCTGATAAGCTTGGTCATTTGCTTGAACCCCTGTTTACCCATACCCGGACAGAGGTGCTCCTGAAAGATAGCTCATCCCCCGGTCCCGGAGGCAATCCTGTTCCCGCTATGGTGTTGGAGTCAAAGGAATTTTAGCAATTTGTTAACCGCGAACTACTCGGCCTGGATACTTACGCGCGGATAAGTTGCTGAATTTTCGCGTGAATTTGGCCGGTTAACTCTATCGGCAATAGCCGAATTGCGTAGGCGGAGAAGTTCCCGCGCAAATATAGCCCGTTATTACGGTGAGACCTAAGAGCAAGTCGCGTTCGGCCTTAAGTCTTACGCCGAAAACATCAATTCGGATCACGGAAAGGACCGACCATGGATCTCTCCCTGGGCTACACCCGCATGCTTATCGACGAGAGCAAACGGCAAGGACTCCTGCGTAATCAATGTGCCTATGTGCTCGGCACCTCTTTCTGGGAGACTGCGCACACGATGAAGCCTGTTGTGGAGGCCTACTGGCTCTCGGAAGACTGGCGCCGCACGCATCTTCGCTATTACCCCTGGTACGGGCGTGGATTTGTCCAACTCACATGGCAGGCGAACTACAAGCGCGCCGAGGCCGAGCTCGGTGTGCTGTTCACGCAGGATCCGAACAAGGCGCTCGATCCCGCCAATGCTGCGGCGATCGCGGTCACCGGCATGAGGGAAGGCTGGTTCACCGGCCGCAAGCTTTCCGACTATATCGATCTTCAGCACTCCGATTTCGTCGATGCCCGGCGCATCATCAACGGTACCGACCGCGCGCAGGAGATCGCCGTGCTCGCCGAGCATTACGACGACGACCTGAAAGCCGAATGGGTCGGCTGATGGCGTCTGCCTTCAATCGCTCGTCCTGGAAGATCAGGCGCCGGATCATCGTCATCGTGCTCCTGTGGTGCGGGGCGATGGTCACGTACCTCTCGATCCTCGGCCGGCCGATCCAACTTTCCGAGACCGCTGTCAATGGGCTGCTGCTGCTCATGGCATCGGTGATCGGCTCCTATGTCTTCGGCGCGGTCTGGGACGACAAGGGCGGCCTGTCCAACATCGGCGGGAACATGGGCGGGATGGGCGGCGGCATGCAGACCGAGATGTATCAGCGAACCGTCGTTCCGTCTGATGTGCCGACCGGGCCCGCGATGCCCGAACCTCCGGAGGATCACCGATGACCAGTCGTCAAGCCTGGTTCTGTCCGGCGTGCCAGCGCCACCACGCACCGCATTGCGATACGTGCCCAGCCGGAAGCCTGCAGGGCGGGACTGATTTACACAAGCCCGGTTTCTTCGATCCGCACCCGTTCCAGTATTGGCGGACAGATCAATCTTACGATCCCTGCGCGGCCTGCAAGGGAAAGGCCTGCGGCAATGCTGCCTGTCCGAAACTGCCGCAAGTGACATGCGCCAACACCATCGTCGTGAGCGACATCACGCCTCAGTCCATCGCTTCCTTGAAAGCGGCCGCTGAGCGCAGCGTGCGTTCTGCCGCGAGGCTTTCCTGATGGAGGGGCGGATCGAACTCGCCCTGGCCTTCTGGGAAGCGGCCAAGCCCTTTGCGCTGGGCGGCTGCGCCATCGCGCTGATCGTTTTGCTGTTCTGCGCGCTGGCCTGGGGGTAGGCATGGCCGAGGTCAAGACGCAGCCAGTCAAGGCGACGCACGTCCCCGATCTCGATATTTGGGAACTGGCGACGCTCAAGACCAATCCCGGCGCCTTCGACTTCTACAGAACTGACGGGCGTGATCGAGCGGGGATCATCTACATCTGCCCGTGCGGCTGCGGATCGACCGGCGCTCTGGCGTTCCGGCCGGCGGCATCGCCATCATGGGAGTGGAACGGCGAGATCGAGACAATCACGCTAACTCCTTCGGTCCATCATGTCGGCCACTGGCATGGCTATCTTACCAACGGGGTTTGGTTGTCATGTTGAGCAACATTAAACTCGGCATCGCGGTTGCACTCCTCATCGCTTTCATGGGCCTCGGGCTGACAGCCTATCACTACAAGATCGCCGCCAAGGACGCGCTGGTCGCGCGCGATGCCGCTGTCCGCGACCGCGACCTCGCCGTGACCACCAACAGGAACAACGAAGCGGCGCGGCTCAGGGCCGAAGCCGATGCGGCCAGGGCCGACAGGCTGGTCTCGGAACTGCAGGACCAGATCGACACCGCAAACCAGTCCACGCTCGACGTGGCAACGAGGCTATCCGAGCTGAGGGCGAACAATGCAAAGGTCAACGATTATCTCGGCACTCCTATCCCTGACGACATTCTGCGGCTGTACGACAAGCCCAAAACCGCAGGTGATCACTGAGATACAGCCAGTCGTCCGACACATCCCGGCCGGCCTGAAGCGGAAATGCCCGGCGATCTGGACCAAGCAGGGCGCCGTTGCCGGCGACCGGCTGCGCGGCGCGAAATCCACCGGCGATCTGCTCGACCGCGGCAACGTCAACGAGGCCGGCCTGATCGTCTGCGCGGCGCGCATGAACAAGGTCATCGAATGGGACGGTCAGCCGCCCGTCTCGTTGCCTTGAAGCTCACCTGAAGGAGAACGACCATGCTGACCCGGTTCGACATTCTTCTCATCGTCCTGCTCGTCTATTTCGCCGACAAGCTCGCTGGCTCGCGCCTGCCGCAGCCGATCCTCAACATTGCGATCATCGTCATCCTGATCGTGCTGCTTCTGCTCGGGATCGTCAGATACTAACGCAGACCGGGTGAGGGCCCGGAGCAAACGCAACGGCTTGGGCATCTCAAGCATTATCCAGGGAATGACAGGGCATGACGGGGCAAAACGACGAAGAGGGCGACGCAGTGCAAAATCTAGCTGTTCAAGTGAACTGGCGGACCTTCAATATCCCGAACCTGCTGGCGATCGGCGGCGCCGCGGTCGCGGTCGTGACCTATGTCAACAGCCTCGACGCCAGGCTGGCCAAGGTCGAGGAAAACAGCCTTACCCGTTCCACGATCACGGACAAGAAATTCGATGAAATCCAGAAGTCGCTCGATCCGCTGAACAACATGCCCTATCGGGTCGGCATCCTGGAGCAACAGGCGACGGCCATCAACCTGCGCATCGACCGGTTTACCGAAACCATCTCCAACACGATGGAGCTTATCCGCAAGGACGTCGGCAACCTCGGGACCAAGATCGAGGTGCTGTCGACCAAGGTCGACAACATCGCGCCGCCCAAGAAAGCGGACAGCGGCGCGCTTCCCGACCTCGTGCGCTGATCCTCCCAAAGCGCTGCCATGCGCTCCTTGGCCCGCGTGTCTCCTTCGGGGGATGCGCGGGCCTTTTCGTGCGTCTGGTTCCCGCTCATGGTTTCGAACCACGATTACTGGAGCCAAATTCCAGTGTCCTACCGTTAGACGAAGCGGGAGAGAAATGGTGCCGCCCGCAGGATTTGAACCTGCACTAGAGCATGTTTTGAGCATGCGGCCTCTGCCATTGGGCTAGAGCGGCTTGGTACCCGTGGAGAGATTCGAACTCCCATCGCCTAGTTCCTAAGACTAGCGCCTCTACCAGTTGGGCTACACGGGCATTTGGTGGGCTTCCGAGGACTTGCACCTCTCGACACTGCCCCAGCTATTTCAAAGTCATCCGGGTTACAGCCGGACGCCGGGAAAGAAGCCCTTGGCGGTATCGGGAGGAATTGCACCTCCGCAGCCTTTCGGCTGTACAGTTTAGCAAACTGCTGCATTACTGCTCTGCCACGATACCTGTTAAAACTGGCGGAAGGTGAAGGAATCGAACCCTCAACCTTTCGGTTGGCCTGGTTTTCGAGACCAGTTGCCGGCCATTCAGCGCCACCTTCCGAAGAGGGGCGTCAGGATGATCGACTGAGTCGGTATCGTAATTGGAGAGTGGTCAGGGCGGCTGGATTCGAACCAGCGATCTCCGCGTTCCAAGCGCGGCAGGGACGGCCAAACTCCCCTACGCCCTGATTGGGCGCGGGTTGCGGTCGATTATGCGCTTCGCGGTTCATACGCCGCTGTTTACCAGAATCACCTTTTGGTCGCAAGTCTTCCTCCCTCCATCTCCCCGCGCTATATCCGCTCGCATGAGCGAACCAGGCACGATCTACCAGGTCTCCATCGTAGAAAAGCAGCCGGACGGACGGAACGACATCCGCATCCTGCTCAGGACGAAGGACTTGGAAGCCGCAAATGCGCTGGTGGCTGCGCTGGAACAGGATGGGCAACGCTGCAAGCTTGAAATCATCCCGCCGGGCAGGGGCGATCTGTGAGCAATTCTCTCAGATCGCTGGTGCGGGAATGACCTTCAGGCTTCCCGAGATCACCTATCCGCTCACCGTCGATACCATCGGCAAGACGCTGGCGCTTGGTGATGAGATCACGGTGCACTGCCACAATTACGGCTGCGGTCACCACGGCCGGCTCAACCTGGTCGCCATCGCGCGCAAGGTCGGGATGGACTATTCCTGCCTGGCGCCGGATCTCAAGAAGCTGACGCACTGCCCGCGCTGCAGGGAGGCCGGCCGCGATCCCAAGAACATCGGCTTCATCTCCCATGCGTTGACGCGAGACCATTGCGAGTGGCCTTATGAGCGTGAGGTCGAGCGGCGGAAGGTTGGCAGGACAGAGTAGTTCAAAGCCACCCCATCCATTGCGCGATCCCCGCCACTACCCCGATCACAAGAGCTATCGGAAGGATGGAGAGGGTGAAGCTGGCGCGGCGGATCATCAGTGAATGCCGGCCATGCGCAAATTCCTTGACCGCTGATCGTCCATTTTATCACCGTCCTCTTTCCACTTCAGCTGCTCGACAAAACCGGGGCGATGAACGCGCAGCAGTTCCACCTGTTGAGCGTATGCCATACCACGGTCAACGGCGCATTCCCCTCCGCCAAGTTCGCCATCGTCACAACCAAAGCCTTCGCCATGCGATGCAACATACAGCGGGCAGAACCTCACGTCTTTGTGCGGGCAGGACATTGGTCAGGACTCACGAATGGCGGCGGCGATATCATGAGACCTTGATCTTGTCCCGAAGGTCTCCGCGATCTTCGCATCCCGCTCTTTCTGAGCAAGGCGCTCGGATAGGAGGGCTTGGGCGATGATGTCGGCAGGGTAGCGCTCCTTTTCCTCATCGACGCGCCTCCATATTTTCAGCGCCTCCTCTCGGATATCGTCCGGCACGCCCATTAGCTGTGCTCCTTCAGTGCTATAGCCGCTCGCCGCATCAATTCGCCGTCTTCTCGCGATAGACGCGCCACCACGTTCATATAGCGGTCTTTCTGATCGGTCGCAGAGGCGCGGGATAGCTCCATTGCGCGCAACTCAAGGCGAAGGGCCAATTCCTTCTCCGGCACGTCCATGTGTTACTCTCCCGTCGTGAAGCGTTCGTAGTGCTTCGGATAGTTCATGCGCACCCAGTCCGTGGCGCCGCGCTTCCATGCCACCTCGATGGCGCTGTCCAGATCGGCATCCAGTCCTTCGATCTTGTCGATGGCTTCGCGGATCGTGGCGCACCTTACCGTGACGCGCGTCTCGGCCTCATCCGCAATCTCACTGCCATCCCAGTCCTTGCACAGGTCTTCAAGCGTGTGCAGAATTTTCCAGCCCATCCTATTCTCCTCTGTCGCTATAGCCGGCGAGGGGGATGCGCGTCTGCCACTCTCGACAGGCCGGCGCCTTGGCGAGGATGTCGGAACCGTAGCTGTGGTTCCACACGGCCCGCATCAGGTTGCACTTCGGGAAGGTCTTCGACCCGCCATTGACGCTGCGATAGTGAATGCATGTCTTGCATGTTTCGCCTACGGGGCCAGTTCCGGGCGGCGCAGCATAGCCACGCTTCTGCGGCTTGGCCTTCGCCTTCAGGAGGCGCCGCGCTTCCTCGGTGGTGACCTCATTGCCAAACATGTCTCGCATCAGGCTCTCCGTGAACATCCGCCGAACAGATTGGTGCAGCCGTGGGCCACTCCAGCCGGCACGTTCTCACAAGGTTCCGCTTCAATCTGCATCGAACTGCAATTTGCCCTGTTGACGAAACCGCATAAATCAAGGAAACAGCGCCCATTGCTGCGGTAGCTCAGTGGTAGAGCACTCCCTTGGTAAGGGCGTGCTCTTTTTATATATCATCCTGTTTTCATTAGCAATTCTGTCGCGGTCTCAGGGCCGTGGGCCACTGGTGGGCCAGCAAGGCGGTTTGTGACCGTCCGATCCTTCATCGCGTGCCCGTAGGTATCAACCACGAGCTGCGCGCTCTCCCAGCCGCCAAGCCAAGCCACCGTGACCGGATCGACGCCGGCCCGCAGCAGCCCCGTAGCGAAGCCGTGCCGCAGCGCGTGTGGTGTTAGCGTCCTGATCTTGGCGCGCTTGATGGCGGCTTTCCAGGCCGATTTGATGCTATGCCGGCTCGAATAGCCGAACACCTTACCGTTCCGGTCTGTCTCAAGATTCGCAAGCGCCACGATGAGGGCCGGCGGCAGATGGACGGTATGGTCGTCGCCGTTCTTGGTCTGCCATAGGACGGCTTCCCTGCGTTCGAAATCCACGGCGCTCCATTCCAAGTCGGTCATATTGCTGATCCGCGAGCCGGTTAGCAGGCCGAACTTGGCGAGCGCGGCCAGGTTTTTCGGCGCCTCCGCCGCGAAAGCCTCCACCCACTTCCAGTCAGCCTCGTCGCGGCGCTTTTTCGGGACCGAGAAGCGATCGATCCTGACAAGCGCCGGGCAAAGTTCGAGCGTTGCCGCGTGGTTGATGACGGCCACGGTCGGCGTGATGAACTGGCGGTTGCGCGTCGCCGGGCCGGCCTTCGGATAGACCTTAATCGCGGCAAGCTTGATCGCTCCGGATGTGATGTCTTTCACCAGCGTATTCTTCCAGTGGTCGAGTGCAGGCTTCAGGAAGCGCTCCGAGCGTCCGGCGTCCAGATAGAGCGCGGCCGCCGCGCCGAACGTCAGGACCGACGCCGGGCCATCAAGGTCACGTTTGAATTCCCTTGCTTCTGCCCGGTTCGCGATGCGCTCTGCTGTCTTTTTGTCAGCCGTTCGAGTGCTTTCGTGTAGCCGTCGTCCGGCAACCGTACCCCGGTACCAGAAGATGCCGTTGCGGTTGTAGACTTTGAGCGGCATGGTTCCTCCAGAAGGATTTCCAAGTGCTCGGGAAGGAGGATCATAGCCTTTCCGAACACGCGGCAGGCGCCGAGGTCGCGAGCTTTCTTGCGCAAAGCCCGTTCCGAGATATGCAAGCCGAGATCGGCAAGCCGCGCAACTGCCATTTCTGGTGACATCGCGCGGTCAAGGATGTTGTGCGCCGTTTCCACAGGACTCATACCGGGCATCCTCGCCTGATCCAGTTGGCAAGCCAGCCAGCATCCCGGAACCATTCCCCACGATGACGATAGCGGGCGAAGCGCTTGTGCAGATCGCGTTCCAATTCGTCGCCGTCATCTGCATCGATGATGGCAATCGTCACCAGTTCGAACGGATTGGCCGTCTGCATCGTCGCAAGACGGCTTTCCTTCCGGGTCGTCTTGCCGATCTTGACGAATTGCTCGCACCGGATGACATAGACGAAGCAGGGCGGATAAACCTCTTCCAGGCGCTTCCACTCATTGCCTATCTGGACCAAAGCGATGCCGCCGGCTGCCCTGGCTCCCTTCACAAGCGCGCTGACTTGCGCTCGCTCTAAATCGATGGCGCGGCTCACGGCGTTCCGTCCCCTGTGTTGGTGGGGGCGTCGAGATGGCGAATCTCCCACGTTGGGTGGTAGAGCCCAAGCTTCCTGCCGCTGTCGAAATAGATGCGCAGATATGAGCCTCGGGCGCCGCTTATGGTGCCTAGCTCAGGCCGGCCGTTCCCCGTATATTCGACGCGACCGCCACGCCATGCCGGAACGCCATAGCTTTTGCGGATGTAATCCAGGCTCATCCCGTCCCGTCCTTCTGCTTCGAGGAGGAGAGGGCAGCGAGCGGCGCAACGATCTTGGCGTAATCCCGCTCACTGATATGAATGGAATACCCCTTCCCGCCAATGAGCGATTTGCCGCGAAGGTGTTTTGCAAAGAGAGCAAGTGCGTCTTCGGCGGATCTCGCGCGCATGAGATTCCTGGTTGCATCCTTGGCCGACATCTTGTGCCCGGCAATTTGCACCTCCAGAAGCCGGTTCGCTTCCGCCAGCGCCGCCTCAAGGATGGCGATGCGGTCGGCGGCTTTTGCGATGAATGCAGGTGTCCTTTGTCCGCACGCACCACCACAGCCGCACGAGTGCGCCCGCAGTTCCGCGATCAGTTCTTCCGTGTCAGCGCTCATGGTTCGGCTCCTGTGAGAGGAAGCGGCGGGCCTCGTCAGCGAACTCGCCTTCCTCATTGCGCGTTGCAACTTCCAGCGTTCGCTTCAGCAGCCGCTTGGCTTCGGCAAGGGATGCCTCTGCGGCGTCGGCGCGCTCGGCTCGGCGTTGCCACTCGTCGCGTTCTTCGCGCAGACGAATATTCTCGCCGGCCACGGTCGGATAGTGCCTAGCATCCTTCTCCGCCTTCTCCCGCGCTTCCCGCTCTAGGCAGAGGGTGGCGGCGGCTTCGCCAACGGTTCTCGCGAAATTATCGGCGTAGTCGTTCGCCAGATAATCCTCGATCGCGCGCAGCCGTTCGATCAGGTCAGCCATTGGAGCGTTCCTGAAGAGCGGCGCGGCCGGCTTCGGTGAGCAGGTACTCGGTGACAGGCTCAATCCAGCCGTTGGCAAGCGCTTCATCAAAGGCTGCCCGAAGCGATGCAATGAAGGTGTCTCGACCGCGCGCCGCTGGCACGTCGTAGCGCTCAGACATGCAGCTATCGTACGCATTGGTCGCGCCGGCCACGTAGTAGAGCACGCGCAACTGGTTTTCTGTCAGTTTCATCGTGTCTGCTCCCGCTTTGCTGTGAGGGAGAGGGTGAACGGCGCTTTCTTCCAAATGACATCGGCCGACCACGGCGGAGGATCAGAGAACACGGCAGTCGCGGTGAACAGTTTCTCGCCGTCTCGCTCCTCCCAGCCCATGCGCAACAATGTGACCAGCGCTTCCCGTACCCCCGCTTCGGCGGCAGAGGGGCGGGGAGAGGCGTAGAGTGGGCGCTCTTCATAGTCTAATGATGTGTAATTGGCGCGGCCGCTTTCCCATGCGCTCCACTCAGCGCCATCGAAACGGCCTTTAACCCGATGCTGCCAAGCAACCGCCTCCCCCTCGCCAGCGGGTTGGAGCGCGAGGGCTGCGATCTCGTCGGCGAATTCTTTGAAGTGCTGGCGTATGACTGAGATCGGCATGTTCGCCATTTCGGCTGCGTTCCGCTTGCAAGCGTCGGCGTACTTCTCGATCAGCGCCTCTGGCTGGGTCATGGGGCGATCTCCTTGAACAGTTGTTTCGGCGGCAGTGTCTTGCTCATCGGAGCGCGGGGCTCTTTGGGGCGGGAAGCGATCTTCACCTTCGGCCGCGTCTTCATGCCCATGAGGGATTGCGCGACGGTCTTTGCGGCGGTCGGCGCGTCGTGGTTCGCTGATTTGTACCGATGGCATTTGATGCAGACGGCCGCGCAGTTCTCCAGGCTGTTGTCCTTGGAGTTGGCATCGAGGATGATGTGGTCGTATTCCACGCCATGAGCGAGACCGGCATGGCAGCGCTGGCCAGGCCCGAGTCCGTACCACTCGCCGACCGCCTCGCAGCGCATGTTGGAGCGCTTCAGGGCAGCCTTGCGCGTCTTGGCTGTGAACTCGCGACGGTAGGACATGTCAGCGCTGCCCCACAGAAGCCCGCAGAGACGCTTCGGTCGCCTGCCGCAACATTCCGACCATCGGGCGGAACTCGCGCTTGCGCGCCCTCCTTTCGGCGATCTGCGCTATAATGGCCGCGCGTTGCTGCTCCGCGGCCTTAACGAGACGTGCGGCGCGCTTGCGGGCGATGAAGGCGAACCATGCGGATAGCGGGTTCATCATGCCGCCTCGTCAATGTTGCAGTAGACGACAACAAAGCTGACTGCGACGACCCAGGGATTGGAGTCCCATTCATAGCCGCGCGCGGCATTGAGGTGATCCCAGAGCCGCCGATACTGGTTTCGCGGGCCGCCCGGCCACCATCCGCCATCGATGTCGACATCGGAGCCGGCAACCGCGCCATTCTGATCGACGCCTTCGGCTATGGCGTCGTCGTCGTTGATGTCCTGCAACCTCTGCACGCGGACCTTGGTTACTGGCAGCGTCAGGCGAGAGGCCCAGCGCGGCATGTGAATAGAAGGGCGCCAGCCAAGGCCTCGGCCATCGCCCGGCCAATCCGCCATGTAGCAAATCGGGTCATCGCCGCGATCCGACATCTTGTCGATGCTCTCGCGGACCCAGAGGCGGTCGCCAGCCTGAATGATCGGTGTCAGGCGATATATGCCACATTCCGAAGTCGGCGTCGGCTCGTCGTCAGGATGGCAGAACGGAACGGCGAGGTTCGGATCACGCTCGCCGGAAATTGGACTGTTCTCGCGCACCCATGCCTCGTTGAAGCGAAGACCTTCCCATGGTGAGGACTTGCCCCAACGGCTTCCAAGCACATCGACGGTGCCGCGCGTCACAACACGCCGCGTCTGCGTCTTGGTCCCAGTGAGCAGGGCGCGTATCATTGATGCGCTGAAAAGGATTGGCCGGTCAGTCATAGAAGCGACTCCAGATATTTCCGCGCCGCCGGCGCCTTAAGCTCACCCTTTACGACCTTGTTCGCGGTATCGGTGCATGCCTTCACGAATTCGAGATCGGTCGGTAGCGATTGCTTCCACGCCTCTTTGGCGAACACGACGGTCTCCTGCCGGCCCTTGGCGTCTGGAACGTTTGCGTCGGTCGCTGCGGCGAGGAATTTGTCGATGCACTCTCGCTTGAGCGCAGAAAGATCGGAGGGAGGCGCGGCTTCGCCGGGGTTGTCGCCTCCCTCCTGGTCCACCGCAGCGGGTTCGATAGGGTCGGCAGCGACGACTCGGGCGAGGGGATTGCCTTGGGGGTTGTCGTCGCTGCCTTCACCGGCCGCCGGGTTATCGGCCGGTGTCTCTTGTTCGTCGTCTTCGCCGACATCGGCGATCTCTTTCTTGAGCGTGGCCGGATCGATTCCGGTCATCCGCTGGATCAGGTCCATCATGTCGCGGACGGCCTCGTCGAGCTCCGGATCGCTCAGTTCGGTCAGGCTCTTTGGATAGGCCATGAACTCGCCGCCAACGGTCTTCGTCAGATTGACTATGCCGAGCGCGAGTTTCACTGCTTCCGATGCCTGGTCCTTGTTTTTCCACGGAACGTTGCATTGCTTGACGACGAGGCCAAGGACGGCGAACCACTTGCGTTCCATCACCCGACCGCCGTCGCGCACCATGACGACATTGACCTTGCTGCCGCGCCGGTAGGTGTCGAGCCGTTCCTGGTCATAGGCCGTCGCCGGGACGAGCCGGCCGTTTTCGATCACCATCTTGAACGGCGGATTCTCGTGCTTCACTTGACGATCTCCTGAAGCTTGACCGGAGAGCCGTCCAGAAAGGCCAACCGATCATCGGCCTCCGTTGCCGCGCTTGTGCTGCCGAGGCCGTAGCGAACGAACACAAGGTTCGCATCGACGTTGACCGAAGTGACCATGCCTTGCTCGCCCTTGGCGCCAGGATGGCTCGCCGTGTAGACGACAGAGCGACCGACTAGCGGATGGTTGAAATCGACCGGCATCACTTCGTTCCCCCTATGCGCTTTTCGGCGTTCTTGCGGATAGCGATGGCGATCGACTGATTGATCTCGCCGTTGGGCTTGCCATCGAAGCGCGCCATTGGATCGAACGACGTCCACACTTCCTCGACCGTGGCGAGATCGGAAACGACGGCCAGGGCTTCCTCTAGCCTTTCAAAAAACACGGTGTCGTCGACATCGGCGTCATCCATGACGGCGTCGGTAGCCTCGCCGGTTTCCTGGACAACATCGCGCTCGTCGATGACCTCGCCAGTGTCGGCGTCGATGGTCTCGGCCGGGCCGGTGATCTGCGCCGACGGCGGGACAGGCGGGCGCGGAGGCTGCGGCGGTTGCGGTGCATCGCGCGTCAGCACCACGTCTTGCACTTCCTCAGCGATGCCAAGCCCACGCAGGACGTCCGCGAAGCCGTCGCGAAGCGCGAAGGCTCTGGCGCGCATCTTCAGCATGCGCTCTGGATATTGCTTCCACGGGCCAGCCTTCGTCCAGAGATTGGCGGTCTGGGCATCCTTGACCGAAAATTTGCCGACGATCGGATCCGGTTCGCCCTTACGCTTGACCTCGCAGATCGCGACCCTGGCATCGCCTTGCCCGTCTATCCGTTCTTTGATCCATTCGCACTTGCCCGAGCCGCGAACGAGGCCAATGGCGCCATCGCCCCAGATCGTGGCACGACCATTGACGACGGCTATCGACTGAAGCGCGGACATCGGAGTCATGCCGACCTCAAGTCCGTGCATAATCGCGACCATTGCCTTTTCCGTCGTCTCGAGTCCGGCCGGTGCCATGCCGGCGACCACAACCGCATTGGCGATGCGCCACGCGCCTTCGAAGTCTTGCGGGACAATGGCGCGAACCGCGCCGCCAGATTGCATGGACGGCAGGCGAGGGGCGTCTTGGGTGGTGACGACGGCGTTCATTCGACTGGATTCCTCTTCGTTGGCAGGGCAATCGAGAAGAAGCCCCGACGAGTTCGGTTCACGATTTCGCGGATGGAGAGATTTTGCAGCCAGCCAGAGTTCTGCGGCTTGTGCCCGTCGAACACGACGTCTCCCTCAAGGATGAAGTTGATCACGGTGCGCGGGTCGTCGATCCGGCCGCCTTTCTCCCACTTCGGCATCACTTGATCCCAATGGTGATCGGCAGCGGATAAGGGTCGCTCCGATGGTTGGACGGATTCCAGCAGGTCGTTTCGCCGACATGGGCCTTCTCGGCGCCGCCAAGGAACTTTGCAGTGTCTGGATACTTGGCCTTGAGGCTGTCGATCATCGCGCCGCCCGACCACAGGTCGAAGGTTGTGACGCGTTTGCCGGCATAGGCGGACGGTTCGATGTATTCGATATCGAAGCGACGGCCGGACATGCCGCGGAATTCGCCTGTGGTGCGGTTGCCAGGCGAATAGACGTGACCGGCGATGATGGTCATGGTGGCGTGGTCGCGCTCAAGCCGATGCTCGAACTGCTCCCAATAGTCGCAGCTATGGCAGATGCGCTTTTCGAGCATGCGAGTGCCGATGGGCTCCATGAAGGTATTCCGGCCCTCTTCGCCGCATCGTACGCACTTCCACTTGTAGAGTTGCTTGGGCTCCCTCTTGCCGTCGACCCAGCGATCGGCGACGCCTGCTTCGGTAAGTCCGGTCATATCCATCAGCGCACCGCCGCCACTTCTTCGGTGAAGACACCAGGCACGGTCCGGCCGGCGTCGACATGTTCCTGAGCGATGCGCACGAGGAGGACTTCGATACGATTGTCGCCGGCAACGAACTTGAACAGTTCGATCGGGTTGCTGATGCCGGTGACGACCAGTTTCGCGCGGACGCTGGCGGCCTTGCCGTATGTGCCCTTGATCGCGGCTGGCGCGGACGCCACAGGGGCGGCGACAGGCTCTGGCACCGGAAGTGGCTTGCCGGCTTCCTCGGCCTCCCTTGCCTCGTCCTCGACGCGTTGGCGGGCTTCGCGCTCGGCCTCTCGCGCCTTGCGCAGCTTCTCCGTCTCGTAGGCGCTCATCGCGTTGCGGATGCCATCGGCGGCTTCCTTTGCCGATTTCACCAGCGGCTGCCATTCGCGATCGATCGCCTTGCCGGCTTCGAAGTACGGACGCTTCAGCGCCTCGCGCTTCTTGTCCGCCTCGCCGGAGAGCTCGTTCAGTCTGGATCGCAGCGACTGCGCTTTGCCCAATGTGGCGTCGTCGGTGATCTTGGCATAAGCCGCGGCACCCTTCTTGGCGGCTTCGATCTGGTCGCGCAGCATTTCGGCTTCGCTGACATCGGCCGAGTTATGACCGGGAGGTGCCGGCGCGATTTGCGCGGCAACCGTCGGATCATCATCGGCCCAGCCGCCGCCATCTATCGCGCGCTGATAGGCCTCGTATGAAATTGGATAGCGAAGGCACCAGACCCAGGTTTCGTTGACGTCGCGGACCTCGCGATTGTTGCGATAGGCGACGAGCTGGTCGGAACCTTCCGGATAGAAGATGGCGATCGGCTCCCAGGCCTGACCCTTGAAGCGGGAGCGGTAATATCCTTGCTGCGGCGAATCCTCGCTGGCCTTCAGGCTCTTGCCGATCTCGGCCGGGTTCTGGAGCGCGGCGAGATACCATGCCCATCGGTCGACGGTCTTGGTGGCAACGGCGCCGACTTGCTGGAAGGTGTTCATTCACGCGGCCTCCTCAGTCGAGAGAGGTGCAGCGTCGGCAGGCTCGGCAGGCGGATCGACCCTATTGACACAGGCGATCGGCCAACTGACGCGGATGCCGTTGATGAATCCTTCACCGGGCGGCGAAAACGACGGTGGTGCGTCCAGCTTCACCCAGCAATAGTCGTCGATGATCGCCAGCACCTTGCCGGACTTGTAGCCTTCGGACGGACATGTCACCTCGTCGCCGACAACGATGACTGGCGTGACCATCTTGATGTCGGCAACATCGGCATAGACGTCGCTATAGGGTTCGACACGAACCTTGATCTTGCCTTCGTGGATGAACCCACTGTCGATCGTGCCCTGAACGGTCACGACGTCGCCTTTTCGAAACGTGTTCATGTTGCTGCGTCCTTTCGTGTGGCAAGAGCGAACTCGCGCTCGCGGAGAAGCCAGCGAAGTTCGGTCGGGATCGATGAGGCAAGGAGAATTTCGATGGCGGCCATCTGCTCGAAGCGGTCGGGCTGCCAGAGTTCACGTCTCGGCACATCCGCCAGCGCGGTCGCCTGCTCGTACATGTGCGTCATGTGGTCAGAACGGGATGCCATCGTCCTCGACCTTTCCGGCGTCAGGGTTCTCAGGCTTGACGAGCTTCACCGTCTCTGGCGGCTTAACTGGGCTGATGACTGCGTCGACCGCCGCGAGGACGATGAATAATTGGCCTGGATTGTCTCGGCTCAGCCGCTCTGCTTCTTTGCGCGCGGCAGGCTTGGAATGGTGCCTGTAGGTCGGCGCGTAGCGGGCCGGATTCCAAACCATCCAGAATTTCGTGATCGGCTCCATTAAGCTCGGCCTCCATCGGCGCAGCCGGCAAGATCAGCAGCCAGCTTCGCCGCCTTGGCCTCATCCTTCGTCCAGTGTTGGGAAACCACGATGCCTTCGCAGCCCGCGCCAACCCGCTTGTCGGTGTCGATGCGGATGAGCGCGAATGGTTCATCGGCTGGATTGTCGAGCGTCGCGACTTCATAGAAGATCGGCATCACACGCTCCTCAGCCCTGCGATCTGGCGATCGATCCGCGCCTTGCGGGTCGGCACGTCCATTTCGGATTCCGCGTAGTCCAACAGGTCGCGCTCGGCTTCGAGCCTGGCGATGGCGCGCGCCTTTGCTGCCGGCGTCATCTCAAGCAGCGAGGCGATGTTCCGCTGGCTGCGCGCTTCGGTTTTGGCCTGCATTTCCCGGCACGCCCGCACATGGTCGGCACAGGCGATCAGCGCGCCATTGAAATTCCAGTGCCGCGACATGAAGCCGATGAACGCGACGTAGCCCCTCGGTTCTTTCCTGATCGTGCGAGAGGTCGGCAGGCCATCGACGGAGACGACTTCCCAGCCGTCATCGGTCTTGATCCAGACGGCGCCGATGTCATCGTTGACGAGGTGGTGCGCGGTCATGGCTGAGCCTCGCCGGTTGCGCGGGCTATGATGTCGGGAGGCGCTTTGAAGCCGGCCTTTTCCCGGTCGCTTTCGAAATCCCAAGACTTGTAGTCTTCGATGATCGCCAGGATGTCGTGCTTGTCGGATGCTTCAGCGATACGGCCGAAAAGATCCTCAAGGTTCCAGAGTAGGCCTCTGGCGTGCGAAGCGGCTTCCTTGGCCTGCTTCAACTTCGCGCTCTCAAGCTCGTAGTCGCTTACTTCGAGCGTCTTGTTGTAGAGCTTAGCGATCCATTCAACGGATACGTCTTGCACCGCCGCCTTTGCCTTGGCTGCGACGGTCGCGGCTTCCTCGGTCTCAAAAAGCTCATCTTCGTTGTAGACCGATCCGCTGCCGACGCCGGTTTCGCGACACATGTACCGGGCACCATGGTCGTAACTTCCTGGCTCGGTATTGTATTGGATGCTGCCAATCGTGAGGCGCTGAACGCTCGGGACGCTGGCGGTGTATGCGAGCGACATGTCTTGGTCGGAGGAGTATGAAGCAGCGCAGCGCGGGCAACGGAACTCATACTCACCACCAGCCGGAGATATGGCTTTCCACTTGCGAGTTTCATTGCAGTCGGGGCAGGGATGCTGCTTACGCTCAGTTGTCGTTCCCGCGCGCCAGACAACATCGCCGATGCTGTATTTCGTCGTTAGAGTTGCCATGGTGTGTCGTTCCTCACCGTGCGGTGCTGTTAGGATGTGGCTTTGGCGCGCTTGGACGTGAGTGCTTCACGAAGCGCTGCGAATTGGCTCTCCAGGGTCGGAAGCCACGCTGCGGCTGTCTTCCGGTGGTCGTCATTCTCAGTCGCCCGATGCATATTAGTGAGCGCGTGAACGTGCAGCAGCGTCTCGATCAGGCCGCGAGCATGGATGGATGCGACCTCGTTCATTTCGACACTCCCAGGAGGTCATCGAAGCAAGGGCCGTAGTCGGTCGGTGTGAAGCAGCCTTCACATGTGTATTCAGGAGCCTCGATACCGCCGCCATTGCATTTGACGCGCAAGCCTTCGGTGGTGCCGCAGTAGGGGCATTCCGGCCTGCCGTCGTTCTCCTGCTCTGGCGTCTTCTCAGCGTAGCCGCTATCGGTTTTCCACTGGTCGTAGGTCACTGTACGTCTCCCGCATGCGGTGGTTGTTGGGTGGGGTGGAGGGCGGCGCGGGCGTCCTTGCCTTCCGGTTTGTCAGTCGATCGCGCCGGTCGGCTTCTCATGCCGACGTCGTGGCCGCTGTCCCCTGCGCATAGGGGGCATGCTGTCGAGCGGCACTCGTAGTCCGCCCTGTGGATGACATCGAACCCGCACTCGGGGCATTCGTAATACGTGAAGTCCGGCTGCTCACTCATCTGCGTATTCTCCTATTTCCCAGATCAGGCCGGAGCCGTCTTGCTTGGGAGGGATGGGTTAGAGCCCGCGCAGTCCTCGATGATGATCCAGGCTAGGATGCGCTTATCGAAGTCAGCTTGCGCAGCAGCCCGTGCCGCATCACCGCTCGAAGCGTCGAAGCTTTCCATCCGGTCGCGGCCATGGCTATCGACGCGATAGCAAGATGGATTTGTGCGGCGGCAAATGGTGTAGTGACCGACAGGCGTATCAGCGAAGCACCATTCCGGTTCGCCATGCCATTCGAGCTGCTTGACCTTGATGCTCACTGTCCGTCTCCCGCATGCGGTGGTTGTTGGGTGGGGTGGAGGGCGGCGCGAGCGGCATTTCTGATGCGAGTTGCGTTTATTGTTGCGCGCGCACAAGACTCGATGGTTGGCTCCGACATGCAGCGAGCCAGAACATCGCGGTCAGTTTCGTTGCGAACTTCATCCAGAAATTCCGCAATGGTCGATTGCTTCGGGAACCGGCCCGCGCGCATGTCGTGCGCGATGTGATCTGCCGATGTGATGCCTTCCGGGTACGCCACGTCTGTCTCTCCTGCTTGATGCGTGGTCTGTTGAGGGGTTCAGGCGGCCTGATCAGCATCGACTTCTTCGCAGCGGAAACGCATGTCGGCTTCATGCTCAAGGAGGCGGAAAATGGCATCGTGGTCGCGGCTGCGAAGCATCGGCTCGATCATCGGCCAGAGCGTTTCGGAGGCGTAGAGGCTGGTCCCGTCGTGCCAACAACGACCGCCGATCAGCCAGCAATTCGTCTGGCTGGGTGCCTGATCACGCATATAGTCGGGGGCTTCGGAATAGTGTATCTCAAGGCCGCAAGATGGTTCGTACTTCTCGGTTATGTTGGCGGTGAAATGGACGCCGCCCTTAGGACCGACGATCTGCCACATATGGCGCACCGAGCCGAACGGCTTTTCCCAAGTGTATTTCTGATGGCCGTATCGCATATCTCGATCTCCTTCCTTTCTACCCATCGGATTGGCGAGGGGTGGTGGTGCTATGCCGGCTGCCAGCAATCTTCGCAGGTATACTGGTAGGTGCCGGTCGAGCAGGCCGGGCACTCGACAGAAGCCGGGAAGATGCGGGCGCCGACCTTGCGGACCAGCTCGACACGGGCGTTCTTGCGATCGACCCATTCGCCGACCTTGCGGAAAACGCGAACGCCGTTCCAGACATGGGCGAGATCGGCAGAGCCGGTTTCGGTGACGCGGTAGAATGTGCCGTCCAAGGTTTGGATGATGGTCATTGTGCGGCTCCCTTGATGCGCCAGATGGATTCGGTTGACTGGAAGCCGCCGGCGCGCGAACCGACCCGCTCGAACCGCTCCGAATGGAAGACCGCGATGGCCTCGCCAGCCATTCGGCACGGAGCCTCGCCACCGTTGCGCTCAATCTTCGCGGCAAACTTGTCGGCTACCGACTTGATGAATTCCGGGGAGTATTTGGCGGCTGCGCTGTTCATCTCTTGCTCTCCTGGTGACCAGATCGGGCCGAAGCCGTCTTGCTTGGTCTGATGGGGAGATATGTACAGGCAAACTATACAGAGCGCAAGAGGCTATCGGAAAAAAGTTTAGCACAACTAGACAGTCATGCGCGACGCAGTTAGACATAGCTCCGTCGCTTCAGCGTGGCAGCGTTCTGCTCACCGGGGATGGAGGCGATGTGCGGGGGTCGAAAGTCCTACGGCATGCCCGGAACTGAGGACTTCCTTAACCGACGAGGCGGGAGGCAGCTCTACAGAGGCTCGTCCGAGTTTCAGAGCGCCATGAGATTCCTCCGACTTCCATTGGCCTTACTTGCTAATGGGGGTTTGGGGGTCTTATGGCAGATACGAGGTCTGAACCGGTTTCAAAGCCTTCAGGGAACGACAGGATGGATAGGAAGAAGATAACCCTTGAAGAGGTTATGAATCAGCAGACAGAGGCTGGTGGTTGGACGAAAGAAACGCTCGCGCAATGGGGCGTACCGTGGCCGCCGCCAAAGGGCTGGAAGGCTGAAATCTTGAAGAACGGAATTCCCTACCGGCAGCAGCCCTACGTCTTGTAGAACGGATCTACGAAAGGTTTCAC
>FTCV01002822.1_pt1 | contig 19747 bp, 18 predicted proteins | sample 1639691 | NCBI WGS metagenome assembly FTCV01 (sample SAMEA3914864, study PRJEB12502) | metagenome | biome: forest; material: soil | place: USA | collected 2012-03-12 | depth 0.3 m
GCCGTGGTGATTTCGAGAAGTTCCGTGGTGATGCTCGCCTGGCGGACTTTGTTGTATTCCAGCGTGAGATCCTTGACGAGTTGCTTGGCGTTGTCAGTGGCGCTCTTCATGGCCACCATTCGGGCCGAGTGCTCAGAAGCGCGGGAGTCGAGCACCATCTGGTACACCTGGAAGTGCACGTAGTGCGGCAGCACCGCGCTCAAGACCGAAGCGGCATCGGGCTCGAAGAGGTATTCCGTCTTTGCGGCGCCGTCTTCCGTTGTCGCAGGCGTGGCGGGAGCTTCGGCATCGGCAGCTTTGGCCACGGAGGCCGGGACGTGAATCTCCGCGCTCAGGTCGCTCACTGGCAGGATGGTCCGGACCCGCGGGACCTGTGTAAGGGTATTGACGAAATCGGTGAAGAGAACCGTCACCTTGTTCACGTCGCCCGAGATGAATTTCTCGATGCAGAACTTCGAAACGGCCTTCGATTCCAGGAACGTGAAGTTATCCCGCAATTCGAATTCCGCCGCGACTTCCCGCTTGGAGCGCACGACGTATTGCATCCCCTTGCGGCCCACCGCGACGAAGATTGTGTTTGCCGGATCGAACTTGGCCGCTTCGCGCAACAGGTTGGTGTTGAGCCCGCCGCACAAGCCCTTGTCCGTGCTGATGAGCAGGACCAGTTCTTTTCCGCCGGTGCGCGTCTGCAACAACTCGTGCGTGGTCTCCGTGGAAGCCACGGCGCCGAGCGAAGCGAGCACCTTGTTCAAGAGCTTGGCGTAGGGCCGGCCGGCCAGCGCCGCAGCCTGGGCTTTCCGCATCTTCGATGCGGCGACCATCTGCATCGCCTTGGTGATCTGCGCCGTGTTCTTGATCGATTTGATCCGGCGCCGAATGTCTCGCGTGTTAGCGGCCATTTAGGATTTGGGAATGATGGGTTGCAGGTGGAGCGCCGGTCTTAGTTTTGCCCGGCGCCCGGCGTCGACTAGGGGCGATAGCCCTGCTTGAACTCGGTGATCGCAGCCTTCAAATCGGCCGTGATCGTGTCGTCAAAGGCCTTCTTCTCGCGAATCGCCTTAAGGACGGATTCCTTTCGCGTGGTCAGGTAATCCTGCAGCTTGTTCTGGAAATCCTTGACCTTGTCGACCGGGACGTCGTCGAAAAAGCCATTCTGCATGCCCCAGATGATCGCGGACTGAAGTTCGACCGGAAGCGGATTGTACTGCGTCTGCTTGAAGAGCTCCACGATGCGACCGCCGCGATCGAGCTGAGCCTTGGTCTTGGCATCGAGGTCGGAGCCGAACTGCGCAAAGGCCGCCAGTTCACGGAACTGCGCCAAGTCGCCCTTGATCTTGCCCGCGACCTGCTTGATCGCCTTGACCTGCGCGGCGGAACCCACTCGGCTGACCGAGAGACCGACCGAAATGGCCGGGCGGACGCCTTGGTAGAAAAGGTCGGTTTCGAGATAGATCTGGCCGTCCGTGATCGAAATGACGTTCGTCGGAATGTAGGCGGACACGTCGCCGGCCTGCGTCTCGATGATCGGCAGCGCCGTAACTGAGCCATTGCCGCTCTTTTCATTCACGCGAGCGCTGCGCTCCAGCAGACGGGAGTGGAGATAGAACACGTCGCCGGGATACGCCTCACGGCCCGACGGGCGCTTCAGCAGCAGCGACACCTGGCGATAAGCCACGGCGTGTTTGGAAAGATCGTCATAGATGATGAGCGCATCGATGCCGTTATCCATGAACCATTCGCTCATGGCCGCGCCGGCGAAGGGAGCCAGGTATTGGTTCGTGGCCGTTTCAGAAGCCGGAGCCGACAGCACGATGGTGTACTGCAGGGCGCCTTCTTTCTCGAGCACCGCTACGGTGCGGGCGATGTTGGCGTTCTTCTGACCGACGCCAACGTAGATGGAATAAAGCGGGCGAAACTCGGGGTTGCCCTCGTTCTGCTTGTTGATGCGCGCGTTGTTGATGATCGTGTCGATCGCGATCGTCGTCTTGCCCGTCGCACGGTCGCCGATGATCAGCTCACGCTGACCGCGGCCGATCGGAATCATCGCGTCGATGGACATGATGCCCGTCTGCACGGGCTGGCTCACCGAGCGGCGCTTGATGATGCCCGGCGCGATTTTTTCCACCGGATAGGTCTCCGTGGAATTGATTGGTCCTTTGCCGTCGATCGGCATACCCAGCGTATTGACAACGCGGCCGAGAAGCGCCTTGCCTACGGGCACGGAGAGCAGACGACCAGTCGTACGGACTTCGGTGCCTTCTTTGACTTCCTTGTCATCGCCCAGCAGAATGGCGCCGACTTCGGTCTCTTCAAGGTTCAGCGCGAGACCGTAGAGGCCGCCGCCGAAGTCGATCATTTCGTTGAGCATCACTTCGCTCAAACCTTCGATGCGGGCAACGCCGTCGCCGACTTCGCGCACGACGCCGACATTCGTTTTGGCGGTCGAGGTCTTGAGGCCGCCGATTTGGGTTTCAAGTTCTTGCAGGATGGTGCTCATGGCGAAAAAGAAAAATGGGGAGTGGCTAAGCGTTTAGGCGTTGGCAAATTGGGTTTCGAGGCGGGACAACCGGTCGCGGACGCTCGAATCGTAGACGTCGCTGCCGATGCGGATGCGCAGGCCGCCGATCAGCTCCGGCGTGACGCGGAATTCCGTGGAAAGATCCTGGCCGTACTTGGCGCGGAGGGTTTGCTCGAGCTGCCCGCGGGTCGAGGAATCGAGTTCGGCGGCGCTTTCGACGAGCGCGTGATGCTTCTCGATTTCGAGACGCAGCAAGCGCTGATAATCCTTGAGAATTCCCACGTAGTTGCGGGGCTTGTCTTCTCCCACCTTTTGGGAGATGGCGCGCACCCTCTCGTCACTGATCCGGCCATTCGTGAAGCTGGCGCGGAAGAGATTGCGGGAAAGGCGGCGAGCGTCCTTGCTGAGTTTCATGGAAGAAGAGGCGGCGGCGTAGCTTTAAGCGGCGATCTCGCGGGAAGCTTCCTCGGAGAGACGGCGCTGATCGTCCGTGGTGAGGACCTTGCCGGTCACCTTTGCCGTGGTATCGACCACGAGGCGGGCGACTTCACGCTTCAGCTCGCCCAGCATACGCTGGCGATCGATCTCGGTGGCCTCGCGAGCCTTGGAAATGATCTGCTCGGCTTCGGCGATGGCCTGCTGGGCCTGCTTTTCCTGGAGGGACTTCGCGGCGGCGCGAGCGTCTTCGATGAGCTTCTGCGCTTCAGCGCTGGCAGCCTTGAGGATTTCGTCGCGGCGCCTTTCCGTTGCGTCCAACTCAGTCTTGATCTTGGCCGAGTTCTCGAGGCCTTGCTCGATGGTCTTGCGTCGCTCTTCCAGGACGTCGAGCACTTTGCGATAGGCGAACTTATAGAGAACCGCGCAAACGATCGAAAAGGAGAAGAGCTGGGAGAGGAACAACCAGCCGACGACGCCGAACTGTTCGGCAGTTTGCGAGAAGACGTTGCCTCCTTCGGCAAGAACGATGGGAAGAGACATAGGGCGTGAGAACGAAGCGAAAAAGAAGCGGCGAGTGACTCGCTGTTTATTAAAAAAAGGGGCGGCGCGCGGAAGCCGATCGCTCCGCGCGCCGAAGGGACTTAGTAGCCTTTCGCGAGATAGATCGCGAAGAAGACGATGCCTTCAGCGAAGGCCGTGCTCAGGATGGCCTGCACGAGAATCGGAGTGGCAGCGCCGGGATTGCGGCCGACCGCTTCCGAAGCGCCCATACCGATCAGACCCACGCCGACGGCAGCGCCGAGAGCCGCGAGACCGATGTGGATGTTGCCGTGAAGGACTTCAGTCGCCTCAGCAAGCATAGGAAGGATGCTCATGATAGTGTATTTTCTATTGTTTTGGTGGATTCGACGCCCCCACGGGGACCATGGTCTGACGCGCGAAAGGGTTGTGGAAAACTAGTGATGGTGACTGCCGTCGCTTTCGGGGCCTTCGTCGTGCGAGCAGATGAGCAGCGTGAAGACAGCCGTCAGGAGCATGAACACGAGCGCCTGCACGATGCCGACGAGCAGCTCCATGAAGTAGAACGGGATCGGGATGATCGGGGCCAGCGCGGGCACAAGGTGCGACATCGATTCCAGCACGTTTTCACCGGCGAAGATGTTGCCGTAAAGACGGAAGGAGAGCGAAACGGGACGGAGCAGGATCGAAACCACTTCGAGCCAGCCGACGATGAAGAAAACCACCGCCATGAGGGCCTTCATGATCGGGTTCGGCATATTCCCCTTCGGACCAAAGAGATGCATCAGGAAACCGCCGAAGCCGTTCGCCTGGAATCCCCACACGATCCAGCAGCCGAAGAAGAGCATCGACATGGCAAGCGTCATGTTCAGGTCAGCATTCGCGCCGCGCAGCAACGGCTTCGTCAGAATGAACTCATTATCATGATTTATGTGTCCCCAGCCGATCGTGCCCACGCCGGGCAGCAAGCTGAACCAGTTCGTGAACAGGATGAAAATGAAAAGCGTGGCGAAAAACCAGAAGGTCTTTTTGGCGAGATGCCGACCAATGATCCCCTCGAGGAAATTACGCAAACTTTCGACCAGGAATTCCCAGAAATTTTGCGCGCCATCCGGCACCTGCTTGATCGACCGCGTCGCATATTGGGCAAAAACGAGAATGAGCGCAGCGACAATCCACGTGACGAGAATCGAGTTTGTGACCGCAAACGGACCATACTGGGCTTTTTCCAGCACCTTGCCCTCGGCATCGAGCACCGGCCCATGGCCGCCGAAGCCGTAGAAAAGCGGCACCGCCGCATTCGGCAAACCGGACTCCTTCTCCTCTTCCACAGGAGTAACAACCACCGGAGCCGTTTCGACGTGCTCGGATTTCGTCTCGGCCGCCACTGCCGCCGCAGCAGAAGTGGCCAGCATCCGCCCGCCGAAAGCGAACAGCGCCGTCAAAACACAGAAACTAGCGAACACACGCTTCCAGCCAGTGAAGGCGGAGAAAGATCGGAGTTGGAAATGGTTCATTGCGAAGGTGGAAAGCGACCGCGAAAGCCGACGATGAATCACCTGTGTCCGTTTCCGGAGCAGGATACGATATTCGATACGTGGTTGGGGCCGACGATTTGGATGAAACAGGGGTTCGAACTCTCAGGCAAGAACTTTGTGAAATTTTTCACAAACTTTTTCCGAAGGGCTGATTTGCAGCCATTTCCACCCAGGAACAATGCCGATCGTAAAGACGGAGCGGGACTACGACAAAGGGTATTCCTGGGAGCACGTCCCGCCGCGGTTCCAAACCGCGCCTGACGAGCATTTCCGCCTGTGCTGGCGTGTGCGTTCTGTGGCCAAGTCTGCCGGAAGCGCGCTTTCAGTAGTAAAAGAGGCATCTTGCCTCTTTCAAAAGCGCGCCTGCGTGCAGCAGCTCGTTGGCAGCCGCGCAAAGACGAGCCCACTCGTGAGTGCAAACCGACGTTCCGTGCCGAGTAAGAGAAGACGATCGCACTCCATGAAGCCCGTTGCTCCAGCGTCTGGAAAAATTGCTTGCCGATAGTAAGCATTCACTTACACTCTTCCCTCGTGACTTTTGCCCACGTGAAACTCCCGCCCGAAAAACGCCGCGAGGCCATCCTCCTGGCTGTGCGCGAAGTCTTCGCCGCAAAGGGCTTTCACGGGACAACCACGCGGGAACTGGCGACCGCCGCCGGCATTTCCGAGGCCCTCATGCTGCGCCACTTCCCGACCAAGGAGGCGCTCTACTCCGCCGCGCTCGAGTCCATCTGCGCCCGGCCCGCGGGCGCTTCGCAAGTGATCGAGCGCCTGATGTCGCTCGACACCTCCACCTCCAGCCTCGTCCTGATTGTCTATTACTTTTTCGTCAAACTCATCGTCCTCAGCGCCCGGTTCACGGAGGAATCCGCTGCGCCGCAAAGGCTCATGCTGCAAAGCATCCTGGGCGATGGCGAGTTTGCCCGCATGATGATCCGCGGCGGCCCCACCCATGTGGTGAAGAAGATGACCGACTGCCTGGAAGCCGCGGTGAAATGCGGCGACGCCGTGGACACCGGCATTTCCCCCACCCTCGGCGCCTGGTTCTCTCATCACCTCGCCATCATGGTCATGCTCAATCATTTCCCCGCGCAACCCGTCATCGATTACGGAGCCAACCGAGAAAAGCTCGCGGAAGACGCCGCCGCCTTCGCCCTGCGCGGCCTGGGCCTCACGGACGAAGCGCTGCGCCGCCATTACAATCCGCGCGCCTTGTCGCTGCTCATCGGCTGATTTTTTTTGCCCTCCCAGTATGTAAGCGCTCACTCAACAAAACCAACACCATGGAAACAACTAGCTCGATCCCTGCGTCTCTCGCGCCCTCGACGTCGCCGCGTCGCTCCGGCCACCGCTGGTGGCTCCCGATGACCATCGTCATCCTGGCTCTGGCCAATCTCACCCGGTTGCGCTTGGCAGCCGACCTCGATGGCAATCTCAAGAACATGCAGACCATGCTCACCTGGGCGTTGTCGTTTGTGCTTCTGCTTTCCTGGTTTCTCTTCTTCAGCCGCTTTCGTCCGCGGATGCGTTGGATTGGGCTGGCCGTGGTGATTCTCCTTGGCTTTGCCGTGCGGTCAACGGTCCGCTTCGACGGCTCGGTCAGCGGCTCCGGCATGCCCAAGCTCGCTTGGAAATGGACGCCCAAACGCACCGGTGAAGTCGCGGCCGTTCAGAAAGTCACCGCTCCCCTGCCCTTGCAGGAAACGCCCGATGACTACCCCGGCTATCTCGGCCGCGACCGCCGTGGCGTGATTGAAAATGTAAAGCTCGACCCCGACTGGACGAGCCATCCACCGGAGCGTCTCTGGTCTCAACCCATCGGCCTCGGCTGGTCCGCCTTTGCCATTGTCGGCCAATCCGCCATCACCCAGGAGCAGCGCGCCGGCCAGGAAGTCGTCGTCAGCTATGATTTAAAAAGCGGCAAGACCATCTGGATGGCCAGCCACGACGTGCGCTTCAGCGAGCCCATGGGCGGCGATGGACCCCGTTCCACACCGATGTTCGATTCCGGCCGCATTTATGCGCTCGGCGGCACCGGACTCCTCGATTGCCTCGACGCTGCCACCGGCAAGCATCTCTGGACCCGCGACACCCTGAACGAACTCGGCCTGAAAAACGTGAACTTCGGCAAAACCTCGTCGCCGCTCGTCTGCGACGGTGTGGTCATCGTCTCCGGCGGCCAGGACAATAAAAATACCCTATTGGCCTACCATTGCGCCGACGGTTCTCCGGCCTGGCAGGCCGGCACGGACAAGGCCAGCTATAGCTCGCCCATGGTTGCCACGCTCGCAGGTCGGAAACAAATCGTCTCCATCAATGCCGCCAGCATCACCGCGCACGATCCGGCCGACGGCCGCATCCTTTGGCAGCGCGCCTGGGGGCAGGATCAGTGGCCGAAATGCGCCCAGCCCGTCGTCGTGGGCGAAGACCGGCTCCTGCTCGCCGCGAGCTTCAATGCCGGCACGATCCTCGTCCAAATCAAAGCCGAGCCCAATGATCAGTTCTCCGTCACCGACGTGTGGAAGAACAACCACATGAAGTCAGAGTTCTCCAATGTCGTGACCAAGGACGGCTACATCTACGGTCTGGACGACGGCATCCTCGCCTGCCTCGACGTCGCCACCGGCGAGCGGAAATGGAAAGGCGGCCATTACGGCCACGGCCAGGTCATCCTCGTCGGCGACCTGCTGCTCGTCCAGACCGAGCAAGGCCCGGTGGCCCTCGCCGAGGCCAAGCCCGACGCCTTCCACGAAGCCGCCAAGCTCGATGCCCTGCATGCCAAGACGTGGAATACCCCGGCGCTGGCCGGCAGTTATCTGCTCGTGCGCAATGACCAGGAAGCCGCCTGCTTCAAGCTCCCGCTGAGCTCGGCAAAGGCGCCCTAAATCGCCGGCTACCACATCTTTCCGGTAGCAAACAGTGTAAAGCAAAGATTGCCACGCCCGCATCCGCCGCTACTCTGCGGCGGATGCGCAGCATGACCGGCTACGGCCGAGGCCAATCCATCCAAAATGGCAATAAATTCAGCGTCGAGCTGAACTCCGTGAACCGTAAGCAAAGCGACGTCGTCGTCACTCTGCCGCGCGAATTGAGCGAACTCGAGCCGCGGATCCGGGACATCATCAATTCCGAGGTCACCCGCGGCCGGCTGAACGTCGTGATTGCCACGCACTACAATACGGGGGCCACACAGCGCGTCGCCCTCGATTCCGCCCTCGCCCGCTCTTACTTCGAGGCCATGCAGGCCTTGCAAAAAGAGCTCGGCGTGGCCGGCGAAATCTCGATCGAAACCGTCCTGCGCGCGCCCGGCGTCCTGCGGGTCGCCGACGATGCGATCGTTGTGGACGACGTCTGGCCCTCTGTGGAGTCGGCGTTGAAGGAAGCGCTGGCCGATCTCGTTGGCATGCGCGAGCGCGAAGGCAAGCACCTCGCCAAGGATCTCATCAAGCGCCTGAAGATCGTTCGCGAGTCCCTGCGCAAGATCCGCGGTTTTCAGCCGAATGTGATGAAAAAGTACCGCCAGTCGCTCCTTGAGCGCATTCAGCGCGCGGGCATCGAGATGGAAATGGACGACGAACGGCTCACCAAGGAAGTCATCTTTTTCGCTGAGAAATCCGACATCACCGAGGAACTGACCCGGCTGGAAAGCCACTTCGCCCAGTTTGCCCATCAGTTGCGCCGCAACGAACCCGTCGGTCGCACGCTGGAATTCATCAGCCAGGAAATCGCCCGCGAGTTTAACACGCTCGGCGCCAAGGCCAACGACATCGAGATCTCCCAGCTCGTGGTCATCTGCAAGTCGGAGATGGAGAAGATCCGCGAACAGATTCAGAATATCGAATGAGCGTCACGATCGACTCACTGCCCCTCTCCACCGGACTTCGCGCCCCCGCCCGACACTTCCGCCGGCGCGGCATTCTGTTTGTCGTTTCCGCGCCCTCCGGCGCCGGCAAGAGCACGCTCCTCAATGCGCTCCGTCCCGGCGCGGATTTTATTTATTCGGTTTCCTGCACCACGCGCCCCCCGCGCCCCGGTGAGATCGCTGGCGAGGACTACCATTTTCTGAAGCGGGAAGACTTCGAGCGCCAGGTGGCGGCGGGCGAGTTCCTGGAATATGCCGTGGTGCATGGCAACTACTACGGGACGCGTAGGGAGACGGTGCTCCAGAATCTCGATCGCGGTGTCGACGTGCTCATGGATATCGACGTGCAGGGCGCCGCGAACGTTCGCGCCCATGGCGGCGTCATCCAGGAATGCCTCGCCGACGTCTTTCTCATGCCGCCGACTTTTGAGGAGTTGCATCATCGGCTGCTCAAGCGCGGCACGGAGACGGAGGCGCAGATCGCCGTGCGCCTTCGCAATGCCGCCGCCGAAATGGAGCGCTGGCAGGACTATCGCTACGTCATCATCAGCGGCTCGGTAGAGGAAGATTTGCAGAAATTCCGCGCCATTATGCACGCCGAGCGTTACACCAGTCGCCGGTTGCATCTGGAAGAGCCGATATGAGCGAAAATCCCGCGCCGGTCATCATCCTGGGCGTCACCGGCTCCATCGCCGCCTTTAAGGCCGTGGATCTGGCCAGCCTCATGGTGAAGCGCGGATGGGAAGTGCATGTCGTCATGACGCAAAATGCGCAGCGGTTCATCACCCCGCTCACTTTGCAGACCCTCTCCCGGCAGCCCGTCATCACCAATGTCTTCGACGACGATGGCGGCTGGAAGCCGCGCCACATCGACCTCGCCGATCGCGCCAGCCTGCTCCTCGTCGCTCCGGCCACAGCCAATATCATCGCCGAACTTGCGCACGGTTTTGCCAGCAATCCCATCAGCGAAATCGCCCTCGCCACCCTCGCCCCCGTGCTCATTGCCCCCGCAATGAATGGCAAGATGTGGAAGCACGCCGCCACCCAGGCCAATGTGGAAACCTTGAAATCACGCGGAGTCTCCTTCGTCGGCCCCGAAGCCAACGGCATGCTGGCCTGCGGCTACGAAGGCGAAGGCCGCCTCGTCGACACCCGCAAGATCCTCGACGCCGCGGCAAAACTACTCGGTTCATCACAATGACCGCCCTGGTGACAGCTGTAGTGCGGAGCTGAACCAAAGAGCGGCGGTTTCCAACCGCCACTGGAGCTTGGCCAATTGGGCTACTTATTTGGAAAATAGCGGTTTCCAACTTCCGGCGCGTCCCCGGCGGCATTCCCATGCCCCAACGGGGCTTCGTCCCTCAGCCCAAAGGTTGTCCGTGTTCTAAACGGGCTACCTTGGGTAGCTGGTAAAAAAAGACGGCCTACCCCAACGGGGGCCCCAACGGGGTTGCGCCCCCTGCGCGCGGGACCGCTGATGAATACAAGGCAATTTGGCGCCATTGCCTCACCGTGCTCACCGCCCCGCTTTCCTTCTTCGTTACGGAGACATTCTCACACGAAGGCACGAAGACACGAAGCACACCCGCGGACCTTCCAAAGGAAAACTACCGGTGTCAGGATATGCGCTCGCGCGAAACGTCGCATCCCCAGTTCCATGGCAAGTCTCCGGACGGCCTTCGTGTCTTCGTGCCTTCGTGTGAACCTTTTCGTCCTTCCGCGAATCGATTGCCTGCATTCGCTCGTCGGCGGTGTTGGTTACCGCGTCGGCGGTTGGAAACTGCCACTCCTTGGCTCAGTGCCCAAAATAATCTCAACCCCGCTCATTAATATTATTGACTCTCCCCCCATAATTTATTAGCGAAACCAACACACCCAGCGTCTTCCATGCGCTCCACCACTTTATTCGACCCGCCACTGCGGACGGAGAGGGGGTGTCTCTAGTGCCCAAAAAAGCTGCTCCCGCCCCGAAAAAGGCGGCCGATGCGAAGCCGGCGGCGGCTCCCGCCGCTCCCAAAAAAACCGCTTCCAAGAAGACCGCAAAGAAATAAGCTTTTGCTTTCGTCGATAGCGCCGATGCCCGACGACCCGCGGGAGGAGAATTGATTTCTCCTCCCGCTTTTCTTTTTCCATACTCGCCCTTTACGATTTTCCCTTTCTCATGAGTTCACCATTAGATGTCGCCATATCCGCCGCGCGTGAAGCCGGCCAACTCCTCCGCGAAAACTTCGGCGGCCCACTGGATGTCAATGCCTTCGAGGCGCACGACATCAAGCTCGACCTCGACGTGAAGACCCAGGAGCTCATCACCCAGCGCGTCCTGGCCGCCTTTCCCGATCACGCCATCCTGGGCGAAGAAGGCCTCGCCGGAAATCAAGATAGTCCCTGGCAATGGATCATCGATCCGATCGACGGCACCGTGAACTACTTCTACGGCCTCCCGCACTTCTGCATTTCCATCGCGTTGCGCCACGGCGAGCAGATCGAGCTCGGCGTCATCTACGACCCCTCGCGCGACGAACTCTGGCAGGCCGAGCGCGGCGGCCCGGCTCTCCTGAATGGCAAAGTGATCCACGCCAGCGATCGCGCCAAGCTCTCCGATTGCATCGTCTCCGTCGGCCTTTCCAAATCGCCCGAAACCATCAGCAGCGGCGTCCCCATGCTCATGGCCTACTCGCAGCGCGCCCGCAAATGCCGGCTCATGGGCAGCGCCGCGCTCGATCTAGCCTATGTCGCCTGCGGACGCCTCGACGCCTACGTCGAGCAATCCGTGAGCCTCTGGGATGTCGCCGCTGGACAAATCCTCGTCGAATCCGCCGGCGGTCACTACGAAGTGAAGCCCAGCGCCACGAAACCCGGCAAGATTGCCGTCATCGCTACCAACGGAAAAGTAAACTTGTCCCTCGAATGAATCTCGTAGGCATTGGTTACGACGTGCATCGCTTCGCCGAGGGCCGCCCCCTCATTCTCGGCGGAGTGGAAATTCCTCACTCCCACGGACTCGACGGCCATTCGGACGCCGATGTCCTTTCCCACGCCATCGCGGATGCCCTCCTCGGGGCCATCGGCGAGCGCGATATCGGCCAGCATTTCCCCAATTCGGACGAATCGATCCGGGGCATCTCCAGCCTGGAGATCCTGCGCAAAGTCGCCGCGCTGCTGTCATCCCGCTCCGCGCGCCTGCTCAATATCGACGCCACCCTCATCGCCGAAGCGCCAAAGATCAATCCGCACGTCACGCTCATGCGCACACGGATCGCCGAAGCCCTCGGCCTCGCCCCGGCCCGTGTTGGCGTCAAAGCCACGACCAACGAAGGCATGGGCTTCCTCGGCCGCGGCGAAGGCATCGCCGCCATGGCCGTCGCCAGCGTCGAAGCGCCCGAGTGACCTCGCTGCGAAGCAGCGCAAAGTAGGCGAGGTTTGCAACCTCGCGCGGTGCGCCGGAGACGCGGTGGTGCGGAGACCGCGCCTAAAACACACACACATTTAAGGCGTCAGCGAGTCCAGGGAGGGGTGCCATCCCTGGCGCCCACCCGCGTGGCCTCCGCGCCGCGTGTGGGGTTAAGCTAAGCTAGTCAAACATCCGACCGCCATGGAAAGCGGCTCTCGTTCGCCGCCCCAAAGCTACATCCGCTCCGGAACAGCGATCCCAAGCAAACCAAGCCCCGTCTTCAGCACCCGTCCGGTCGCATGACAAAGCGCCAGCCGCGACGCCCGTAGCGCCGGCGTTTTCGCGCGCAGCACTGGACACGCTTCAAAGAAGCTATGGAACGTCGACGCCAGCTCGAAGAGATAGTTGCAGAGCAGATTCGGCCGATCGTCCTCCAACACCTGAAGCAACGCTTCCGCAAACAAATATAGCTTCTTGAGCAACGCCAATTCCGCCGCTTCCACGAGCGCGAAATCCGCCGACGGAACGCCATTTTCCGCAACGCCCGTCTCACCTTCCGCCTTGCGAAAAATCGCCGCGATACGCACCGCTGCATTCATCAAATAAGGCGCAGTGTTGCCCTGCAACGCGAGCATCTTGTCCCAAGAAAACGTGTAGTCACTCTGCCGATTCGGCAGCAAATCCGCATACTTCACCGACCCGACGCCGATCACCCGCGCAATCTCCCGCTGCTCTCCTTCCGGCATCTCCGCATTCTTTGTTTTAACAATCACCAGCGCGCGCTCCTCCGCCTCGTCGAGCAATTCGGCCAACTTGACCGTCTCACCAGACCGCGTCTTAAACGGCTTTCCGTCATCCCCCAGGATCGAGCCAAACCACACATGGGCCAGCTTCACGCGACACTCCGGATGCCACCGTCCAAAAATGCTGAAGAACTGCCGAAAATGCAGCTGCTGGCGTCCGTCGGTCACATAGAGAATTTCATCCGGATTCCACGTTTCCACCCGGAATTGCAACGTCGCCAGATCCGTCGTTGTATAATTCGACGCGCCGTCGCTTTTCAAAATCATCGCCGGATTCGGCCGCCACCCATCCTTGTCTTTGATCTGAAACGGATCCTGCTCGGCGGGCACGGAGCCATCCGAGAAAACACAGAGCGCGCCTTCGCTCTCACTCGCGATGCCGGCCGCCTTCAACTCGTCGACCACCCCCTTCAGCCGCGAGTTGTAAAAACTCTCGCCGTAAACGACATCGAAACGGATATCCAGCCGCTGGTAGATCGCGTCGAACTGGTGTTGCGAAAGCCGGATCATCTCCTGCCACAGCCCGAGATTTTCCGGATCGCCACTTTGTAATAACACCAACTCACGTTGGGCCGCCTTCTGTGTTTCGGCATCCTCTTTGTAACGGGCCGAGACCAGCTTGTACATCCGCTCCATCTCCCCCAGCGCATCCACCGCTAACGCCTCCCTATTGAGCTCCGTCTTCCAACCAAGGAGCAACATCCCAAACTGCGTGCCCCAATCACCGATGTGATTATCCCGCACGACATCGTGCCCGACAAACTCCGCAATCCGCGCGAGCGCATCACCGAGAATCGTCGAGCGAATGTGCCCGACATGCATCGGCTTGGCCACATTGGGCGATGAGAAGTCGACCACGATCTTCCGCGGCTTCGCGGGCATGGGCGTGCCGAGCTTTTCATCCCGGGCAAATTCCACAAAGCGCTGCGCCAGCCATTCCGGCTTCAGGCGAAAATTGATGAACCCCGGCCCGGCAATCTCCGGCGGAAGACACAGGTCACTCACCTCGATCTTGCTCGCAATGCGTTGCGCCAGTTCGCGCGGATTCGCCTTCTGCTTCTTGGCCAGCGTCATCGCCGCATTCGTCTGGTAGTCGCCGAAACGCGCATCCGCCACCGTCTGGACATGGGCATCGGCGTCGCCAAACTCAGTCAAAGCGGCGCGCAGACGGGATTCGAGAATCGAGGAAATGGTCTCCATAACGTAGAGTGGAACGTAAGCAGCCGCGCTGGCAAGACAACGCCCGGCCTCCGAAAAGAGACGCTAGGCTGCAAACGTCCGTCAGCCGCAAAGCCGGCGCCTACTTGCCGGAATCTTCGAAGATCGCGAGGATTTCCTCGGCGGAGCCGGCGGCCGCGAGTCGTTCGCGCACGCTGCGATCGTTCAGGAATTTGGCGATCGCCGCCAGGGTGCGCAGATGGGTTTGAAATTGATCCTTCGGCACGACAAATAGCACCACAAAGCGAACGGGCGCATTGTCGAGCGCATCGAATTCGATGCCCTTCGACGAACGGCCAAAGGCCGCTACGACCTGACTCACCCGGTCGGACGAGGCATGCGGGATGGCAATGCCGAAACCGATCCCCGTACTCATTGTCTCTTCCCGCGCCCGTAAGGCGCTCAGGACCGTGTCCCGGTCTGCGAGGAGGATCTTGCCCTTGGCGACGAGCAGATCCACCAATTCGACTATCGCCGACCATCTTTCGGTGGCCTGCATTTCCGGGAGTATCTGGTCTTTGGACAGTAAGTTGCCGAGCGTCATCGTGGAAGTGCTGCCATTTGGCGAAAGTGGGCCGACTGTATCAAGGGAACAGCCTCTGCCAAGCGCCAAAATGGTGCGTTTGAGGCACCTTCTTTGCACCACACCCATGGATGCGAGAAAAAAAGCGCGTCATTTTATGCCTTTGCGGCGGACGCGCGATTTTCCGCCTGCGAAAGAAAAGCGCTCCCCCACGCGCAGCAATCTCGTTCCGCCGCGATTTTCCACTGGCCACCCAAGCCGACCTCTCATTCACTCCCGCCCATGACGATTCTGTTTGCCGCCAGTGAAATGGATCCGCTCGCCCGCACCGGAGGGCTTGGCGATGTCATCGAAGCGCTGCCCGCAGCCCTGGCTGCGCGCGGCCACGAAGTCAGCGTCGTGCTCCCCTGCTATCGAGGCCTGTGCAGCCGCAGCGAATTTGCCATCCACTCCACCGGCGTCCGCATTCCCATCGCCCTCGGTTCGCGCCTCGTGGAGGCGGAGATCCTGGAAGGCACAGCGCCAAATGGCGTGCAGGTTTTTCTGGTCCGCTGCGATGAATTCTACGATCGCGCCGGGCTCTACGGCGAAGCCGGCGGAGCCTATGACGACAATGCCGCGCGCTTCATTTTCTTTTCCCGCGCCGTCGTGGAACTCGCGCGCCGCGTACTGCCCCCGCCGGATGTCCTGCATCTCCATGACTGGCAGACCGCCCTCGTCCCCGCGCTGATCAAGGCGCGCCGGCTCCCTTTCAAGACGGTCCTGACGCTTCACAATCTGGCCTACCAAGGCAGCTTCTGGGCCTACGATTTCGGCCTTACAGGCCTGCCCGGCGACTACTTTGCTCCCGGCCAAGGTCTCGAATTCTACGGCAATATGAATCTGCTCAAGGGCGGCATCCTGCTGGCCGACGCCGTCACCACCGTGAGCGAACGCTATGCGCGCGAGATCCAGACCCCCGAGTACGGCTTCGGCCTCGACGCAGTCATGCGCGAAAATGCCGGCAAACTCACAGGCATTCTGAATGGCGCCGATTATTCCGTCTGGGATCCGGCGACCGACAAACTCCTCCCGGCCTGCTACTCGGCGGAGGATCTCGCCGGCAAGGCCATTTGCCGCGACGCTCTGCTCACGGAGCTCGCCCTCGATCCGCATCCCGAAGGCCCGGTCATTGCCATGGTCTCGCGCCTGGCTTCGCAAAAAGGCCTCGAATTACTTTTTCCCATCATCGATCGCTTGCTGGCCGACGACGTCCGCCTGGTCATCCTCGGCGAAGGCGACGCCGCCTACGAGCGGGAACTCACCATCGCGAGCAAGCGCCACGCGGGCAGGTTTGCCTACCGCAAGGACATGAACCCCAACCTGTCGCACCTCATCGAAGCCGGCTCGGATCTATCGCTCATCCCTTCGTTTTATGAGCCGTGCGGTCTCACCGCCATGTATGGGCTCAAGTACGGGGCCATTCCGATCGCGCGCGCCACCGGCGGGCTATTCGAAATCGTCCAGGACATCGATCCCACGACCGGCGGCGGCAATGGCTTCCTGTTCTTCGACTCGTCCCCCGAGGCTTTTTGGGACGCGATCGTGCGGGCCAAGAAGCATTTTCAGGATCGCGAAGCGTGGCGGCAGTTGCTCGATCGCGCTATGCACGTCGACTTCTCGTGGCCCCAGGCGGCGCAGCGCTACGAGGCGGTGTTTCAAAGGTTGCTCAAGCCGCGCAGGTAGCGTTGGCGTCCGGTCCGTTTTTGCGCTTTCTTCCCACCTCCCATGAGTGTCCCCCGTCCCGTTCGCTCGAAAAAAATGTTGCCCTGGGTCGTACTGGGCTTCTTCGCGCTGCTCGCCATCGGCTTCATCGTCGGCAAGATGGCCATCGACTCCTATCTGCGGAGCGAGCGCTTCCGGTCCTTTGTCGGGCGCAAGACGGGCGAAACGCTCAAGGCGGAAGTGCAGGTCCAGCCCTTTCAATTCAGTGGATCGACCATCTATACGGATGGCATCGAAGCCCAGGGGTCCACAGCCTCGTCCTTTGCCAGCCTCAAGGCGGATCAGACCCGCATCGAAGTCAGCGCGCGGCGTTTTTTCGAGCACGTTTGGCAGGTGGACCAGGTCGACGTGCAGCGCGCGGAGTTGCACCTCGACGGGCCGCGCGGCGACATCCCTCCGCCTCCCGCGGCGCTCGACGCCGCTGCGCGGGAGGAACACCCCAGTTCGGCTTTTCTGCCGAATCGCGTGGAAATCTCCGCCGCCACTATTCATGATGCGCTCCTCACTTGGAGCGGCGGCTCGGTCTCCAAGCTCGGGCTCGAAGTGACCAACTACGAAGGCGGCTGGAACATCGCCGGCCACGGCGGTCAAATCAAAAACGATCCGCTGCCCACGGTGGATATCGATTCGCTGAAGCTTCGATACAAGGAGCCGTCCCTTTTCGTGCAAAGCGCCGTGCTCCGGGAGGGCTCCGGCGGCCTCAACGTCGTCGGCGAGGTGCGCCTGAACGACAACTTCGATTTGCAGGCCAAGATCCAACAGATCGCCGTGTCCCCGCTTCTGCCGAGCGACTGGCGCGCCAAGCTCAGCGGCAATCTCAGCGGCGACGTGCGGGCCAAAGGCTCCTTGCCCCTGAAGGAAACTCCGGCGCTGTCAGGCTCCGTCCAGCTCTCCGACGGCATTCTGGAAGCCTTGCCCGTGCTAAACCAGATCGCGACCTTTACGCGCACCGCGCAATTCCGCCGCCTTTCCCTCAGCAAGGCCTCGGGTGATTTCACGCGCAACGGCGAACATCTCGCCGTCACGAACCTCATTCTTGAATCCTCCACCCTCATCCGCATGGAGGGCGCCTTCACCGTCGACCACGACATCATCGACGGAACCTTCCAGGTTGGCGTCTCCCCCTCCAGCCTGCAATGGCTCCCCGGCTCCCAGGAGCGGGTCTTCACCGTTTCCCGCAACGGCTACCTCTGGGCTCCCATGCGCCTCACCGGCCCCGTGGCTTCGCCAACCGAAGATCTCACCCCGCGCCTCGTCGCCGCCGCTGCCGGTTCCGTCGTGGATACCGCGAAAAATTTGCTCAACAGCGCCACTCAAGCGGCCCCTGCCGCCCAAGGCGCCGTGGACACGCTGAAAGAAGCCGCCGACAAAGCGCGCGGCCTGCTCTTCGGAAAGTAAAAAGGGATAATGCACCGGCCAGGAGAAGGGCATTCTTTCCCTCTCGTTACCGCTCTCTCCCTCTCGTTCCCAAAGTTAGCGAAGCGCTTTGGGAACGGCGCCCCTCCCCGAAACTCTGTTTCCCCCGAAACCTTCACCACCCCGCCTCGCATCGAATCACCGGCAGGCTGCCTCCAGCCACTCATGCACAGAGGCCGTCTACAGTATTTTCTTTGGCCGAATAAGGTCACCCCGTGTTGGAGATGGCGTAAAAAATGGAAATGTACGATTTCCGCGGGATTTTGCGCGCCCCCAAATATCCTCGCCAAAACTCAATGCCCACCTATCAGGATACTCATCAAAATATAGTTTATATAAAAACTCACCCACATCCTCCCCAACCTCACGTATTTCTTCATCATCGTGATCAAGCAGGTAAAGAACGGAATAAGAATTCCCTCTTACACCCAACATCAACTGTCGCCGCTCCTTTCCACCAATTAGGATCAGCCCATTTTTTCTGGGAAACAATCGAATTCCGATTCTCTGCTCCAAAAACGCGACAGCCTCTCGGTAATCAGTAAGGTTATCCATAGATAAGCAAACTGGAGAGCGATACATTCCTGAAGCCGCCGGATTTGTTAACACAAAACCATCCCCAAAATTCCCGCTTCCTAGCTTACTGATCAAGCTCTTGAAACCCACTGGCAACGCCACCCCGAACTCATCTTCAATTTTCCGCCAGTTGAATCTCGAAGGCTGCTCGAAACGACTTTGAACCGAGAGCATTCTATCAATTTCATCAATGTAGTTCATATCAATTCAATACAATCGGGGAATGCCGAAAGAACGAGGACAGGCGTCAAATCTTGACAGAATCGCCAACACTCAAAGTCTCTGTCAAGACTCAATGCCTGACTCCGATACCCACTTACGGCATTCCAGATGCAATCCGACGAAAAGGACGGGATCTTGGCTCTTGATTGGGAAGAAGGAAGGTGCACAGGTCAGTCTCTCGTGTGTATTACCGGTTGCGCATCGCTCGACGTTGGCGGAGAAGAAACAGAGTTTCAAGACCGTGCCGCCGTTCCCAAAGCGCTTCGCTAACTTTGGGAAAGAGAGGCGAATCGACGGTCATCGGAAAGCGCTGCAGCTGGCTTCTTCGAGGCCAGACGGGCGCCGATCACTGGTTGGGCGGAACGTTGTGAATGTCGGCAATTGCCCATTCGCCTTCCTTCAAACACACCGCTCAACCACCTCGTGCTCGTGGTGCTCGGCTTGACGCTTACCGTGCTCGCGCGCGCCGCACGTCCCCGCATCCCGAAGGGATGCAAGCGATTAGCCGGTCGGTCAAGCGAGCCTCGCGAGCGAGACCACCGGTTGCTCCGGACAAAGCATGCACCCCGAAGGGCGTGCCAGCAGCCGCCGCCATCCACGTCGCTCGTTTTGTTACCCTAACAAATCTTGCCCTTTGAACTCCAGCAAGCGAATGCTGCTCTCGTGAACCACGAAAAAGGAGACATCGACGAAATGCTGGCAACGGCATCAGGACGTGCCTCTCTGAGCAGGATTCGCCGAGACCTCGCGTTGCCAAAAGCAGCGCCCATCGCTCAGCTGCGTAAGCTGTGTGACGGAGCCGGGTTCCGGTCTCGTTTCACCACGAGTTGCAGCCGACACGGCCGTTCTGGAGCGGCCGTCGATCGTCTGGAAGATCCTGCCCTACGTCGTTCACAGGGATGTCGTTTCGCTTTCCTGCCCGCCTCGAGCCCCGCCCTTAGATCACCTGGCCTTCAACA
>FTCV01001539.1_pt1 | contig 19735 bp, 19 predicted proteins | sample 1639691 | NCBI WGS metagenome assembly FTCV01 (sample SAMEA3914864, study PRJEB12502) | metagenome | biome: forest; material: soil | place: USA | collected 2012-03-12 | depth 0.3 m
CGCCGCAGAGAACGACCTGTTCGCCGAAGAGGTCAGTTTCGCACTCTTCGCGGAAGTTGGTTTCGATGATGCCCGAACGGCCGCCGCCGACGCCCGAAGCGTAGGCCAGAGCCACGTCCTGCGCGTTGCCGGTCACGTCCTGGTGGATCGCGACGAGGCAGGGCACGCCGCCGCCCTTCACGTATTCGCCGCGAACGGTGTGGCCCGGGCCCTTCGGCGCGATCATGATCACGTCGATGTCGGCGCGGGGTTCGATCAGGCCGAAGTGGACGTTGAGGCCGTGGGCGAAGGCCAGCGCCGCGCCGGGCTTCAGGTTCTCATGAATGTCGGCAGCGTAGATCGCGGCCTGATGCTCGTCGGGCGCCAGGATCATGAGGACGTCGGCCCATGCGGCCGCTTCCGCGTTGGCAAGCACCTTGAAGCCGGCGCCTTCGGCCTTCTTGGCAGAGGGCGAGCCCGGACGCAGCGCGATGGCCACTTCCTTGACGCCCGAATCGCGCAGGTTCTGCGCGTGGGCGTGGCCCTGGCTGCCGTAGCCGAGGATCGCGACCTTCTTTTCGGTGATCAGGTTGATGTCGCAATCGGCGTCGTAATAGACCTTCATCGTACTATCCTTTCGAGGACCTGGGCCTGTCGATTGAGGGAGGCCAGGCCGGATTTTGGTGCGCCTTGCAGCGCGTGGTTCAATTCCAGCGCCAAAATACCGAGGCGGCTGGAGGGAAGTGGTGTCGTCAGACCCCTTCGGGGCCGCGGATCATCGCAACGATGCCGGTACGGCCGACTTCGACAAGGCCAAGGTCGCGCATCAGCGCCACGAAGCTGTCGATCTTGTCCGGCGCGCCGGTCAGTTCGAAGATGAAGCTGCCGGTGGTGGTGTCCACCGGGCGGGCGCGGAACACGCCGGCGATGCGCAGGGCTTCCACCCGCTTTTCGCCCACGCCCGTCACCTTGATCAGCGCCAGTTCGCGCTGCACATAGGGGCCGACTTCGGTAAGGTCGGTCACCTTGTGGACTGGCACCAAACGCTCAAGCTGGGCGTGGATCTGGTCGATCTGGCTGGGCGGGCCGTGCGTCACGATGGTGATGCGGCTTACCGAGTGGTTCTCGGTAATGTCGGCCACGGTAAGGCTGTCGATGTTATAGCCGCGCGCGGTGAACAGGCCCGCGATCTTGGCCAGAATGCCGGCTTCGTTGTCGACCGTCACGGTCAGGACGTGCCGTTCCTCGGCTTCGTGCTTGATGTGCATCATGATTATTCTCTGATCTCTCGCAGTCTCAGACCAGCGCCTTGGCGGCATCGTCCATCGTACCGGCGACGGTATCGCCGTAGAGGATCATCTCGACATGCGACGCGCCCGAGGGGATCATCGGGAAGCAGTTCGATTCCTTGGCGACAAGGCAGTCGACGATGACGGGGCCGTCATAGTCGATCATCGCCTGGATGCCGGCGTCGAGATCGGCTTCGTTCTCGATCCGGATGCCCTTCCAGCCATAGGCCTCGGCCAGCTTCACGAAGTCCGGCAGGCTGTCCGAGTAGGACTGCGAGTAGCGGCTCTCGTACGTCAGTTCCTGCCACTGGCGCACCATCCCCATCCACTCGTTATTGAGGATGAAGATCTTCACCGGCAGGCGGTACTGCGTGGCGGTGCCCAGTTCCTGGATGTTCATCTGGATCGAGGCATCGCCAGCGATGTCGATGACCAGGCTGTCTGGGTTGCCGAGCTGCGCGCCGATCGCGGCGGGCAGGCCATAGCCCATCGTGCCGAGACCGCCCGAGGTCAGCCACTTGTTCGGACCGAAGAAGTGGAAATGCTGCGCCGCCCACATCTGGTGCTGGCCCACCTCGGTCGAGATGATCGGATCCTTGTCCTTGCTCAGTTCGAACAGGCGCTGGATCGCGAGCTGCGGCATGATCGCATTGCGATTGGTCGGGAACGAGAGGCTCTTCTTCTCGCGCCAGGTTTCGACGCGGGCCTTCCACGGAGCCAGGTCCTGCGGCTTGCGGTCGCCCCAAAGCGTCAGGATCTGGTCGAGCACGGTCGCGCAGTCGCCGATGATTGGCAGGTCCACGCGCACGGTCTTGTTGATCGAGGCGCGGTCGATGTCGATGTGGATCTTCTTCGAATTGGGCGCGAAGGCATCGAGGCGGCCGGTCACGCGGTCATCGAAGCGAGCACCGACGCAGATCACCAGATCGGCTTGGTTCATCGCCAGATTGGCTTCGTACGTGCCGTGCATGCCCAGCATGCCCAGCCAGTCCGCATGGTCGGCCGGGAAGGCGCCAAGGCCCATCAGCGTGGAAGTGACCGGCGCGCCGGTCTTTTCCTGAAGTTCACGCAGCAGCGCAGTGGCGCGCGGGCCGGAGTTGATGACGCCGCCGCCGGTGTAGAGCACCGGAGCCTTGGCCTGGGCGATCAGTTCGACCGCCTGCGCAATCTCGTCCGACGTGCCTTCGGTGCGCGGATCGTAGCGCTTGCGGCGCTGGATCGGGCCTTCGTGCCACGGCGCCATTGCGATCTGGACGTCCTTGGGGATGTCGATCAGCACCGGGCCGGGGCGGCCGGTGGTGGCGATTTCGAACGCCTCGTCGATGATCGCGGCAAGGTCCGCCGGATCCTTCACGAGGTAGTTGTGCTTGGTGCAGTGGCGCGAGATGCCGACCGTGTCCGCTTCCTGGAACGCGTCCGAACCGATCAGGCCGGTGGGTACCTGTCCGGTAATGACGACGAGCGGAATCGAATCCATGAAGGCATCGGCAATGCCGGTGACGGCATTGGTTGCGCCCGGACCGGACGTGACCAGCACGACGCCCGGCTTGCCGGTCGAACGCGCATAACCCTCGGCAGCGTGAGCCGCACCAGCCTCGTGACGCACGAGGATGTGCCTAAGTCGCTCGTCACCGAAGAGAGCATCGTAGATCGGTAGCACGGCACCGCCAGGGTAACCGAATACGAATTCGACCCCCTGCTTGACCAGGCTTTCGACCAGGATGTTCGCGCCGCTGCGCTCTTCAGTCACAATACGTTCCTTTTCGACTCTCGGCAGACCCCGGGGGTAGGGTGCCTTCGAATGTTGCGGCTCGATACGCTCTTTGCCGCATGACACAACACTTAGTCCGCCTTTTAGCGCACTATAATGAAACCGACCCGACACGACGGACGCCGTGCCGGGTCTCCCTCTCCTCCTGCATCACTTCCACGGCAGGACGTGTGCGGGCTCTAGGGGGACGAAAATGTTACGTCAACCCCATAACCTGAAATAATCTATCTTCAAGAGTTTTTTGATCGAAATTTTCGTACTCAAGCCTAACCCAATCTTGCGGGGGCTGGTGGCGGAGCCATGTGAATTGACGCTTGGCGTAATTGCGGGTGGCCTGGGAGCCGCGGGCGATGGCGTGATCCAGATCCCATTCGCCGCGCACGACTCCGGCCAGTTCGGGCACGCCGATGGCGCGCATGACGGGAAGGTCGGGATCGAGATTGCGGGTGAGTAGGGCTTCCACCTCGCCCAGCGCGCCGCGTTCGATCATGCGCTGAAATCGCAAGTCGCAGCGGCGGTAGAGCGCCTGTCGTTCGGGGAGGAGTACGACAGGGAATAGCGAGAGCGTGTGCCCGATGCCGCCGGTCAATTCCGCCTGCCAGTGCGCAAGCGGCTTGCCGGTGGAGCGAATGACTTCCAGCGCGCGTGCAATGCGCGCCGAGTCGGCGGGGGCAAGGCGAGCGGCGCGTTCGGGGTCTTCGATCTGGAGCGCGGCGTAGGCGTCGGACACGGGCAGGGCGCGCACGACCTCCCGCACGATTGGATCGATTTCGGGAACCGGGGCGATCCCGTCCAGCAGGGTACGGATATAGAGGCCGGTGCCGCCGACCAGGATCGGCACGGCACCTTCGGCATGTACTTCGGCGATCGTCTCACGCGCGGCCTTGGCCCAATCGGCAGCGGAACAGCTGGCCCTGCCGTCCCATGCACCGAACAGGCGATGCTCGATTCCGCCCATCTCGTCGGGCAGGGGACGGGCGCTCAGGACGGCCAGATCGGCATAGACTTGCGAGCTGTCGGCATTGACCACCACTGCCCGGCGGCCGCGCCGTTCAAGCTCTTGCCCCAGCCTTACGGCACAATCGCTCTTGCCGCTCGCTGTCGGCCCTGCAATGAGCGCGAGCGGTGGCCTGCTGTCGTGTGCAGGCGCGCCAGTGGAATTTTCATACGCAGCTTCAAGGGAATTCGCAGTGCTCATTGCGCGGCTGATAGCAGAACCCGACCACCTCTCGGCAAGAATCGATGCGGCCCGGGCCGAAATGGCGGAAAGCGGCGTACGCCTCGCCTCGGCGGCCATGCTCGATTTCTGCGAGCGGACCATGCAGATCGCCTCTCCGGACGAGGATGCGGCAGCACTGCGCAAGGCACTGGACGACCATTTCGCGCCGACCGACGGCCTTGTCTGCGATCATGAGCCGACGATCCCCGGCCTGTTCATCTCCGACATGGACTCCACCATGATCGGTCAGGAATGCATCGACGAACTGGGCGATTTCGCCGGCCTGAAGGAGCGCATTGCCGAGATTACCGAGCGGGCCATGCAGGGCGAACTCGATTTCGAACAGGCGCTGCGTGAACGTGTGGGACTGCTGAAGGGCCTTTCGGTCGACGCGATCGAGGAATGCCTGGCCAGCCGCATCCGTCCGATGCCTGGTGCGCGCACTCTGGTGGAGACGCTGAAGAAGTTCGGCTGCCGCACCGTGCTGGTGACGGGTGGTTTCCACCACTTCGCCGATCCCGTCGCGGCGCAGCTGGGCTTCGAATATGTGGTCGGCAACCGGCTGGAGGTGGCGGACGGCAAGCTGACCGGCGGGCTGGACGGCCCGATCGTCGACAGCGCGGTGAAGAAGGCGACGCTGCTGGCGGAAGTGGAGGCTTTGGGCGGAAACGTCACCAGCCTTGCAACCGGCGACGGTGCCAATGATATTCCCATGTTGGAAGCAGCCACTTACGGCATCGCCTACCACGCCAAGCCAAAGGCGCGTGCTGCGGCCAACGGCTGGATCGATCGGGGCGACCTGACCAGCGTGCTGCGCCTGCTCGGCATCGATGAGCAGGATTGGGTTCGCGTCTGATGTGACGCCTGAGAACGGGGGAATGCCGATGGCCGGTGAGCGGAATACGATCTTCAACCGGCTGTCGCACCCCCGTTACCTGCTGTTCCTTGGCGTGATGGCGATCGCGGTCTTGCCGCTGTTACAGGTGCTGCCGAAGGTGGAAGGGGTGATCACCGCTTTCGATCTGGGCGTGATCGCTTTCGTCCTCTCCTGCGTGCCGCTCTGGCGCCACGGCAATGCAGAGATCATGCGTCGCCAAGCGAGACGCGACGACGCAGGGCAGATCATGCTGTTGATGCTGACGGGCGTGATCACCTCGGTAGTGCTGGCTGCACTGGGCACGCTGGTACTCGACAACAAGCGTCTGCCGCCCGGAGAAATCGCGCTGCTGGTGGTGACGTTGCTGGCCAGCTGGACTTTCGCCAATCTGATCTACGCGTTCCATTACGCCCGCCTCTACTACACGGCGAGCGACGGGGCGGATCATGAGGGGCTCGATTTTCCGGGCGATTGCGTGCCCGATTTCTCCGACTTCGTGAACTTCGCCTTCGTGATCGGCATGACCTGCCAGACGGCGGATATCGAGATCACCGAAACTAGCGTGCGGCGTGTGTCGACGTTCCACGGGCTGTTCGCGTTTGCGTTCAACCTTGGGATTCTGGCGCTGACGGTGAATGTGCTGGCCTCGTCGACGGGCGGGTGAGCAGCGGCGTGCGTCTGTCCACCGTCGTCGTGCTCTACGAACTTACAACTTGAACTCCGTCGCCCCCGCGAAGGCGGGGGCCCCGCTTTCTTGCGTCCAGCTCAAAGGCAAGCGGGATCCCCGCCTTCGCGGGGATGACGAAGTGTGTTGTGCGGCGTTTGGTATGAAGTGCTGTTTGACAGCGCGGCAATTCAGCGCAGTTCCTTGCGGATCATCAGTTTCAATCCCGACCATACCGTATCTACCGCGCAGACTTTTACATCCACCCAGCCCATCGGCAGGCAGATTTCGCGGATCGCATCCTCGGTAATGTCGGTGGGGACCTTGGAGGCATTCTTCGGCCAGCTTACCCAGACGAATCCGTCTGGCGCGATCATATAGCGCAGGCGGGTCAGCAATTCTGCCATCTCCGCCCAGCTGGCGGTGAAGATGAGCGCGGCCTGCATGCCCGGCGCAGGCGTGGGTAGAATCAGAAGCCCGGCCTCACCGATTTCCGTGCGCACGCTTTCGGGCATGGCATGGAACCAGACGGTGAGGCCGGGCTTGAACGACAGTTTCTGGGCCAGCGGGGTACCGGAGTAACCCGCCGGCACCCGATCAGGCTTCCATCCAGTCCTTGAAGAAGGCTTCGTTGGCCTGCTTCAGGGCGGAGATTTCGACGCCGGCGACGGTGGTGCCGCCGACCGTGCCGATCTTCACCGCACCGGGGAGGGCGGTGCCGGCCGGAGCCGTCACGACATAGCGCGACTGGTCTTCGCCGAACGCTTCCGCCGTGGTCAGCGCGTTGTCGAGTTCGACGCCGAGACCGCTGGCTAGCGCCATTTCAGCCAGCGCGACCAGAAGGCCGCCGTCGCTGATGTCATGGACGGCTGTGACCTTGCCTGCCGCGATCCAGTCGCGGATCGAGGCGCCGTTCTCGGCTTCGGCCTTGAGGTCGACCTTGGGCGCGTCACCGGCTTCCTGGCCCGCAATCTCGCGCAGCCAGATCGACTGGCCGAGGTGCGAACCCAATTTGCCGTCTCGGCCACCGAGCACGAACACCTCGTCGCCGGCGTTCTTGAACGCGACGGTCGCCATCTTTTCGTGATCGCCCAGCAGGCCGACGCCGCCGATGGCCGGGGTCGGCAGGATCGCCGAACCGCCGCCGGTGGCCTTCGATTCGTTGTAGAGCGAGACGTTGCCCGAGACGATCGGATAGTCGAGCGCGCGACAGGCATCGCCCATGCCGTTCAGGCAACCGACGATCTGCGCCATGATTTCAGGGCGCTGCGGGTTCGCGAAGTTCAGGCAGTTGGTGATGGCGAGCGGAAGGCCGCCGACTGCGCTGATGTTGCGATAGGTCTCGGCCACGGCCTGCTTGCCGCCCTCATAAGGGTCTGCATAGCAGTAGCGCGGCGAGCAGTCGGTGCTGATCGCCAGCGCTTTCTGCGTGTTGTGGATGCGTACCACGGCTGCGTCGCCGCCGGACTTCTGCATCGTGTCGCCGCCGACCTGGCTGTCGTACTGTTCCCAGATCCACTTGCGCGAGGCGAGGTCGACGGTGCCCATCAGCTTGAGCAGGTCGGCGCCCACGTCGGCGCTTTCCGCTACGTCGCCCATGGCCGGAACCTTGGCCCAGGCCTTGTATTCCTCAGCCGTGACATAGGGACGCTCATATTCCGGCGCGTCGTCGGCCAGCGGGCCGAGCGGAATGTCGCAAACCACTTCGCCGTTGAATTCGAGAACCATGTGGCCGGTGTCGGTCACTTCGCCGATCACGGCGAAATCGAGTTCCCACTTCTTGAAGATGGCCTCTGCCATGGCTTCCTTGCCCGGCTGAAGCACCATGAGCATGCGCTCCTGGCTTTCCGAGAGCATCATCTCGTAAGGCGTCATCGCCTCTTCGCGGCAGGGCACCTTGTTCATGTTCAGGCGAATGCCGGCGCCGCCCTTGCTGGCCATTTCGACCGAAGAGGAGGTGAGGCCGGCCGCGCCCATGTCCTGGATCGCGACGATGGCGTCGGTGGCCATGAGTTCGAGGCAGGCCTCGATCAGCAGCTTTTCAGTGAAGGGATCGCCCACCTGCACGGTCGGGCGCTTTTCCTCGGACTTCTCGTCGAAGTCGGCCGAAGCCATGGTGGCGCCGTGGATGCCGTCGCGGCCGGTCTTCGAACCGACGTAGACGATCGGGTTACCAAGGCCCGTGGCGGCCGAGTAGAAGATCTTGTCCGTTTCGGCGACGCCCACGGTCATGGCGTTGACCAGGATGTTGCCGTCGTAGGCCTTGTGGAAGTTCGTCTCGCCGCCAACGGTGGGCACGCCCACGCAGTTGCCGTAGGAACCGATGCCTTCGACAACGCCCTGGACGAGGTGCTTCATCTTCGGATGGTCAGGGCGGCCGAAGCGCAGCGCGTTCATGTTGGCGACGGGGCGCGCGCCCATGGTGAAGACGTCGCGCAGAATGCCGCCGACGCCAGTGGCGGCGCCCTGGAAAGGCTCGATGTAGCTGGGGTGGTTGTGGCTTTCCATCTTGAAGATGGCGGCCTGTCCATCGCCGATGTCGATCACGCCGGCATTCTCGCCGGGGCCGCAGATGACCCAGGGTGCCTTGGTCGGCAGCTTCTTCAGATGGAAGCGGCTCGACTTGTACGAGCAATGCTCCGACCACATGACCGAGAAGATGCCGAGTTCGACAAGGTTCGGTTCTCGGCCAAGGGCGTTCAGGACGCGCTCGTATTCTTCGGGATTGAGGCCATGCGCCTCGACGACGTCAGGGGTGATTCCGCTCATGCGAGGCCCTTAGCCATGTCCGTCGCGGAGCGCTAGACGGCACGGACCCTGACGTGAACTTTCACTTTCGGGCAAGGGCCCGTTGTGTCACATGAAGAGTGGCGATTGTCCGAATGAAATCAGGGGATTTATGCGAAAAATCATTGCAGCTCTCGTCATGACATTCGGATTGGCGGCGGCGGGTTCCGTACAAGCCGCTCCAGTCGCAGAGGACGCGAAGGCCGAAACGCCGATGGTGACCGCGAAGTCGCCGGACAGCATCGTCAAGGCATTGCAGGACGCTGGATATCGCGCGCAAGTGTCGAAGGATTCGACCGGGGATCCCCTGATCAAGAGCGCGTCGTCGGGGTCGAATTTCTCGATCACGTTCTATGGCTGCACCGATGGTGCCGATTGTTCCAGCATCCAGTTCTATGCCGGCTGGACGGAGGCGACGCATTGCAGCCTCGAAACCATGAACACCTTCTCTCAGAAGTATCGTTTCGTCACGCCGTTGGTGGACGACGATAAGGACTGTGTGATCCAGTACGATCTTAACCTGGACGAGGGCGGAATGAGCCAGGCGCTGTTCCTGGATACGCTGGAATTCTGGACCGATACGATGTCCACTTTCAAAGACTATATTTACCAGGAATGACGTGGAAAATCCGCGATTTCCCGGTGAAGGGGCGGTTGTTCCGGCAACCGCGGACGTGGAAACCGGGAAAGCGCGGATTGCTCCCTTGACCGGCCGATGCGGCAAGGCCATTGCTTGGCCATGGTCGAAGAGACAGAAACCATCGAAACACTGAGCTTCGAAGACGCGCTGCGCGAGCTTGAAGGCATCGTGCGGCGCCTTGAAAGCGGTGATGTGCCGCTGGAGGATTCGATTACGCTCTACGAAAAGGGGGAGCGTTTGCGCCAGCATTGCCAGAAGCGGCTCGACGCCGCGCAGGCCCGGATCGAGCGAATCGTCGCTGGTCCCGATGGCGTGCCTACCGCCACGCAGCCGTTCGACGCGGCGGAACGCTGATATCGTGCCGGAGGTCGGGGTGAGCGATCCGCTCCTCGCCGAAGGGCTCGCCACGATTGCGGACGAGATCGATCGCGCATTCGATGCGCTGTTGCCGGTCCCGAGCGATCAGCGCGCGCAATTGTTCGAAGCGATGCGATATGCGGCGATCGGGGGTGGTAAACGCCTGCGCCCGCTGCTGCTGACCGCCGTTGCCGATATGTACGGCGTCGTTCGCGAGGCTAGCGTCCGCGCGGCGATCGCCATCGAATCGATTCACGTCTATTCGCTGATCCACGACGATTTGCCCTGCATGGACAATGATGCCGTGCGCCACGGCAAGCCGACCGTTCATCTCGCCTTTGACGAGGCGACGGCCGTGCTGGCCGGCGATTCGCTGCTGTCCTTCGCGTTCGAAGTGTTGAGCGATCCGGCGACTACCGCCGATCCGTTCACACGCATCGAACTGGTGCAGGCGCTGGGCCATGCCAGCGGTGCGCAGGGCATGGCGGGCGGCCAGATGATGGACCTCGTGGCCGAGACCAGCGAATTCGATCTTCAGACCGTTACGCGGCTTCAGCAGTTGAAAACCGGTGCCCTGTTGGCTGCCGCCGTCGAGATGGGGGCAATCCTGGGGCGCATTCCGCCCGAAGGCCGCGTCCATCTGCGCGGCTATGCCCGCGATATCGGCCTTGCGTTCCAGATCGCCGACGATTTGATCGACCATGAAGGCAATGCCGAAGTGGCCGGCAAGGCGGTGGGCAAGGACGCGGCGGCGGGCAAAGAAACGTTCGTTTCACTGCTCGGCCCCGAACGCGCGCGCGAACAGGCGCGCATGCTGGTCGAACAGGCCATCGGCCATCTGGCGCAGCACGGCAAGGAAGCCGATCTGCTGCGCGCAGTGGCACGCTACATCATCGAGAGGGATCATTGATGAGTCTGGGGGAGCGCATCGGGGTCTATCCCGGCACTTTCGATCCGATCACGCTGGGGCACGCGGATATCATCCGGCGCGGCGCCAAGTTGGTGGATCGGCTGATTATCGGGGTGACCACCAACCCGTCGAAGAACCCGCTTTTCACGCCGGAAGAGCGCATGGCCATGGTCGAACGCGAAGCGGCGGCCATGGGGATCGACAATGTAACGGTCGTCGGTTTCAATGCGCTGCTGATGAAGTTCGCGCAGAAGCAGGGCGCGACCGTGATCGTGCGCGGTCTGCGCGCGGTGGCGGATTTCGAATACGAATACCAGATGGCCGGCATGAACCAGCAGCTCAATCCGAATATCGAGACGGTATTCCTGATGGCCGACGTTGGTCTTCAGCCAATTGCTTCGAAGCTGGTCAAGGAAATCGCCACGTTTGGCGGCGATATCTCGCGGTTCGTCAGCCCCGCCGTTCGCGAGGATGTCGTTGCACGGATTTCTGCGCAAGGCTTCCAGGGCGACTACTGAGAACGCTTGCGACAAATTCATTCATTGTCACGTCAGGCCGTGCGCTCTATCGCCGCACGCCTGCACGGCTTCCTTCAGTGAGTAATCGATGACGTTTCGCCTGACTATTGCCACGACCATGATCGGCCTTGCGCTGGCGGCGACGCCCGCTCTAGCGAAGAAGAAGAAGGAAGCACCTGTTCCGGAGGCTGCCCCTACGGCTGCCCAGGCACCTGCACCGGTTCTTTCCGTCCTTGTCGATACCGACATCACGCATGAGCCGGAAAACGTGCTGCTGCTGGACCTGTCGGACGGTGGTCGCGTTGCCATTCGCCTGATGCCGCAGTGGGCGCCGCACCATGTGGAGCGCATCAAGACGCTGACGGAGCAGGGCTTCTACAACGGCATCATCTTCCACCGCGTGATCGAAGGCTTCATGGCTCAGACCGGCGACCCCACGGGGACCGGGCAGGGCGGATCGAAGCTGCCCGACCTTCAGGCAGAGTTCAATTCGATCCCGAACGTGCGCGGCATGGTGGCTATGGCGCGCACCAACGAGCCGAACAGCGCGAACAGCCAGTTCTTCATCGTGTTCTATCCGCGCTTCTCGCTCGATCATAAGTATACGGTGTTTGGCCGCGTGATTTCGGGCATGCAGTACGTCGATGCGATCCAGCGCGGCGAGCCGCCGGCGAACCCGACCAAGATCGTCCAGGCTTCGATGGCTTCGGAAAACAAGGCGCCGCCGCCGGCCGCACCGGCTGCTCCAGCTCCGGCCAAGATCACGGCCGATCAGCTCAGCAAGTCGAAGTCGAACTGAATTTCTCCGAAAGGGGATGACGGAACGATGGCGCGCGCCTAGACGCGCGCCATGCGCGTTGACCTTTTCGATTTCGACCTTCCGCCCGAGAACATTGCCCTTCGGCCTGCCCGCCCGCGCGATTCCGCGCGGATGCTGGTGGTGGAAGGGGGCGAGGGGCCGCTGGCCGATCGGCACGTCTACGAATTGCCCGACGTTCTGCGCGCGGGCGATGTGCTGGTGTTCAACGACACCCGCGTGATCCCCGCCCAGCTTGAAGGGCGGCGTGGTGAGGCAAAAATTGGGGCTACGCTGCACAAACGCGTGGACTTGCGCCGCTGGCAGGCGTTCGTCCGGAATGCGAAGCGGCTGAAGCTGGGCGATCGGGTGGAGTTTCCGGCCGATGTCGTCGCGATCGCCGAAGAGCGGCTGGACGATGGCAGCTGGATTCTGCTGTTCGAGGGCGACGAGCCGGTAGAAGTGCTGTTGGAGCGGGCAGGGCGCATGCCCTTGCCGCCCTACATCGCCGGCAAGCGCGATACCGATGAAGCGGATCGCAGCGACTACCAGACGATGTTCGCCGACAAAGACGGTGCCGTTGCGGCGCCCACCGCTTCGCTTCACTTCACCCCAGAACTGATGGAGCGGCTGGAAGCGGCGGGCATCGTGCGGGAGACGCTGACGCTGCATGTCGGCGCGGGCACGTTCCTGCCGGTCAAGGCGGATGACACGCACGACCACAAGATGCATGCCGAATGGGGCAGCATCGATCAGGCGACCGCCGATCGCCTGAATGCCGCACGCGCTGCCGGCCATCGCGTCATCGCCGTGGGCACCACCAGCTTGCGCCTGCTGGAAAGCGCGACGGGCGAGGATGGCATGATCCGCCCGTTCGAGGGCGACACCGCGATCTTCATCACACCCGGCTATCGCTTCAAGGCGATCGACGGGTTGATGACCAATTTCCACCTGCCGAAGTCCACGCTGTTCATGCTGGTTTCCGCGCTGATGGGGCTGGATCGCATGCAGGCGGTCTATGCCCACGCGATCGAGGATGGCTACCGCTTCTATTCCTATGGGGATTCGAGCATTCTTTTGCCGTGAAGGGACTTGGAACCGTCATCGGTTTCGCGCATCACGCGGACCATGGATGCCATTCTCGAAATCGAAGGTCTGACAAAGACCTATGACAGCGGCTTCACCGCACTTCACGGTGTCGACCTTTCGATCAACAAGGGCGAGATTTTCGCGCTGCTCGGCCCCAACGGCGCCGGTAAGACGACGCTGATCGGCGCCGTCTGCGGACTGGTGCGCCCGTCCGGCGGCGCGATCCGCGCCTTTGGAGAGGATATGGGCCGCCATTGGCGCCGTCTGCGTGCAAAGGTCGGCCTGGTTCCACAGGAACTGGCGACCGACATGTTCGAAACGGTCATCCATTCGGTCAACTATTCGCGCGGGCTTTTCGGCCTGGCGCCCGATCCCGCGCGGATCGAGGAAATCCTGCGCGCGCTCAGCTTGTGGGAAAAGCGCAACGACCAGATTCGCGCGCTTTCCGGCGGAATGAAGCGCCGCGTGCTGATCGCCAAGGCGCTGGCGCATGAACCTGAACTGCTGTTCCTGGACGAACCTACCGCCGGCGTTGACGTAGAGCTGCGCCGCGACATGTGGGCGCAGATCGCCCAACTTCGCGACCGGGGCACGACCATCATCCTCACCACCCACTACATCGAAGAGGCCGAGGAAATGGCCGACCGTGTAGGCATCATCCAGGATGGCCGCATCCGCATGGTGGAGGAAACGCGCTCTCTGATGAAGCGGCTGGGCCGGACGGAGGCGCATTTCGCGCTGGCCACGCCGCTCAACGCGGTGCCTGACGTGCTGGAAGGGCTGAACGTCAGCCTGGCCGATGACGGTCTGGAACTCATCTATCGCGGCGGTGACGGATCGGGGCAAGGCAAAGCGGAGGTGGCGCAGGTCACCAAGCGCCTTGCCGCGGCCGGTATCGATTACATCTCGATCGACATCCGCGAATCGAGCCTTGAAGACATCTTCGTCGATCTTCTGGAAGGAGCGGCGGCATGATCGCCTTCAACGCCCGCAGCACTTGGACCATCTACAAGCGCGAGGTTATGCGCGCGCTGCGTACTGCGATGCAGTCCATCCTGGCACCGGTGCTGACCACCGTGCTCTACTTCGTCGTCTTCGGCGCCGCGATCGGCGGGCGGATGCCTTCGGGCATGGGGGACGTGAACTACGGCGCCTTCATTGTGCCGGGTCTGTTGTTGCTGACCTTGTTGGCCGAAAGCGTCTCCAACGGCAGCTTCGGCATCTATATGCCGCGGTTCACCGGCGCGATCTATGAACTGCTCTCCGCCCCGGTGGGCGTGGGAGAGACGCTGATCGGATTTGTCGGCGCGGCGGCAACCAAGTCGCTGATTCTGGCCGCGATCATCCTGACGACGGCGACCTTCTTCGTAGATTACACGATCGTCCACCCGTTCTACACGCTGGGTTTCATCCTGCTGGTTTCGGCTACGTTCTCGCTGTTTGGCTTCATTCTGGGGGTCTGGGCGGACAGCTTTGAAAAGCTGGGCATCGTGCCGGCCCTGTTTATGGTGCCGCTGACGTTTTTGGGCGGTACTTTCTATTCGATCGACATGCTGCCTGAACCGTGGCGCTCGGTGGCAATGATCAATCCGGTGGTCTATCTGGTCAACGGGTTGCGCTGGTGCTTCTACGGCAAGTCGGACTTTCCGATTTTCATTTCGCTGGCGATGACGCTGACCTTCCTGGCGGCCTGCGTGATCCTGATCGCGTGGATCTTCAGGACGGGCTGGCGCCTGCGCGCCTGAAGAACAACAGCCCAAATTGGGTGGATAGAGGGGGACGGCCTGAGGGGGCAGGGACCAGAGTGGATACTTGATTGTTATGTCGATGCGTTTGATGGGTTTGCCGTTATTGTTTGCTGCCGTGCCGGCGCAGGCGCAGACCCCCATTCACCTTCCACCCGCGCCAGAGGTGGTGCCCTTCATCGTCCCGGTCCTGCCGGTGACGTTGGCGCCTTATCCCTGGCCTATCCCCTTTGTTCCCGCCGGCCCGCCGCGACTGGCGGAAAACGTGCGTGCCATGCTCGAATCGGCGATGCGCACGGGCGATTCGGCGACGGTCGCCGCGGTCGTGAAAGTTGCGATCGACACGCAGCCCTACGACAAGGACGAGATCCGGGCTATGCAGAAGGCCTTTAACGATGAGGCTGCCCGCCAGCTCGCCGCCAAGGCCAATGCGGAAACGCAGCGCATCCGCAATTCGGACATTCTCGAACTTTGGACCGGCAAAGTGGAACTGGGCGCCTTCCGGGCGACCGGCAACACCAGCAATTTTGGCTATAGCGGCGCGCTGAATCTCGATCGCAAGGGGATCGATTGGCAGCACACGATCCAGGCCACCGCCGATTACCAGAAAGACAGAGGCGCTGTCACGCGTGAGCAGTACCTTGCCAGCTATCAGGCGCGCTACACTCTGAACGACGGGCTGTTCACGTTCGGGCGGACCCAGTGGGAAAGCAACAAGATCCAGGGGTATTACGACCGTTATTCGCTTTCCACCGGGCTTGGTTACCGCGTGATCAAGCGCAAGGACATGACCCTTTCGATGGAATTGGGCCCGGCCGTGCGACGCACGCTCTACGTCACCGATCCGGCGGAAACCACATGGTCAACGCTGGCTTCGTTCGATTTTGCCTGGACCGTCGATAACGCGCTGAAGTTCACGCAAACGGCTTCGTCCTACATCGAAACGGGGAACAGTACCTTCACGACGAACACCGGGATCGAGGCCGGGATGTCGAAGCATCTGAAGGCGAAGCTGTCCTATTCGTTCGAACATGAGACATCGCCGCCGGATGGAACGCTGAAGACCGACACGATCTCGCGCTTCTCGCTGGTCTACGGCTTCTGAATTGGATAACGGGCGGCGTATGAACCCCCGTTTCGAATTCTCCATCCACGCCACCGACGGCAAGGCCCGCACCGGCGTCATCAAGATGCGTCGCGGCGAAATCCGCACGCCTGCCTTCATGCCGGTCGGCACTGCCGCCACGGTGAAGGCGATGAAGCCGCAGGACGTGCGCGCCACCGGCGCGGACATCATCCTGGGCAACACCTATCACCTGATGCTCCGCCCGGGCGCTGAACGCGTCGCCCGGCTAGGCGGACTGCACAAGTTCATGAACTGGGATCGCCCGATCCTGACGGACAGTGGCGGCTATCAGGTGATGAGCCTGTCTGACCTGCGCAAGATCACCGAAAACGGCGTGACTTTCGCCAGCCACCTCGACGGTTCGCGCCATTTGCTGACGCCTGAGCGCTCGATGGAAATCCAGCGCCTGCTCGGTTCGGACATCGTCATGTGTTTCGATGAGTGCCCGAAGATCGACCAGCAGCGCGATGTGATTGCGCGCTCGATGGAAATGTCGATGCGCTGGGCCAAGCGCAGCCGTGATGGCTTCGACAGCGGCGGCGAGCATGCCGCCAATTCGGCGCTATTCGGTATCCAGCAGGGCGCGCTCGACGAAGGGCTGCGCAAGGCATCGGCGGATGCGCTGACGGACATCGGCTTCGACGGCTACGCGATTGGCGGCCTTGCCGTGGGCGAGGGACAGGAGGCGATGTTCGCCACGCTGGAATTCGCGCCGCAGCAGCTGCCGGCGGACCGTCCGCGCTACCTGATGGGCGTTGGCAAGCCGGACGACCTGGTCGGCGCGGTGGAGCGTGGGGTCGACATGTTCGACTGCGTTCTGCCCAGTCGATCCGGTCGCAACGGGCAGGCCTTCACCTGGAACGGCCCGCTTAACTTGCGCAATGCCAAGCACGCCGAAGATTCCAACTCGCTGGACGATCGCTGCAAGTGCCCGACGTGCGCCACCTACAGCCGCGCCTATCTGCACCATCTCGTGAAGGCAGGTGAGATCCTGGGTTCGATGCTGATGACCGAGCACAACATCTCGTTCTACCAGCAGCTGATGCAGGGAATGCGGGATGCTATTGCCGAAAGTCGGTTTGCCGTTTTTGCTTCGGATTTTCGGCGGAATTACTTTGGCTGATATTTCGGTATTTTAACTTTCTCCCATGATAGATCCGGCTCTATTAAGCAGGTTTTGATTGGGGGAATGTCATGAGAAGGTTTGTTGCGTCGGCATCCCTGGCGGCCCTCGCTTACGCCTGTCTTGGCGGAGCGGCGCAGGCTGCCTCTACGCCCGCCGAAAATGTTGAGGCCGTTGCCGCACTGTTCGGTGCGCGCGAAGCCGTGAGCGATGCAACTCTCTCGCCCAATGGCATGAAGATGGCCCTGGTTCAGTCGACCGGCCAGAGCGGAACAGCCGTTGCCGTGGTTGAATACGACAAGGATGCCAAGCTACGCAGGCTGCTGATTTCCGACAGCTCGGCCGAGCGAATCCGCCATTGTTCGTGGCCGTCCGATAGCGAACTGGTTTGCAGTGTCTCGATAGCGACTAGCGACCTCTATTCGTTTACTCGTCTTGTTGCGGTCTATCTGGATGGCAAGCCGCTGAAGGTTGTTACGCCGGCAGAGAGTTCGCGGGCCGTTGGCTTCGCGTGGTACGGTGGCGATGTGATCGACTGGACGGGCATGCGGCCGGGTGAAGTGCTGATGCTGCGCCAGTTCGTGCCGGAACAGCAGATCGGTACCCATCTTGCCAGTTCGCTTGAAGGTCTTGGCGTCGAAAGCGTGAACGTTCGCACCTTGCGCCGGACGACGATAGAAAAGCCGAACCCGGACGCTACGGATTATATCACCGACGGGCGCGGCTCGGTTCGGATCAGGGGCCTCAATCCCACGACCGGTGCTGGTTACGACACCAACGTGATCAACTACTTCTACCGGACGAAGGATACACGCGGGTGGGATCTGCTTAGTAGGGTGACCTATAATGCGTCCGGTTCGACGAGCGGCTTTCAGCCCGTCGCGGTCGACCCCACCTTGGATGCGGCCTATGGATTTGAGCGCAAGGACGGCTATCTGGCACTTTACCGAGAGAAGCTGGACGGTAGCAAGGCGCGGGAGCTGGTTTTCAGCAAGCCGGGTATCGAGGTGGACGATCTGATCCGCCTCGGCCGTGCCCAGCGTGTGGTGGGCGTTTCCTATGCTGCCGACTATCGCAGGACAGACTATTTCGATCCGGAACTCGCTGCGCTGCGTACGGCTTTGGGGAAGACCTTACCGGGAAACCCTTCCGTAGATTTTATCGCCTCCAGCGAAGACGAGGCCAAGCTGGTGACGTTCGTCGGCAGCGACGTCGATCCGGGCCGATACTATCTTTACGACAAGGGCACGCGGCATCTTGAAGAAGTCCTGCCGCTGCGGCCGGGCCTTGCGGGGCGGAAGCTTGCCGAGATGAAGCCCGTGCAGTTTCCCGCGGCCGACGGCACGATGATCCCCGGTTACCTGACGCTCCCTCCGGAAAGCGAAGGCAGAAACCTGCCGGCAATCGTCATGCCGCATGGCGGTCCGTCGGCGCGTGACGAATGGGGCTTTGACTGGCTGGCGCAGTTCTTCGCGGCGCGTGGCTTCGCTGTGCTTCAGCCCAACTTCCGCGGTTCGGCGGGGTATGGCGAGGCGTGGTTTGAGAAGAATGGCTTCCAGTCGTGGCGAACCGCGATCGGTGATGTGGACGATGCGGGCCGCTGGTTGCTGTCGAGCGGGATTGCCGCAAAGGACAAGCTGGCGATCGTCGGTTGGTCTTATGGGGGTTATGCTGCGCTCCAGTCGGGCGTCCTCGATCCCGGGCTCTACAAAGCCATCGTGGCGATCGCGCCGGTGACTGACCTTGGCATTTTTCGGCAGGATCACCTGAGCAGCTCCGATTACCGGCTTGTGGACCAGCAGATCGGGAACGGCCCGCATGTCATGCAGGGATCGCCCGCGCAGAATGTGGGTGCGATCCAGGTTCCCGTCCTGATGTTCCATGGCGATTGGGACTTGAACGTTAGCGTTCGTCAGTCGCAGATCATGGAGCGGCGTTTGCGAGATGCTGGAAAGCAAGTTGAACTTGTGACGTTCCCTGGCTTGGCTCATTCGCTGGACGACAGCGCAGCGCGGGCCAAAGTCCTGCAGCAGAGCGACAGCTTCTTGCGGAAGGCGCTAGGACTTTAAGTGCTGAATCTTGGGTGGGGGCGGACTGAGTTCTCCGCCTCAGCTTACGCTTTGCTGCATTCCAGGGTCGTTTCGGGATAGGCCACGAAACGGCCAGAACGGGGATCGAAGAAACCGGCGCCGATGCGGCTGGCGAAACGCTGTGCCATTTCGAGCGTGGCGTACCATTTGCCGGTGTGATGCGGGGTGACGAATCTGAATCGAGACATGGTGCTGGTCCAATGCCTGCAATCCGTGTCGGTTCCCTGACAGTCCGCTCATCTCGCCGCAAATTCAGGCACTTCGTCGCAGGGAAACGATTCCTCACAAACAAAAAGGGCGGCTCCGAAGAGCCGCCCTTCCTATTTCTGGACCGAAGGCCCGAAACTTAGCGCGAGTAGAACTCGACGACCAGGTTCGGTTCCATCTTCACCGGATAGGGCACTTCGTCGAGCGTCGGAACGCGAACGAAGGTCACCTTGTCGGTGCCGTCCTGAGCGACGTAGTCAGGAACGTCACGCTCGGGAAGAGCCTGTGCTTCGACGATCAGGGCCATTTCCTTGGCCTTGTTGCCGAGGCTGATGATGTCACCAACCTTCACGCGACGCGAAGCGATGTTGCACTTCACACCGTTGACGCGGATGTGACCGTGCGAAACGATCTGACGAGCCGCGAAGATGGTCGGAGCGAACTTCGAACGGTACACGACCATGTCGAGACGCTGTTCGAGCAGGCCGATCAGGTTCTGGCCGGTGTCGCCCTTCATGCGCGACGCATCTTCGTACGAGCGCTTGAAC
>FTCV01000787.1_pt1 | contig 19664 bp, 18 predicted proteins | sample 1639691 | NCBI WGS metagenome assembly FTCV01 (sample SAMEA3914864, study PRJEB12502) | metagenome | biome: forest; material: soil | place: USA | collected 2012-03-12 | depth 0.3 m
GTGACGGCTAAATTCACTGCGGCGGCAATCTACCGCCGCAGCATCAGAGCGGCGCGTCAACGGGGCCACAGGCGCGGGAAGCCAAGCCCTTATCGTTGCCTGTTCATACATTTCGGATGACTTCTTCGGCAAACACAACTTACCAAGCGGATCGCACGAATGAGCGCGTCTGCCTGAATGGAAGCCGTAGACGGCATCTTCACCATTCAATAGCCGGCGCCCGGGCCCCTTTGGGCCGGACCCACCAGGTCCGCTTCGTCGTCGGGCTCGATCAGGTCGATTAGCGCTGCCACCCGTGTTCCCGGCAGCGGTCGTCCTTGGCTAATCAACGCCTCATCACCAAAGGCCCAGGCCCATGCCTCTCTAAACTCCTCAAGCGAGGCACCGGACGCGATGATTTCCGCAATCGTCGCGTTATCCACGGGTCCGAGGACCGAGACAACGTCTTGGCGTGTCATGGGCATCCTTTTCCTCCGTTCGAAATACCAGCGAAGCAGATGGGTATTCGATGGAGCGCTTGCCACCAGCCATTCGAAGGCGGTCGCGAAACTTGCCTTGGCGGTCCCTCTTGACGCCGCGGAAATCGATTCCCAATTCATCTTTGTCGGTCGCCTTGCAAGGGGCCGACGTGTCAGGGAGCGCCGGGCTTCTTGGCGTTCCCTCGTATCTATGTTGCTCCAAGGAGGATGTAGTTATGAGAACGAACCTGGACTTTTCCCCCTTCTATCGGTCGAGCATCGGCTTTGACCGCATCTTCAACCTGCTCGAAAACGCCAGCCCACCACAGAACGCGGACAACTGGCCGCCCTACGATATCGCCAAGCTCGGCGAAGACACCTACCGTATTGTCCTCGCGGTCGCCGGCTTCGGTGAAGATGAGCTTACGATCACGCAGGAGCCAAATATGCTCGTGATCGAGGGCGCCAAGACAGAGAACGACGAGGTTCAGTACCTCCATCACGGCTTGGCGTTGAGGTCGTTCGCGCGCCGCTTCGAACTAGCCGATCATGTGACCATTGTCGGGGCAAAGCTCGAAAACGGTCTGCTGATTATCGACCTCAAGAAAGAAATTCCCGAGGAGATGAAGCCGCGCCGCATCGCGATCAATGTCGCGACCGACAAGAAGGCGGCGTCCAAGCGCATTGAAAGCGCGGCGGCCTGATCTTTGTCGGCCTGTACCCAGCACCCGTCCTGTCGTGGGTGGGGTCCGGGTGCGACCCAAAAACACGGAAAGGAGAAGGACAATGAGCGTACGTGACTTGATTCCGTGGAGCCGTGGCGGCAGCCAGGCACCGAGCATTTATCGCAGTGACGACATGGATCCGTTCCTGTCGTTGCACCGCAACGTCAACCGGCTATTCGACGAGGTGTTCCGCGGTTTTGATACGCCTTCGGTTCTGGGCCGCGTGCCGCCTCTCAACGGCACTTGGCCAAGCGTAGAGTTCTCGGAAACCGATAAGGAAATCCGGGTGACGGCCGAAATCCCGGGCCTCGATGAGAATGACATCGAGGTCATGCTGGATGATGGTGTCCTGACGCTTCGCGGCGAGAAGAAGGCAGAGACCGAGGACAAGGATCGCCAGTTCAGCGAACGCTATTATGGGCGCTTTGAGCGGCGCTTCAGTCTCGGCCGTGAGGTTGAAGACGACAAGGTCGCGGCCGCGTTCAAGAATGGTGTGCTCACCGTGACACTGCCAAAGACCAAAAAGGCGCAGGCAAACGCCAAGCGCATTGCAATCAACGGCAACAAATGACGGTCGCGAAGGAGGCCGGGGCTCGATGAGCCCCGGTCCTCGCAGATGGCGAGGATGGTCAAATGATGTCCGACGCCTCAAACGAAAGAGCGGTCATGCGATGCTGAACCAACCTTGCGATCCAGGGAGGTAACAAATGACCAATCTGGCTTTCCTTGGCCCCGTGCAGGTCTGCCTACTAACACTTCACGTACTGTCTAGTATTCCCGCCCGGACTGGCTTTTTTCGGTGACGCGAGACCACGAAAAAGGCGTCGGATTAACCCCGCCGTGGTCTTTGAATCGCCAAGATCTGTAAGCGATTACAGATAGTTTCTACATACTGCAACCATCGTTTCCGGCAGCTGCCTACGCGCTCTGGGGGTATAGGTCGAAGCGCGCTTGGTTCAAAAGAAAGCCAAGTTTGGCATTTTTCGCTCTTCCGGTTGACGAACAAAAAGTAAGCGGTTACATGACAGTTGGATGCACGCCAAATGGGAGATTTAGATGATAAGAGCTGCACTGTTGAAAATTACGACTGCAATCGCCGTTCTCGTGGCGGTAGCGCCGGCCTTTGCAGAGGACGTTACGTTGTCCCTGGAGAGTTGGCGCAATGACGATGTGGCAATCTGGCAAGACCAAATTATTCCGGCATTTGAGGCGAAGAATCCGGGGATCAAGGTAAAATTCGTCGCCACGATGTCATCGATGTATGCCTCGACGATCAATTCGAAATTGGACGCGGGTTCAGCCGGCGATCTGATCACCTGCATGCCATTCGACAACTCTCTCGCTCTTTTCAAGAAGGGTCACCTTGCGCCGTTGAACGATCTGCCTGGCCTGGCGAACTTCTCTGATGTCGCGAAGTCGGCTTGGAGCACGGACGATGGCAAAACTACGTTCTGCGTTCCGATGGCATCGGTCATCCACGGGTTCATCTACAACAAGGATGCGTTCGCGGAGCTTGGCCTTTCGGTGCCGGACACCGAAGACAAGTTCTTCGCCACTCTCGACGCCATCAAGAAGGATGGTCGGTATATCCCGATGTCGATGGGCACTTCCGAGCAGTGGGAAGCGGCCACGATGGGATACCAGAACATCGGGCCCAACTTCTGGAAGGGCGAGGAAGGGCGGCTTGCGCTCATCGCGGGAAAGCAGAGGCTGACCGATGAGGATTGGGTCGAGCCGTTCAAGGTGCTTGCCCGGTGGGCGCCCTATCTGCCCGAAGGCTACCAGTCCCAAACGTATGCCGACAGCCAGAACCTCTTTACGCTGGGAAGAGCTGCGATCTACCCGGCCGGGTCTTGGGAGATCGCTCAATTCACCAAGCTGGCTCAATTCAAGCTGGGTGCTTTCCCGCCGCCCGTCAGGAAGGCCGGCGATGCCTGCTACATATCCGATCACACTGATATCGGCATGGGCATGAATACGAAGACGACGCATCCGGAGGCCGCCCGCAAATTCCTCGAGTGGGTCGCATCGGATGAATTCGCAACGCTCTACGGCAATGCTCTTCCTGGATTCTTCCCGCTGACAAAAAACAACATCGACATCAAGAACGACCTCGCGCGCGAATTCCTGTCATGGCGCGGCAAGTGCAAGAGCACGATCCGCTCCACCTATGCGATCCTTTCGAGAGGGACTCCCAACCTGGAGAACGAAACGTGGAGCGCCTCCGCCAGCGTGATCAACGGAACGGAAACGCCTGAAAAGGCCGCGGCCAAGCTGCAGACGGGTCTGGACAGCTGGTACAAGCCTGCGGGCCAATAACCCTTCGCTTCATCGAGCGTATCGGCCGCTGTCGGCGGCCGATACCAACTTGGCGCAAAAGATGGTGAGGCAGCTGATGCAAACCGAGAGCACAGATCGGCGGAGGCGATTACATGTCGCTGTATTTCTGCTGCCAGCAGTCGCCATCTACACCATGGTGATGATAGTTCCGCTGTTCGGAACGATGTATCTATCCTTCTTTCGTGAGGTGGATAACGTCCAGCGCTTCTCCGGCCTGCTTAATTTCAGGACCCTCTTTTTTGACGAGCGTTGGTCGGCGGGCTTCTGGAACGCCCTCGGCAACAACGTCTGGTTCTTTCTGATCCACCTGCTCGTGCAGACGCCCATCGGCGTGTTCCTGGCTGCAATATTAGCGACGCCAAGACTGCGGTTCAAAGAGGCATACCGGGCGGCGATCTTCATGCCGTACATCCTGTCTCCGGTCATCGTCGGCATCGTCTGGAAGATGATCCTGTCTCCTCTGTGGGGCGTTGCGCCATCCATCATGGCAACTGTCGGGCTGAAGAGCCTCTTTGGCCCCTATCTGGGAAACGAAGGATCGGCGCTCACGACCTTGGCCCTCATCTCGGTCTGGCAGTTTGCGGGATTCCCGATGCTGATGGTCTATACCGCGCTGCTGTCGATCCCAGACGAGGTGACGGAGGCCGCCGACTGTGACGGGGTCACCGGCTGGAGCCAGTTTTGGCGCATCCAACTGCCCCTGGTGCTGCCGACCATCGGAATAATATCCATCCTGACATTCATCGGGACCTTTAACGCGTTCGATCTCGTCTACGTCACCCAGGGGCCACAGGCCGGACCGAGTTATTCGACGGACCTGCTGGGGACCTATCTGTATCGGGCCTTCTTCGGCATGCAGTTGCAGCAGGGCGATCCCAACATGGGTGCAACGATCGCGTCAGTGATGTTCATCATCATCATGGCCATCGTCTGCCTGTACTTGTATTTCATCCAGAGACGCTTGAGGAGGTATCAGTTCTGATGGCTAGCTCTCGCAGGTCGTCATTTCGAACCACGTTCAGTCACGTGATATTGCTTTGCTTTACCGTGATCTCACTGTTCCCCGTCTTCATCATCGTCATCAATTCGTTCAAAAGCCGGGCCGCAATATTTCGCGCTCCGCTTTCCTTGCCGAACAAGGAGACCTTTTCCCTCATCGGTTTCGACACCGTTCTGGGGCAGGGGGACTTCATTCACTACTTCCAAAACTCGCTGATCGTGACGGTCGCGTCCGTTGCCTGTGTCCTTCTCTTTGGAGCGATGGCCGCCTTCGCCTTGGCCGAGTACAGGTTCAGGGCAAACGCCCTGACCGCGCTCTACGTTGCCGTTGGGATCATGATCCCAATTCGCCTGGCCACCGTCGCGATCCTCAAATTGATGGTTGCGACGGGGTTGGTGAACACGCTGGTCGCCCTGATCCTGGTCTACACCGCGCAGGGACTCCCGTTGGCCGTCTTCATTCTCACAGAGTTCATGAAAGGCGTATCCGACGATCTCAAGAATGCCGGGCGCGTCGACGGCCTCTCGGAATACCGAATTTTCTTCACGCTGGTGCTGCCGGTCGTGCGGCCTGCGGTGGCGACGGTCGGAGTTTTCACGATGGTGCCCATATGGAACGATCTCTGGTTTCCATTGATCCTCGCGCCAGCTGAAACCACCAAAACGGTTACCCTGGGCGCGCAATCGTTCATCGGACAATTCGTCACCAACTGGAACGCGATCCTGTCCGCGCTGACCCTGGCGATCCTGCCGGTTCTTTTCTTGTACCTGGCGTTTTCACGTCAGCTGATCAAGGGCATCACCGCCGGATCGATAAAGTAAGGAGATCAAGAAATCATGGGTGACGCGGTCAACATGGGGGCGCATGAAGCGATGGCGGTGCTTCAGCTTGAAGGCATCAGGAAGTCCTTCGGCCAAGTCGATGTCCTGCACGGCATAGACCTCGATGTCTTCGAACGCGAGTTCGTCGTCTTCGTCGGGCCTTCGGGGTGCGGAAAATCAACCCTTCTGAGAATCGTGGCGGGGCTCGAAGATGCCACATCGGGAGCGATTTCCATCGCTGGCCAGCGGGTCGACCACACACCTCCGTCAGCCCGAGGCATAGCGATGGTCTTCCAGAGCTACGCGCTGTACCCCCACCTCACCGTCAAAGGCAACATGAGCCTAGCGCTGAAGAAGGCGGGGGCGTCGCGATCGGATATCGAGTCGAAAGTCGAAATGGCATCGAGGATGGTTTCGCTTGAGACGCTCCTTGACCGCTATCCGGCGGAGCTTTCGGGAGGGCAACGGCAACGCGTTGCAATCGGGCGCGCGCTGGTTCGCACTCCGAAGCTGTTTCTTTTCGACGAGCCCCTTTCGAACCTGGACGCGGCGCTCAGGGTCAACACAAGGCTGGAGATCGCGCGCCTGCATCGCGAACTTAAGGCCACAATGATTTACGTAACGCATGATCAGGTGGAGGCGATGACCCTTGCCGATCGCATCGTGGTCATGCACGCCGGGCGCATCGAGCAGGTCGGCACGCCGATGGAGCTGTACAACGACCCCAACAACGTTTTCGTTGCGGGGTTCATCGGATCGCCGAAAATGAATTTCGTCGATGGCGCTCGGCTCGGTGGTGCGGTGCATCTCCTGGGCGTTCGTCCGGAGCATATTTCGGTGAGTCCGGACCAGGGCTTGTGGCGGTGCAAGCTGGTTCATGCGGAGCATCTGGGCGCTGACACCAATCTCTATCTCGAGTCCGAGGATGCCGGCGCCTTGACAGCGCGCATCTTCGGAGAACATCGAGCGGCGGCAGGGTCGACCCTGTTTGCTACGCCATTGCCGAACCGAAGCTTCTGCTTCGACGCCAGCGGAGAGCGGCAGCCGAGCTCAAAAATCGCCGAGCTGGATGCATTGTGTAAGCGCTATCACAAAACTGGCCCAGAGGGTGCTATCGCCGCCGTCTAGGCAGCTGTAAGCGGATCAAACGCGAGGGCGGCTGGCCGCGCAGCTGCGGACGAAGAGCCGCTGAATAGGGAATTTGCTCGATATGAAGAAATGGCGGGTTGCAGGCATCAATTTCGATCAACTCCACATGGAGCAGTTGCTGCGCCTGGTCGGAGGCGACATGCGTGCCGAGTTGGTGGGACTTTGCGACGATATGCCGGAACGCATGGCTCCGGCGGCGAGCGAGCATGGGGTGCCGGCAGACGCGCTCTTTACGGACGTCGACGAGTGCATGACGAGGACACGCCCGGATCTGGTCATTCTCTGTCCAGCTGCGGGACGGCGGGTTGAGCTGGTCGAGAAGATCGCGAAATACGATTGCGCCGTGATCCTCGACAAGCCTTTCGCGGTGAGCGTTGAGCAGGCGCGCCGGATGGTCGAACTGTTGGGAAGCGAACGCACCTTTGTGGTGAACTGGCCGCTTGGGTTCTATCCCGAACACAGGCTGGCCAAGGAAACCATCGATCGCGGCGTGATCGGCAACGTCAGAGAGGTGCACTACTTCGGCGGCAACCGCGGACCGATCTACGTGCGGGAGGGGGATGAGCGCGATGCCACGCCGGAGGAGAAGGCCCAGTCCTGGTGGTACGGCATCGAAAGCGGCGGCAGCCTGATGGACTATCTCGGCTACGGTGTGACTCTCGGCGCATGGTTCATGGACTGCCGGCTGCCCGAAGACGTGATGACGGTCACCGACGCCGCAAGCCCATCGCAGGTCGACGAGCATTCCGTGACCGTGGCGCGGTTCAAGGGCGGGATTTCCACCTATCGGACGCGGTGGGGCACGATTACCGACCCGTGGCTGATACAGACCCAGCCGAAATCCGGCTTCATAGTCGTCGGCGAGAAGGGGACCATTGCCAGCTACGACTACGAAGGCGGTATCCATGTCCAAACCCGTCGGGAACCGCAACCCGTCTGGCTGGCGGCAGACGAGGCGACGGTGCCGCGGCTGAACATTGTCCAGTACATGATCGATTGCCTTGCGAACGGGCAGGGCGTCACCGGTCCTTGCAGCGCCAAAATCTCGCTCGTCGGCCAGCAGGTCATGGATGCGGCCAAGCGCTCCGCGCGCGAAGGAAAGGCCGTAAGCCCTAAGGGCTGAAGTCCAATCAACTCGGCGGCGTCACCGCTTTTTTGAAATTCCAACCAGTACAGGTGCACCAGAAATGGAAAGCGAATTCGAAGGAAAAACGATCGCAATCACGGGGGCCGCGGGCGGCGTCGGTCAGCTTCTTTGCAGGTATTTCGGCAGCCGGGGCGCGACGATCGCCGCTCTCGACATCAGCGATGCGATCATGGGCGTCGCCGAGCAGCTGAAATCCGAAGGCATCAATGTCAAGGCAGTGCGCGTCGACCTGACCAAGGCCAAGGAAGTCGTCGACGCCTTCGCCTCATTCGGCGACGTGCATGTGTTGGTCAACAACGCCGCCGTATCGTTCCGCCCAACCTTGGCAAAGACCGATCCTGACAGCTGGCGCGCTGACATGGAAGCCAACCTCGGCGCAGCCTACCACTGTGCCTACGCCGTGCTGCCCCAGATGATCGAACGCAAGGGCGGAGCGATCGTCAATATCGGCTCGGCCAATGCCATCATCGCACTTGGCGAGCCCGCCTACAGCGCGGCCAAGGCGGGCATGATCTCGTTGACGAAGACGATCGCGCTCGAGTGTGGCAAGAAGGGCATCCGTTGCAACATCATCCTGCCCGGCACGATCCGCACGCCGTTCTGGCAGAAGAGGCAGGCGGAAGATCCGCATGTCTTGGAAAAGCTCGAGAAATGGTATCCGCTGGGGCGTATCGTCGAGCCGATCGAGATCGTCAATACGGTTGCGTTCCTGGCTTCCGACAAGGCTGCCGCGATCACAGGCGCCGTGCTCCCCGTGGACTGCGGCCTGTCCGCCGGCAACATTGTCATGGCCAGGGAACTCCTCGTCCAGGATCTCTGACCGGCGTATAGCCGATTTCCCCAGCGCATTGGCCGATGTTCGAGTGGCTCTAACCGAAAGACAGCAAGATGAATCACGATGGAAAAAACCGGGGCTCCTTGGAAGCTTCAGCCGTCGAGCACATGATTTTTCCGATCGTGAATCGGACGGAGATCCTCGAAGACGGGCCAGTCATTTACGTGCGCGGCGAGGGATGCAGGCTCTGGACAGAGGAAGGCCGCGAATATCTCGACATGCTTGGGTCTCCCACGCGAGCAAACTCTCTCGGGTACTCCAACCGCGAGATCGCTCAAGCGGTCTACGACCAGCTGATCAAAGTCCATTTCGTCGGCACGGCGGCGAACACTACCGCCCCGGCGATTCAGCTCGCAGAGAAGCTCGCTGAACTCCTGCCCGGTGATCTCTCTCGCCTGTTCTTCGTCAGCACCGGCTCCGAGGCTGTCGAAGGCGCGCTAAAGCTTGCCAAGCAATATCACCAGGCCAAAGGCAAGAAGCCGAGGGCGTACAAGGTGATCTCGCGCTGGAATGCCTACCATGGCGCGACGATGGGCTGTCTTTCGGTCACCGACTGGCTTCCGGTAAGGGACATCCCCGACCCGCGCCTGCCTGGACACAGCTTTGTTCCAAGCCCAACCCGATACAGGAATCCCTTCGGGCTGGACGACGAGACGTGGGCCGACATGTGTGCGACCTTCCTCGAGCGCCAGATCGAACTCGAAGGCCCTGAGACCGTTGCCGCCTTCATCGGCGAGCCGATCATGCAGGCGCACGGTGTTCAAATTCCAACCGCCAACTACTGGAAGCGCGTGCGCGAAATCTGCACCGAGCACGACATCTTGCTGATCTGCGACGAGGTCATCACGGGCTTCGGACGGACTGGCGCCTGGTTCGCGTGCGAACACTTCGGCATCGTTCCGGATATCATGACCATGGCCAAGGCCATGAGCGCCGGCTATATGCCGGCCGGCGCGGTAGCTACCCGTCCCGAAATCGCCGACGCAATCCCGATGTATCGCAACGTGCACACCTACAGCGGTCATGCAGGCGCGATGGCGGCCTCGCTCAAGGCGATCGAGATCAAGGAGCGTGAAGGGCTTGTCGCGAAAGCACGTGGCAACGGCGACTACCTTCTCAAGCAACTCAAATCGGCTGTCGGGGATTCGCCGATCGTCGGCGATGTGCGCGGCATCGGCCACTGGCATGCGATCGACTTCACCTCGGACAAGGCAACGCACGCGCCCTTCACGGACGACACCGTCAAGTCGGTCATGCGATCGATGCGCGAAAGGGGAGTTCTCGTTACGGCCATCGGGCACTCCATCGAGATGTCGCCGCCATTGATCGCCACGCGTGGCGAGCTGGACATTGCCGTCGGGGTAGCAGCCGAGGCGATTGCCGAAATTGCGATGGTCCGCGGGCCCGGTTGAGCGCGACCGGCCAAGGCGCTGCCGATCTCCGATGCCCGCCGTGCAAGGTCGCATGATGGCGCATTCGAACCTGCCGATCAAAGACGCGGTGGCATGGCATGACCCCATTTCGTTGGAGCCGCTTTATGACTTCGCAAAAACCGTTGCGCGTAATCGCCGCCGGGCTTGGCAACATGGGTCTTGCACATGCGTTGGCATACGCCAGAAACCCCGGCTTCGAGGTGGCAGCGCTTGTCAACCGGTCGAATGTTGCATTGCCCGCAAAACTGGCCGAGCTTGCCATTCAGCGTTCGTTCCCGGATGCCCTTCGCGAAGTGAAGCCGGACGTCGTATCCATCAACACCTACACCGAGACCCATGCCGACTATTGCATCGCGGCCTTGGAGGCCGGTTGCCACGTATTCGTCGAAAAACCCCTTGCGGCGAATTTGGCCGATGCCGAACGGGTGGTTTCTGCGGCGAAGTCCAACGGTCGCAAGCTCGTCGTCGGCTACATACTCCGGCATCACCCTTCTTGGCAGCGTCTTATCTCAGAGGCGCGCGGGCTTGGCGGGCCATACGTGTTCCGGATGAACCTCAATCAGCAGTCGTCGGGTTCGCGTTGGAACACGCACAAGCGGCTCATGAAGGCGACATCGCCGATCGTGGATTGCGGCGTCCACTACATCGACGTCATGTGCCAGATAACCGATGCGAAGCCCGTTGAGGTGAGAGGCATGGGACTGCGCCTCACCGACCAGATCGAGCCCGGTATGTTCAACTACGGCCATCTCCAGGTGCTGTTCGATGATGGCACCATCGGCTGGTATGAATCTGGCTGGGGGCCAATGATCTCGGAATCTGCCTTCTTCGTGAAGGACGTGATCTCGCCGAAGGGATGCGTGTCGATCGTCATGGATGAAGGCGCGAGCGCCGGCAGAATGGACACGGCGTTCAAGACCTCTCAGATTCGCGTCCACAGCGCCGAAATGGGGGCAAGCGGCGAGTTCTTGGGTCCGGACCGAATCCTTTCCATGGCGGACGAGCCGGATCACCAAGAGCTCTGCAACAGGGAGCAGGCCTTCCTGCTGCGCGCTATCCGAGAGGACCTTGACCTCTCGCGGCATCTCAAGGATGCCGTAAACTCGCTGGCCGTGTGCCTGGCAGCCGATGAGAGCGTGCGGACCGGGCACGCCGTCAGGCTTTGACGTCATGCTGCATGTCGTCGGCCGCTGCAAAAGATCACTCGATAAGACCACTCCTGTGACGCGAGGAGCGCCAGCATCATGGCCCTGAAAATCCTAGGCAATCTCAAGAAGAACGACGCGATGCTGATCGTGTCGCCCCATCTCGACGACGCCGTGCTGAGCGTGGGGGGAATCATGGAACGAGCGGCGACCGACGGCATCGACGTCGTCGCTGGCACGATTTTCACGGCTGACGCCGATCCTTCGCAAACGATGTCTCCCATCGCCCAGGAGCTTTATGCCCTATGGAACCTCGGAGACCGGCCCTACATCGTTCGCCGCGAGGAAGACGTCGCCGCGGTGGCCTCGCTTGGCGCGCGGCACATCCATGGCGGGATGCTGGACGCGATCTACAGAAATGGTAACACGGGCGACGTTCTCTATCCGACGCGGGCTTCGATATTTTCCGGACCTTCCGCGAAGGACGCCGTAGGTCCGGCGATCCGCGACCTCCTGTCGGGATGGATGAGAGACATCAAGCCGCGCGTGGTGCTGTGCCCTATGGCTGTCGGGCGCCACGTCGACCATATCGTCACCTCGGAAGCTCTCAGGCACGCGGACGCCGGCGAAGGGGTCAGCGTATTCCTCTATGAAGATCTGCCATATTCGGCAGGTTTCTTTCCAGTCGATTTTCCAGACACCGTTCCGGCGGCGATCGAGAGGTCAAGCTGGACGATCCTGCAGCCGACCACCATTCCTGTCGATGCCAACAGCAAGATCGATGCGATCCGCCTGTATCGCTCGCAACTGGCCGACATCTTCCCGGCCGGGCGCGACGTCGAAGGCGAGCTGAAGCAATACATGTCCTCGCATGATGGCGATGGATGGGTTGAACGTGTTTGGGCGGCCACCTCAAAGCGCAACTGACGAGGGGCTGCTTAACCGAGCCTGTGTCGCCGGGACGCTCAGCCGATTTACTGGTCTGTCGGCAGCCGCGACCAATCGAAGACGACGCCCAGGGCCGCGCCCTGATCCTTCGCCACGACCTTATAAACCTCGTCAGCCTCGAGAGGAGAGACCCGGTGCGTGATCAGGGAGTCGACGTTCATACGGCCCGAAGCGATGTAGTCGAAGAACAGCGAGGTCATCGCTTCCGCCGTCCATTGATTGAACGGCGTTGAAACCTGCGGGTACATGAAGCCGTGGATGCCAAGAATGGCAATCGAATCTCCGACGATCCGAGGCCCCAAGGCTTGCCTCGAAGGAGTCGGTGTGTCGCCCAGCAGTATCAGCCTTCCGAGTTTTCGCAGGAGTTGGCTCGCCGGCGCCAGCACTGCTGGATGGCCGGTGATATCGAAGACGCAATCCGCTTTCGTGCCGTTGGTGATGTCGACCACTGTTTCCAAGGCCTGGTCGGCGGTTCTGTTGATGGCGTGGGTTGCGCCATTCGCAAGCGCCAGGCTGAGCCGCTTCTCGGACGTGTCGACCGCGATCACCTGCCGCGCGCCACTGAGCTTCAGGTACTGGGTAACGAGCTGGCCAAGAATGCCAAGCCCGACGACCACGGCCGTCTCGCCAAGCTCGAGTTCGGCGCGCCTCGCGCCGAGCTGCGTCGTACGGGCAAGCGTCGCCCACATCGCCACGTCGTCCGTGATGCCGTCGGGCACGGGGAAGACCTGGTCTTCGGCAGCCAGGAAATGTTCGGAATGCGTTGCCCAGCTGGTTACCCGGTCGCCGACACTGTGCCGCGTGACACCTTCGCCGATCGCCAGCACGCGAGCGGCCATGCTGTAGCCTGGGCGGAATGGAAAGCGGATATACTCCTCCCAGTATGTGCCGGGGTCGTAGACGCCGCGCAGGCAATGACTCTCCGTGCCCAGGCTGACCAGAGATTGCGAAGCCCGGCAGAGCACTTCGCCCCGTCCCGGAGCCGGCACCTGCTCGTTCCGGATTTCAACCGCACCAGGTTCCGGGAACACGATGTTTCTGCTGTGCATGGTCAATCGGTCACAAAGAGTCGAATGGAAGGGGGTAGAATCCTAGCAAGCACCAAGTCCGTTGTCGTGTCCCTATCCTCAACGCGGGAGGCGCAGGTCGGCCCGGTCGGCCGGCGCCCTCCGATGAGCGCTCCGCGAGCTCATGGGACGACTCGCGGAGCGCTCAAACGCCTTGGGAGGCAGAAGTGCTTGTTGGAATCGCGCTGCTGCTTCGTGATTCAGCTGCCAGGACATCAGGTCTCATCGGAGTCCTGGCCGCGCCAGCATCCTCCAAAATCATCTCGGCGCCCTTCGCGCCGATCATGATGGTCGCAGCATTCGTGTTTCCTCCAATCAAGGCGGGCATGATCGACGAATCGATGACGCGCAGACCGTCCAGGCCGTGCACGCGAAGACGCGGATCCACGACTGCGGTCTGGTCGATGCCCATCCGGCAGCTTCCGACCGGATGGTAGTCCGTCTCCGCCGATTGCCTGACGTAGGCCAGGATCTCCTCATCGGATTTGACAGTGATCGGCGGATCGTAAGGGCCTGCCACGTAAGGCTTGAAGGCGTTCGACTCCATGATTTCCCGCCCGATCCGAACGCACGCGATCATCTTCTTCATGTCGACCGGATCCGCCATGTAGTTAGGGTCGATGAGAGGGGCTTCGTATGGATCGCCGGACGCGAGTTTTACCTCGCCGCGACTTAGTGGACGCATGTTGTTGTTGTGAAGCGTGATGCCACCGCCGCTCTCCTTCCTGAAACCATGCTCGATAACCCAGGCAGGAAGGAAGTGAACGGAAATGTCGGGCTGCTCGAGTCCGGGTTCGCTCTTGGTGTAAGCGACGGCCTCGCATCCTGATGACGATACCGGACCAGAACGCGACAGCAGATAGCGCGCGCCGTGCAGATATTTCCTCGGAAAACGCGCGTCGCGATCATAGGTAAGCGGCGTCGAGGCGCGATAGAGGGTTGCTGCGTCGAGGTGGTCCTGAAGCCCTTTGCCAACGCCGGGCAGGTCGTGAACTACAGGGACACCGAGAGGTCGCAGTTCGTCGGCCGGTCCTATCCCGGAGAGAAGGAGCATTTTCGGCGAATTGAACGCTCCAGCGCTCACGATTACCTCTCGCGTCGCTCGGATGATCTTGCGGGCCTTGTTTTCGATAATTTCGACCCCGACCGCTCGCTGCCGTTCCACGAGGATCCTACTCACGACGGTGTTGGCGCAAACGTCCAAGTTTTGATGGCTGCGCCTAGCCGGGTGAAGGAATGCTCGCGCGGCGCTGAGGCGTCGGCCATTCTTGACGGTGTGCTGGAAATAGCCGGCGCCGTACTGCTGGATGCCGTTGAAATCGTCGTTCTTCGGGATGCCGATTTCGCTGCATGCCTGGAGGAAGACCTGAGTCAGCGGGTTCCGGTAGCTGAAGTCGGTGACGTTGAGCGGCCCATCGTTTCCGTGAAACTGGTCTCGGATCCGGGTGTTGGCCTCAAGGCGCTTGTAGACGGGCAAAACATCCTCATAGCTCCAGCCTGTGCATCCTTGACGCGCCCAGTTGTCATAGTCTTGGCGGCTTCCTCGAATGTAGATCATACCGTTGATCGAGCTGGTTCCGCCAATGGCCTTGCCCTGCGGGATGAACATCCGTCGGTCGTTCATGTGCTTTTGCGGAACGGTCTTGAAGGCCCAGTTGTAGCTGGTTCCTTCGATAAGGCTTTGTATCCCCGCGGGCATGTGGATCATGGGTGACCAATCCCAACGCCCGGCTTCGATCACCAACACCCGGTGATCGGCATTTCGGCTGAGTTCACTGGCAAGGACGCACCCGGCCGATCCGGCGCCGATGACGATGTAGTCGTACTCGCTATGCATATTTCCTCCGCCGAACGATCGGCCTTGGCCCTCGTGGGCGACTGCGATCGCCCTGCCGTGATATCCAGTTGACAAAATCCGGCCCTTTCACCTTGGCGCAACCGGCGAAATGCGGCCTGATGAGGTGACGCCTATCGATTAGGCCACCAACCGGGGCCGAGAGGCATCCGCGCCGGGTATCGGTTGCAGTTTTGCGCTCTGTGCCGCCTTCCACAGGCGGTCAAGCTCGCCCGGACTCAGGCGCAGCTGCGGCGAGCGAACCACCGGCGACGAAATGGCGCCCACCATGAATGCGACCTCCTTGTAGCGTGTATGAAGGTCAGCATAGGGGAAGCCGTAGATTGCATGATTAAGAGGAGCCAGTCGCCTGTGCAGGGACTGCGCCGAGTGCAGGTCACCTTCCTGAATGAACTGGAGCATAGAAACGCACTCGTAGGGGGCCAAGGCAGCCAGGCCCGATAGGATGCCGTCTCCGCCGGTCGATAGATTATGGAAGAATGTGGAGCCTACGGACGGCAGGCAAACGATGTTTTTGTTCAGTGACTTGAGCGCATAGTAGTCCCGGTCGTAGCGGACGCAGTCCGCGGCCTGCGCCATTTTCACGCCGACGACGTGGTCGATCTCGGCCGCCATCTTGACCAGGGCCTCATGCGGGTAAGACAGCTGGTCGCCCGACGCGAGTTGGAAGAGCAGCATGGGCATGTCGAGCCCTTCGGCGATCTCCTTGTGATAGTGGAAGGCATATTCCGGGCTGTGGTTGGCATTGTAAGCCGATAGGTAGGGCGAGCAGACCATTACGGCGCCCGCTCCGGCTTCCTTCACCTCCTCGCCGCGCCTGATCGTCGCCGGCGGTGCCCAGTCCATGATAGCGGCAACGACCGCCTGATCCGCGCGCGCGTTTTCGCGGTGTACGGCAACGGCGCGCTGCCTCTCTTCGGGCGAGAGCGCCGGCGCTTCGGCTGCGAAGGCGTTGACGACAAACCCGCGAATCCCGGGGACCGAAGCCAAGTCCCGTGTGCGCTTGGCCATCTCGTCCCAATCGACACTGAGGTCATCCGAGAAGGGTGTGATATTTGCGATGAGAACGCCGCCGTCGAGTTTCATGTCTGATCTCCTTTGCTATTCGGCTGCTTGATGTGTCAGGTCGGTCGGGTTAAGCACGATCCCGTCTTCGACCAATTTCTCGATTTCGGAGGCTGCGAGCCCGAGCTCGGTCAAGATCTCAACCGTGTGAGAGCCGATTGCAGTTGAGAGCGTCCGAAGTTCCGGCACTTGACCGTCGTAGCGCAATGGATGGTTCACGAGCGTCGCGGTCTCGCCGTTGACGTCCACCTCGCGGAAAACGTTGCTTGCGGCGATCTGCGGGTCGGCAGCGACGTCTTCGTAGTCCTGGACAACGCCGTACCAGACGCCATGGTTGTCGAACGCCTTGGCGAGGTCGTCGTACTTCCAGTGCCTGACAGCGTCGGCCACGGCCGCTGCGAGTTTGTCTCGCTCGGCGTATCGGTCGAGATCCTGCAGGGCGCGAAGCGCATCGCTGTCCAGCGCGGCAGCCACCTTCGCGATTTCGTTCGTCGGAATGACCACGCTCTTGTCTGCGATCCTGTAGACGCCATAGGGGGCCTCGTGGAACCAGGAGATCAGGTTCTCCTGCCGCTTGAAGACGGACCGGCCGGGCCGGCTGGACATGTAGTTCGTCAGCGGCTCGGTCTGGAGATCTAGGCCCGAGTTCAACAGGCTGCCCTGGACATGTGTCCCTAGCCCCGTCTTGAGCTTCTTCACGTAAGCCGCGAGCACGCCAAGGGCGAGGAGGGCGCCGCCATGCTGGTCCACGATGGCGCAACCGATTGCTGTTGGCCGATCAGCAGGGCCTGTGGCGGCCACAAGGCCCGACCTAGCTTGAATGATGAGATCCTGCGCGGTACGGCCTACCATCGGACCGTCAAGGCCCCAGCCTGTGCCGCTCGCGTAGATAATGTCAGGCTTGCGCTGCCGCAGAGTCTCGTAATCGAAGCCGAGCCTTTCCATGACCCCGGTACGGAAATTCTCAACCACAACGTCGGCCTGATCGATCAGGCTATGAACGAGCTCTCTGCCCTCGGCCTTTTTCAGGTCCACGGCAAAGCTCCGCTTGTTGCGATTGGCTGCCAGAAAGAAACCGCTTACAGAGCCGACAAAAACATTCGCGCCTGACCAATGACGCTCAAATGGCCCGTGCGGCGGCTCGATCTTGATCACGTCCGCGCCCATGTCGGCGAGATATTGGGTGCAGGCCGGCCCCTGCAGATAATGACAGAAACTTACAACCTTCATGCCGTTCAAAAGCATTCTTGAATTTCCTTCTTCAATAGCGGTCGGCCTACTGCGCCGCATAGGTTGGCCGATGCTCGAGCGGCATCATTGCTGAACCGGGCCGCTGGTCGGCGGTCGATAGGCTCAGCCGGGTTTCCGGGTCGAAAACATGCAGATGCTCTTCTGCGAAACCCAGATGCACCCGGTCGCCCGGGGCAAGGCGGATAAGAGGATCTATCCGGGTGACCGTAACCTGGTGCTCGCCAACACGAACTTGAGCCAACTGCTCGGAGCCAAGAAGTTCGGTAAGATCGACGGAGCACGGAACGAGGTTGCTCTGGCCGGATGGTTTGGTCAGCAACTGAACGTGCTCTGGACGTATTCCCACGAGTGCTGCAGAGCCGCGGAATGCCCTTAGGGCTTCCTGCATGCGCGGCGGAACGGGAAGTTCCATGCCGCTGGCGCTGAATGCTGGTCCCGATGGACGCTCGACCAGCTCTGCCTCGAAGAGATTCATCGGGGGCGAACCTATGAAGGTCGCGACGAAGACGTTCCTAGGCCTATGGTAGATTTCTTCCGGCGTTCCAACTTGCTGCACAATTCCTTGAGACATGACGACCACCCGGTCGCCCAACGTCATCGCCTCGACCTGATCGTGCGTGACATAAACCGAAGTCGCGGTGATGCGCGTCTTAAGACGCTTCAACTCCTGACGCATTTCAAGGCGAAGCTTTGCGTCCAGGTTCGAAAGCGGCTCGTCGAAGAGAAAGACCTTGGGATGACGGACGAGACACCGCCCCAGCGCCACTCGTTGTTGCTGACCACCTGAAAGCTGACGCGGCTTGCGTTCGAGCAGTTTTTCGATCCCCAGCACCTCCGCCGCGCGCTTGATCTCGCTCTCGACCTGGGCCCGCGGTATTCCGCGATTGCGCAATCCGAACGCCATGTTGTCGTAAACGTTCATGTTCGGGTAGAGCGCGTAGTTCTGGAACACCATGGCGATGTCGCGCTCGGCCGGGGATAGGTCGTTCGCCCGGCGCCCGCCGATCCTCAGATCGCCTGATGAAATCGACTCGAGTCCCGCGATCATTCGCAGCGTGGTCGTCTTGCCGCAACCTGACGGGCCGACCAGAACGACGAATTCGTCCCCCCGGAGAGAAAGTTGCACATCTTTCACCGCCTGGACGGACCCGTAGAACTTGTTCAGTTGAATTAGTTCAACTCCCTGCATTCCTGCAGACTCCTCCGCGTCTCAGCGATCCGCACTTGACGGGGCCGCTTGGTTGTGTTGTAAGCGGTTACATATTGGATGTCCAGAGGGTCCGGTGAAAAACAAGGCGCGCCAGTTCGCGTTCAATCAAGCCACCTTCGGGTGGGACTTGCCATTCGTCGATTTCCTCTCTGTCGTCACTGAAGCGGGCGCAGGCGGCGTCGGCATTTGGTCGGATCGGCTGGACGGTCTATCGCCTTCGCAGGTGCGCGATCAGGTGGAAGGCGCGGGTCTCGCCATCACCGCTGTAAACCGGGGCGGCTTCTTCGTCGGCGAGTCGGCGAGCGAGCGGCAGCGGGCGATAGACGAGACCTTTCGCCAGATTGATCTTACCGCTCGTCTCGGCGCCGATGTCTTGCTGGTTGTTCCGGGCGGCATGAACGCGGGAGTCAGCCGCATACAAGAGGCACGAGACCATGTGAAGGCTGGCTTACATGCCGTCCTTCCTCATGCGGCGGCGGCCGGCGTCCGCATCGGCCTCGAGCCGTTTCATCCCGCTCTCACGGCCAGCCGCGGAGTGATCAATACGCTGGATTCGGCCCTTGACCTCTGTGACGAGTTCGGGCCTACGCTCGGCGTTATCTCAGATGTCTATCACTTGTGGTGGGACCCGAACCTGTTTGCGGCGATTGACCGTGCGCGCGGCCAAATCCTCGGACATCATCTATGCGACTGGAAACTCGATACCGCTGACTTCTTCACCGATCGCGCGATGATGGGGGAGGGGGTAGCCGATGTCGTCGGCATTACCGGCGCGGTTCGGCGCTCGGGCTACCAGGGTTTGCTCGAAATCGAGATATTCTCCCGGAATGACCTGTGGCGCCGTCCGGCAAAGGACGTTGCTGAGCTTTGCCTTGAGAAAGCGGCAGCCTGCCTAGCAGAGTAAGTGAGTAGTGGTCTAAACTATGATGGAAGGCTATCAAAATCTGCGTAGCGCAAAACGGAACATAGGTACCAGCTTGACCAATCTTCGCACCGGGAAGGCCACCAGAAGCCGGCCGCAAAATGGCAATCGGCAACCGCGCCTCGCGGACGTTGCAAGATTGGCGAATGTCAGCACGGCAACGGTTTCCCGCGTGATCAACTCTCCGGCCGTGGTCTCGGATGAGATACGCGAGCGGGTGCAGCGCGCTATCGAAGGCTTGCGTTGGGTTCCGAACGCATCTGCGATTGCCTTGGCGACGAACAGGACAAGGA
>FTCV01001432.1_pt1 | contig 19631 bp, 16 predicted proteins | sample 1639691 | NCBI WGS metagenome assembly FTCV01 (sample SAMEA3914864, study PRJEB12502) | metagenome | biome: forest; material: soil | place: USA | collected 2012-03-12 | depth 0.3 m
AGCCCGGTTCGAAACTCGGCCGCGGACGTCTCCGCCTCGCGGAAGGTGTTGCAAAAGTGATCTTCCAAAGCGGCGCGGAAGTTTCGCTCGAAGGTCCTGCGGAGCTGGAACTGATCGATCGAAATTCCTGCTTCCTGCATTCCGGCGCGCTCGTCGCGCATGTCCCCAAGCCGGCGCGAGGATTCGTCGTCGCCACTGCGGAAGCCCATCTTATCGATCACGGGACCGACTTCGGCATCAGCACCGATCCAGCCGGGCGCGCACAGGTCCAGGTACTGCAGGGCGACGTGGAGCTTCGCCATGATCGCAGTGGCCAGACGCTGCGGCTTGCGACCCGGGACTCCGCGTCAGTGACACCCGAGCGTCTCATCGCGGGAGCCAAAGGCGAAGGCGAACCAGACCGCAACGCTTTCGACCGGCCCGAAGCTGCAGCCCAGCGTCCAGTGGTGACGATCACAACCGGAACCGGCTCCGGCGACGCCGCCTACGTCGTTTCGCCTGGCAGCCCGCTGCACGAATCCGACACCCTGCTCCTGCTCAAGAACGCCCCCGAGAAGCGCTACCTCCGAAAGGCGTATCTCCGCTTCGATCTTTCCGGCGTTCACAGCAAGGTCGCGGACGCGCGGCTTACGCTGAATTTCGAAGCCACCGGTTTCGGTTACGCTTCGCTAAATGGGGACAGTGTTTTCGCCGTGTACGGGCTCACCGATCCAGACCAGGAAAATTGGACCGGCGCAGGACTGACTTGGGAAACCGCGCCCGCCTTTTCGCCGGATGGCGGGACCGTAAATACAACGCAGGCATTCAAACTCGGCACCTTCACTTTGCCCGCCGGAGTCGTAAGCGGCACCCCGTCACTAAGTAGCCAGGCGCTCGCCGATTTCCTCACCGCACACCAAGGCCGTTCGGCGACGCTGATCATCGTCCGCGAAACCTCCGAGCGCCGCCTGAATGCCGCGGTGCATGGCTTTGCCGGCAATCGTCACCCCACCCTGGCGCCGCCGACACTCCGGCTGACTCTTGCTGAAAAGTAAGCCGGCGGCTGAACGATAGCTCGGTCTAAATCGAGCGTGGGCGCGCAGTTTTGCTCTCGTTACCCCACCCCGTGGGGTAATGCCATGACACCCGACACTCCGTGTCGGGTGGTAGGGCGAGACGTGGATTCCACCAATTGCCGTCGAGTTACAACCAATCCAACAGTATGTCCGCGTCACCTTGTCGCTCCACGGTGGACCGCCCGGCACAGAGTATCGGGCCAATTGCCCGTCACCCCACAGAGTGGGGTGACGAGAACACTTTGAGTGGAAGACACGCCGCTCGCGCGCCGCTCAGCCCTTCCAGATAGATTGCATCAATAAGGAATCCAGCCGCCACGCATCCGTCCATTGCTTCCACGAAGAATCCGGCTGCTCCTTCGATGACAATCCCGACTGCTACTTGATATCTTCGACCTTATTCAGCTTCAGCCGGATAACCTGCTTCATCGGCACGCGAAGGCTCTTTGACGGATCCGTCGGGTTATTCATCGTCATGGTGAAGCTCTGATTGAAGTCCGCGCTGCGTGCGATCCCGAGATCGAGATCAAACCAGGTCGTGCCCGAAAGCGACGAATCTTCCAGCTTCACATTCATTGCAGCCAAAGGATTCGCAGGCGCGCCTTCCGCGGCAGGCTTGTCGCTCGGATTGATCGACATCTTTGCGTCGGTCACGATCTGTGCGGAACGGGCGCCGTCGTGCGTTTCAACGCTCTTCAGCGTGTGCGTGCCTATGATCGCGATCTTGCCCATCTGCGGGAGATCCACGGTCGTATCCATCTGCCACTGATCGCCCGGCTTCACCGGATGCCCGGGATAGGTCTGCAGCATCCCCTGCTTCATCAACTGCAGGATCGAGTCCTTCGTAATTCCCATGGCGGCCGGACCCGCACCCTTCAAAGCGCTGGCGATGTCGTCCCAATTCTCGATATCCTGGAGCTGGTCCTTTTCATCGACGACGATCCGGAATTCCTTCCCGATCAGGAGGCCAAACGTCCCACCCAGGGGCGACCCCGCATCTTCGGGCTTCGCCGAATCGTATTTCATCTTCTGCGGGCCCATATCCATATCCATGGCCATGTGATCGTAGCGCATGGTTACCTTCTTCTTGCCGGAATCGCTCGTCACCTTGACGGAGAAGTCGGTGGTGCTGTCCAGCTTCTGGGTCATCTTGTTTCCCGCAAGCTCGAGCTCCGACTCCTGCTGCATCGTCTGGGTAAATGAGTAAGCCTTGCCGGCCACCCAGCGTTGCTTGATCTCGACCGCATCGTCGGCACGAGCCGGAAGGAGAAGGAGGAGAGACGTGGCCGCCGCGGCCAGAAGGGAATGGCATTTCATTTTCATAAGGAGGTGAACAACCGAGTTTTGGCCACGGCACCGCGCCCGTTGGCTATGCAGTGACCGTAGTGAGTTCTCCCTTGGGAAGACAAGACCGTTCCTATTCAAAACGCGACAGCCCTGCTTCATCCCGCGCCCGCCGAAGTTCGTCCCATTCCGGTCGCAGAGCGCACACCGCAGGCTTAAAAAGTCATGCCAGTCGGCACCCAATTCCGTCTCATCCAAAAACCTCCTCTCCCATGAATCGAATTCCCGCTTCTTCTCTCGATCGCCGCCGTTTCCTTTCCCGGCTCGGCCTGGCAGCCGCCTTCTTTTCCACGCGTGGCGCGTATGCCGAGGAATTGACGCACACGCCGCGTCAGACCGAAGGGCCGTTTTATCCGGATCATCTCCCGCTCGATACGGATAACGACCTGCTGATCGTGAACGATTCGCTCACGCCTGCTTCCGGCGAGGTAACCTATGTCAGTGGCCGGATCCTTGGCCCCAACGGTACGCCGGTGCGCAACGCCGTCGTCGAGATCTGGCAATGCGATGTCCACGGCGCGTACATTCACAGCCGCAGCTTCAATGCGAATCAGCGCGATACGAATTTCCAGGGGTTCGGACGCTTCCTCACCTCGTCGACCGGCGAGTACGTCTTCCGCACCATCAAGCCGGTGCCCTACAGCGGCCGCTGCCCGCACATCCATTTCAAGATCAAGGCCAAGGGCCACGAATTGCTCACCACGCAGCTCTATATCAAGGGACACCCGGAAAATGATCGCGACGGCGTGCGCAACGAGATCCGCGATCCCAAAGCTCTGGACTCCGTGACGGCCGATTTCGTGCCGCTGCCCGGTTCAAAGGCGGGCGAATTGACGGCCAAATTCGATGTGGTGCTGGGCTCGACTCCGGAAATGTAAATTTAAACCACTTGGGAGGAAACGCGGCCCGAAAGGGCCGGAATGACGAAGGACGCGGTTTCGCTGAGACAGGGATGTCGCCTCACGATTTCGCGCTCCTTCGTCATTCGCCGTTTTGGTGAGGCGGCATGAATAGTAGAAGCGTAGGACCGTCCGAAGCCCCATTCGGACTTCGGACTTCGTCATCCTGGTTTCGCCATTCCCACCGTCGTATGACGGATTCCCGCCTTTGCTGGCACTTGCCGTCGGGCAGCGGCTCGTTCACCGTCACACAATGCGAACATTGCTGCCATTTCTTGCCCTCGCGACAGCCTCCCTGTCTGCCGCCCCTGCCTGGAACTATCCGGAAGCGGAGAAAGGCAATGTCGTCGACAACTATTTCGGAACCGCTGTAGCCGACCCGTACCGCTGGATGGAGGAGCTCGATCTCCCCCAGACGAAGGAATGGGTGAAGGCCGAAAATACGCTCACCTTCGACTTCCTCGAAAAACTGCCGGAGCGGCAGATCTTCCACGAGCGCCTGACCAAGCTCTGGAACTATCCGCGCTACGGATTGCCGTCCAAGGAAGGCGGCCAGTATTTCTTCACCAAGAACGACGGCCTTCAAAACCAAGCCGTGCTCTATGTCCAGCCCTCGCTGGACGCCGCGCCGCGCGTTCTACTCGATCCCAATACCCTCGGAACCGACGGTACCGTCGCGCTATCCGCCACGGACGTCTCGCCCGATGGGCAATGGCTGGCCTACGGCACGGCCACGGCCGGCTCGGACTGGAATGAATTCCGCGTCCGCTCGGTCGCGACGGGCAAGGATACGGAGGATTACCTGAAATGGATCAAGTTCTCGTCGGTTTCCTGGACGAAGGACAACGCCGGATTTGTCTATTCACGCTTCCCGGAACCCAAGGTCGAGGAAGGCACCAAGGCGACCTTTAGCGAACTGGCAAATCAGCGGCTTTACTATCATCGCCTCGGCACGCCGCAGAGCACCGACCGGCTCATCTTCGAAATTCCGGAGCAGCCGAAATGGTTCGTGCATGGCGGCGTCACCGAGGATGGGCACTACCTCATCATCTCGACGTCGCGTGGAGATACGAATAACACTCTGGTGAGTTACATCGACCTCGGCGACCCGAAGAAACCGAACCTCGATGCCGCTCGCGTGAAGCTGATCGATCAATGGGAAGCGCAAACGAACGTCATCGGCGACGACGGATCGACGCTATTCCTTGTCACTAATCTCAATGCGCCAAAACGCCGCATCGTGGCAGTCGACACGCGCACCCCGGAAAAGGCTAACTGGAAGGAGATCGTGCCCGAAGGCGACGACACTATCGAGCACGCCAGCATCATCGGCGGCAAACTCGTCGTGAAGAAGATGCACGATGCCAACAGCCATATCGCGATTTATAGCAAGGATGGCGCGTCGCTGGGCGACATTGCGCTGCCAGGCATCGGCACGGTCGCTGGCATTTCCGGACATGAAGACGATCCCGAGCTGTTCTACGATTTCACGTCCTTTATCTATCCAAAGACGAGCTTCCGCTTCGATCTTACTACCGGCAAGGGTTCCATCTTCCAGCAACCCAAGGTCGACTTCGATTCCGACGCCTACGAGACGAGGCAGATCTTCTATACATCAAAGGATCAGACCAAGGTCCCGATGTTCATTACTTGCAAAAAGGGGCTAAAGCTCGACGGCACTAATCCGACGATTCTCTACGGCTACGGTGGCTTCGATATTCCGATGACCCCGGCCTTCTCGGTCTCGGTCCTCGCCTGGCTCGAACAGGGCGGCGTCTATGCAGTGGCAAATCTCCGCGGCGGAGGCGAATACGGCAAGGAATGGCACGAAGCCGGCACGAAGGAACGCAAGCAGAACGTCTTTGATGACTTCATCGCAGCCGCCGAATGGCTCATCTCGAACAAATACACCTCCACAGAGAAACTGGCGATCCGCGGCGGCTCGAATGGTGGACTTCTGATCGGCGCAGTTACAAACCAGCGCCCCGACCTCTTCGCCGCAGCCATCCCGCAAGTGGGCGTCATGGACATGCTGCGTTTCCATAAGTTCACCATCGGTTATTCGTGGATCAGCGACTACGGCTCGAGCGACAATCCCGAGGGCTTCCAATACCTGCACCGTTACTCGCCGGTACACACGGTCAAAGCCGGCACGCATTACCCGGCGATGTTAATCACGACCGGCGACCACGACGACCGCGTCTTCCCGGCGCACTCGTTCAAATACGCCGCCGCGCTCCAGGCCTCGGCCTACAACGGCGAAGGAGCCAAGCCGATCTTCATCCGCATCGAAACCCGCGCCGGCCACGGCGCAGGCAAACCCACTTCCAAGCAGATCGAAGAAACCGCCGATCAGCTCGCCTTCGCCGCACACTTCGTCGGAATGGAACTGCATCCATTGACGAAGACGGCGGGGAATTAGACGGAGGAACCCACTAGCTTGGGAAAGCATCAGTATTGGACATCTTACTTCCGATATTCGATGCTTTTCCACGTCGCGCCAGCATTGCGCCCGAAGGCCAGAGCGGGCAGTAGATGTCACGGTTTTTCAAAGAAGTGAAAACCGACATACTCGAGCCAACTGATCAGTTCGTGAGGCACCGCTGCACAACGAGCACCCGTCGACTCGGCTCGAGTTCCATGCGGACGCCCCGAGCCAATGAGGGTCGAATCCGTCGGCACCACCGACGAAAAACGCATGGAATAATAGATCTCGCGATCAGTTCCGACCGGGATCCATTGAAACTCGCAATGCAGCGAACTCTCAACCCCGTCCAGACTGACAGAATCAATCCTGCGTTCCGCAAAGGCGATCAACCCGGCTCTAAATCCAGACAACGCGCTGCTCGGGAACCAATCAACACACGCAATTTCAACCCCAGGCAAGGCTAGCCGCGCCTCAATCAAAGCCCATCTCTCACGCTCGTCGATATCTAACAATCGGAAGCTAATTCGCCCATTAGACGACTTCAACGGAACGATAACGGACGAATCGGAGTATTGAGGCGCACTCATTGCGTAATCAATTCCGAGAGCATGTCGGCATCTGGATTTGCTGATTTAGGAATGGCTGCATGCTGGCCGTGACGCCGACGCCGCGCCCATAGGCTCGCACTGCCGATTTTGCGCTTGATAAAGTGTTTTACTATCGACATCGATTCCGTCGTTCATTCATCGACTGTGAAACATCTAATTCGATCTTTCGTCGTTGTGCTAGCTACCTGCAGTAGCGCTTTTGCTATCGACCCATTGGGGTTTGATGAAATCTCCCTGATGGTACGAATGAAGGAAAGTCCGACTTCGATTCGTGATGAAGTTCATCGCCGCAAGCTAATGCAGGCGATCACACCTCAACAGGATGCCTTTCTTCGCCAGCACGGTGCATCGACCGAACTATTGAAAGAAATCGAGCGCCCCGAATTCATCGTTGCTCCCGCGGTTGCTGATGCAGTGAGACAGCGGCAGGCCAAGGAAAGAGCCAGGCACGCGGCAAGCGAGCCTCAAAATCAACCGGCGACCGCACACACCTCTCCACAGCATAATGTCGAAAAGGCAAAGTCGGAACCTGTATCCCTTAACGTTGCGATTGGAGACCGCACTTCACTTGGTCGTTACGGCGATGATCTTCAGGTTGTGATCGTCGACGTCGGCATCACTTCGGTAGATGTGCGCGTTTACGACAAAGCACTAGCTGAACATTTGCCCGCGAAAGGAAAGCTTGATGGTCGGGCCGCTTCCAAACCAACAATCGATAGTCATGCGGGGATCGAAGAACGGATGGGAACCTACGTTCGCTTTAGCCAGGGCACATCGACTTTCGACACAATTAACGACGCAAAAGCAGTGCCGTTGTATCAAACGAAATCGGGGTTGCGAGTCTGGTATGTCCGCGATTCAGCCACAGCGCCCATTTTGGGAACGAGGCGGTGTTCGTTGATCGTGCAGCGTCCGACGCCTTGATGGAGGCCTCTGGAAACTAAAAGTTCCCCACTCGGAATATAGGCATGGGAGTCGCCGACAGCATCCGTAAGCGGGTACCGAACGACGTGCTGCGACGTTCGTTTTCCCTGTCGATCTCTCATGCGCCCGGTACCCCAAAGATTGGATAACGAGCGCAAAACAGGGCAACCCCGCACCGACGGGACATGCCAGATGGGCCCGCTGGGATTTGAACCCAGGACCAAGGGATTATGAGTCCCCTGCTCTAACCGCTGAGCTACAGGCCCTTTTACCTCTGAAAATCACCTCAGATTTTGCAGCGCTTCCTGTTTCTTATACGGTTCGTTTATCCGGTCAAGGCCCACCGTACTCCGGGCCCATCTTGCTTGCGACTCCCCCACCCCGGGGACGCAGTTTTTTGAAACAATGGGAAGCGTTGCATGTTCCTCCCGTTGACAGTTCTCGCACGAGTGGATTTGGATGTGGGTGATGCAGAGCTTGAAGAACACGAAGATCGCTGTCGTCGGTGCTGGCGCCGTCGGGTGTTACTACGGCGGGATGCTGGCCCGCACCGGGTACGATGTGCATTTCCTGATGCGCACCGATCTGCAGGTGGTGCGGGCGCACGGGCTCACGATCCATACGAAGGGCGAAATGATCCGGCTCAAGGATGCGAAGGCGTACGCCACTCCCGCCGAGATCGGCCCGTGCGATCTGGTGATCATCGCACTGAAGGCGACCGCCAATCCGGCGCTGGAGGAAGTGTTACCGCCGCTCATCGGCCCGGAGACCACCCTGCTCACTCTGCAGAATGGCTTGGGCAATGAAGAATTCCTCGCCGAGCGCTGGGGCGCGGAGCGAGTGATGGGCGGGCTCTGCTTTGTCTGCCTGAACCGCACGGCGCCTGGCGTGATCGAGCATTTTGATCACGGAACGCTTTCGCTCGGGGAATTCGGACGACGCCCCGCGCAGCGCACGATGGCCGTGGCCGACGCCTTCCGTCATGCGGGGATCGAAGCGAATGCCGTTGAAAATTTGATCACCGAGCGCTGGCGGAAGCTGCTGTGGAATATTCCGTTCAATGGCCTTTCCATCGCCGCCGGCGGCGCGACGGTTGCGGATATCCTGGGCGATGAAGGTTTGCGGACACTGGCTCGGGAACTGATGAGCGAGGCGCTGCGGGCAGCACGCAAGCTGGGCCATTCGATTCCCGACAGCTTTGCAGATTTCCAGCTAGAGCGAAGCTGGAGCATGGGTCCGTACAAGCCCTCTAGCATGATCGACTGGCAGTTTGGGCGCCCGGTCGAAGTCGAAGCGATCTGGGGCGAACCCTGGCGACAGGGAACACAGGCGGGAGCCCGGATGGAGCGACTGGAGACGATCTATCGCCTATTGCAACGGCTCACGATTCCAAAGGAATGAGCGACGAATCGCACACGTCGATCACGATCAATGCATATCAACATCGATGGACCGCCCAAAGCTGTGGAGATCGCCGGCATCGGCGCGTTACTTTGCCTAATCGGCTCGGTCGTCTGGATCGAACTGGATGCGCGCCGTCGCGGCAAGAGTGGCGTGATGGCAGTGATTTTCCTTTTTGCCGCCACATGGCCGTTTTCGATTCTATGGTGGCTCTGGCTTCGGCCTCCTCTTCCAGTCGCGGTGCAGCCGAACACCGCACTCAAGCCGCCGCCCGTGCCCAATGAAGACTACCGCTGATGGAGTCTTGAAGGATGCCGTGAGCCGGCTCGGCATCGAATGGGGCATCGTTCTCGGCTCAGGTTTGGGAATCCTCGCGGAAGCGGCCGAGGGGATGGAATCTTTCTCGTTCGCGGACTTTCCGGAATTGCCAGCGCCGAAAGTCGAAGGTCATGCGGGGCGTTTCCTGGTCGCCCGATTTGCGGGAGTTCCAGTGCTGCTCGCGATGGGAAGGTCGCATCTCTACGAAGGCCACTCCGCTCGCGATGTCACCGCCGGAATCCGCCTGATGGCAGCTTCCGGCGTGACGCGCCTGATCCTCACAAACGCCGCCGGCACGCTGAATCCGGCGCATGCGCCTGGACAGTGGATGCAGATCGCAGATCACATCAATTTGACCGGCACGTCCCCGCTCATCGGCAGCCCGGCATTCGTAGACATGAGCGAGGTGTACTCGCGACGCCTGCGCGCACACTTTGCTTCAGCGGCGCAGGCACAAGGAATCACGCTTCACGAAGGCGTGTATGCCGGAGTGATCGGGCCGCAGTACGAGACGCCCGCCGAGATCCGGATGCTCTCCCGCCTGGGCGCCGATGCGGTTGGGATGTCCACCGTGCTCGAGGCAATCCAGGCGCGGGCGCTCGGGATGGAAGTCGCCGGATTCTCGTGCCTTACCAATTGGGCCGCCGGATTGTCCGAAACTCCGCTCAGCCACGCAGAGGTTTTGGAACGCGGGCGGAGCGCTGGCGGTAAGTTCTTGGCGCTGCTGCAGCATGCGTTCGGCACACAGAGCTAAGGCTGACCGGCACGCGTACGGCACAGCATCGGTCTGCATCACGTGAGTTTTCCCTAGGCGTCGGGCCGTTTCGGGGCTTCTGTAGCGCAGCTGTCATTCAAGAATGTCCGCGTCCATCGATAGTCCAGATCTCCAGTCGCTCCACGACCTCTCTTACGAGGCGGTCCGGGAAACGCTGTCGCGGGCTGGCGTGAACCCGGTGCATGGGCACTCCCTCTGGCGCGCGTTGTACGGCGATTTCCGGACGGATCTCTCAGCAATCTCGGACGATTTTTCGCCACCGCTCCAGCGGTGGCTGGCGTCGAGTCTCGACGCGCCTGGCGGAGTCACGCTGGATGTCCCGCAAGTCGACGAAGCGCATGACAGCGAGGATGGCCTGACGCGCAAATTCCTGCTGCGCATGCGTGACGGGCAATCTGTCGAGACCGTGCTGATGGGCTACGAAGGAAGGCTCACGGCCTGCCTCAGCACGCAGGTCGGCTGTGCAATGGGCTGCGTCTTTTGCGCAACCGGGCAGATGGGCTTCACCCGCCATCTGCGACCCGGCGAAATCGTCGCCCAAGTCCTGCATTGCGAGCGGGAGCTTCGGGCCGCCGGACGCCCCGGTCTGCGAAACCTCGTGCTCATGGGAATGGGCGAGCCTCTCCACAATTACGACTCGGTGATGGCCGCTCTGGAAATCATCACCGACACGCGCGGGCTCAACATCGGGCCGAGCCGAATCACCGTAAGCACCGTGGGAGTCGTGCCGGGAATCCTGCGGCTGGCCGAAGAAAACCGTCCGTACAATCTCGCCGTCAGCCTTCACGGAGCGGAGGAAACCGAGCGTCTTGCTTTGGTTCCCGCCACGCGGCGGTGGCCGCTGGCCGAGCTCATCGCCGCCTGCCGCACTTACGGCAAAAAGACCGGGCGAAAGATCTTTTTCCAATGGACGCTCATCGCCGGCGTCAACGATTCACCGGCACAAGCCGAGCGCGTGGGCGCGCTCCTGTCCGGGCTGGATGCGCATGTAAATCTCATCCCGCTCAATCCGACCAATGGCTTCGGAGCCAATCCCAGCGCCCGCGAAGCAGCCGCTGAATTCCAGCGCATCCTGAAATCGGCCGGACTCCCGAGCACGGTCCGCCAGCGGCGCGGAATCGACGTCGCCGCAGGCTGCGGCCAACTCCGCTCACCGAAGACGCGGCGTGAGGTTGCAGAGACTGCGGCGTGAGCGTAACGCGCCTCATTTGGTCATTTAGAGACGCCCGATTCCGCGACGCCAACTAACTAAGTTCGTCGTATTTGGCGTTTGAGCCTCGGGCCTTATGGACCGGATACTTTGCGGCGTTCTGACCGAGTTTTCGGTTCATCTCGGACAGGAGATCGTAACCGAGCAAATCCGCGAGCTCGAAAAGATAGATCCCGATGTCGGCGAGTTCGTCTCCGATTTTGTCGCGCTGTTCAGCCACTCGCGCTTCGCACTCGGACGGTGAGCGCCACAAGAACTGCTCGAGCAGCTCGCTGGCCTCGATCGAGATCGCCATGGCCATGTCTTTTGGGTTGTGGAACTGACGCCAATCCCGGGCGTCTCGAAACTCTCGGATTGCGTGAGTGATTTCCGCTACGGTCATTTGCCGAGGTTGCGGTCAATGGCTGAAGAAGCGAGCAGATTTGTCGTCACTCACCGCCCGCTATCTCACGCTCCACGCGTATCTCAATGCATCGCCAATTTGGTAATTTGGAAAAATTTGGGAATTTGGTCTCAAATTCTTGAACCAATCCTGTCTATATTGCAGCGCCTGCTCGGTTCATTCGAGTCGGCTGCGTGACACGGGGCGTCTGAAATATCAGACCAAATTTCCAAATTGGGAGGCACCCTGGATCCAATGGGCTAGTTTTTAGTCGTCTCCCAGCATACCCCGGCCACGCGTTCTGCACCTGTATCAAATCCCCATATTCGAAAGCGCCACCGCGATCCGGTTGACGACTTCGACCAGCCTCGGATGGGAAGCCTCGAGCCCGGAGACCGAGCCAGTCAGCTCTTGGATTGCGGAATCCAGTTCCTCGGGCTGGCGTGGGGTGCGCGTCGCTTCCTGCGCCGAGGCGGCGGCAAATCCGGCAACCGAGTTCGCGCCTGCTGCGTCGGTCTTGGAGAGTTCGGCAACGTGGACTTTCAATTCGGCCAGCAGCGTCAGCAGTTCGGTCCGGGTCTCGGCGGAAAGCCCGTCCGCGTTCTGAAGCTTGCTTTCAATTTGGTCGATCTGGTCCTGAATCATAAAGGAATACAAAGAACGTAACTGCATTTCCCCGGCATTGGAAGAGCCAGGATCGATTGGATTTTCCATTCCCGGCTCTGGAACCGGCCTGCCGGGTGCGCCGCCCACGCATCGTGGCAGCACCCGCATTTCTGTAAGTTCCCCCACCCCGCCAAGGATCGTCGGATGTGCAAAAAAGAGCACGTTCGTGCGACTAGGCGATGCACCAAAGCCGTGGCAAGCTGGCATCAATCGGAATTCTCGTCTGTATCCCCAATGAAGACTTTCTGCATCCCAGCTCTCCTCCTCGCCGGTTCGGCCACTCTTTGCCTCGCCGGGCCAAAGCCGCCGGAACCGCCACCGCTCGAAATTCCGAAGCCACCGCCAGCCCAGGTTTCCTCCAGTGAAGGCCTGCCGCCGCTCCCGTATCCGGTGGTGCCGCAGAAGCGCCAGGAGAAGAAGAATCCGCCACAACCGCCGGTGCTGCTTACCAAGATCAAGAGCGCCGATGCCGAAGACTGGGCGCGCACGCCCAACGATCTCAAGGGACTTCTCGAATCGCTGAGCGCCGAGATGAACGTGCACTTCTCCTCGAACATCAAATCCTTCGACGAGATCTCCGCCGAGCCGACAAAGAACCCGGTTCTCTACCGCTCTGGCTACAAGCCTTTCACACTGAGCCAAACCGAGGCCGCCCATCTGCGCGAGTACATCCTCAATGGCGGCAGCATCATCTTCAATTCACTCGTTGGTAATCCCGACGCCTACCAGTCCGCGCTCAAGGCCGCCCAGCAGATCCTGCCCGAGCGCAATATCTATCGGCTGCGGATGGATCACCCGATCTTCCACAGCTATTACAACATCGACAAAGTCCAGTACCGCGACCGGATGGTAAAGGATGGCGTCGTGGTCGATCCCTTACCGTACATCGAGGGCATCGACGTGGACAACCGCACCGCCATCATCATCTCGCGCTGGGACTTTGCGCTGGGCTGGGAACAGAACACTCACGACAGCTGGGGCTATGCCGATGCCGATTCCCGCAAGCTCGGAGCGAACATCATCGCGTATGCGACAGCGATGCGTGATGCAGGCCGGTCCGTGGGCAAGAGCGTGGAGCTAGCCGATGCCGACAAGAAGAACGCCGGCAAATTCCGTGTCGGCCAGATCATCCATGCGGGTCCCTGGAACACGCGTTCGGCGGCGTTTCCGATGCTGCTCAATTCCTTAAACAAGGAGACAGGCACTCAAGTGAGCTTCGAGTTGCGCACGATCGCGCTGACTGATCCCGCGATCTTCGAGATGCCGTTCCTTTACCTGACCGGGACGACAGACTTCGCCTTCAACGAGCAGGAGCGTGCGAACCTTCGCAAATTCCTGATGAACGGCGGCGTTCTCTTTGTGGAAGCAGGCGAAGGGAGGAAATCATTCGACACCGCTTTTCGACAGGAGGTCTCGCAAGTGCTGCCGGGCAAGCAGCTGCAGCCCTTGCCTGCCAACCACGAGCTGTTCCGTCAGCCAAAGAGTCTCGAGACCGTGAAAGCCCGTCCGGCATTGGCAGCCCGCAAAGGCAACCAGATCGATCTGCCTCCGGAAATGTACGGGATCGACCTCAACGGCACTCTGGCCGTGATCTACACCCCGAACGACCTCAGCGCCGGCTGGGAGCGAGCGATTGCACCGTATGCCGCAGGGTACGAACCCGCCGATGCCACCGCGCTCGGGCTGAATGTGCTCTATTACGCCGTGACGCACTGAGTCCGGCTGGCCTCTCGGCTGGGACGCGTACGCGAAGCAAAGCCTCCTCTGGATGTTGCGCTTTCCCCGCCCCCGCGCCTAATGTGACCGCTCCGTCATATGTCATCCGTTCTGTCCAGCATTGCCGCCGAAGGTGCCTTCGTTTCCCCTCAAGAAGCCCGCGAGCTCATCGCCCAGGCCTGCCCGGCCAAGGATTATAAAGGGAAACGTGTCGTCCTGATCGTTCCCGACGCGACGCGCACCTGCCCGCTGGGACTGCTGTTCAAGGGCTTGTACGATCAGATCGGCACCGCAACCGCCGCTTTCGACGTGATGATCGCGCTGGGCACGCATCAACCCATGAGCGAGGAGGCGATCTGCGAACGGCTCGACATCACGATGAAGGAGCGCCGGAGCAAATTCTCCAGCGTGCGCTTCATCAACCACGAGTGGGACAATCCCGCGGCCCTGCGCAAAGTCGGCGATCTCACGCGCGACGACACCCACGAACTGACCGGCGGACTGCTCGAGATGGAAGTCGAAGTCACGGTGAATGCGCGGCTCTTCGACTACGACCAGATCATCATCGCCGGGCCGGTCTTCCCGCATGAAGTCGTCGGATTCTCCGGCGGCAACAAGTACCTGTTCCCGGGAGTTGGCGGCCCCGAGGTGCTGAACTTTTTCCATTGGCTCGGAGCGGTGGTCACGAATCCGATGATCATCGGGAACAAGTGGACTCCCGTGCGCCGCGTAGTGGACCGCGCAGGCGCGATGGTGCCGATTCCGAAGCTCTGCCTGTGCATGGTCGTGGAGAAGGCCAATCTCGCCGGACTATTCATCGGCACGCCGGAAGGCGCCTGGGACGAAGCCAGCGAACTCTCCCGCAAGCTGCACATCACGTACAAGGACCGGCCCTTCCACACCGTGCTCTCCTGCGCGCCGAAGATGTACGACGAGCTCTGGGTGGGCGGCAAATGCATGTACAAACTCGAGCCCGTCGTGGCCGACGGCGGCGAACTCATCATCTACGCGCCGCATATCCACGAGATCTCGCTCACGCATGGACACCTCATTCGCGAAGTCGGCTATCATTGCCGGGATTACTTCCTGAAGCAGTGGGATAAGTTCAAAGACATTCCGTGGGGCACGCTCGCCCATTCCACGCATGTTCGCGGTATTGGCACTTACGAAAACGGCGTCGAGAAATGCCGGGTGCAGGTGACGCTGGCGACCGGCATCCCGCGCGAAATCTGCGAGCAGATCAATCTAGGTTATCGCGACCCGGCGACGATCAATCCCGCCGATTACGCCGATCGTGAAGACGAAAGCATTCTCTATGTCCCGAAAGCGGGCGAGATGCTCTACCATCTCCGGCGGCGCCCGGAATGGGCTCGCGAGATGTAGGCGATCAGTAAGTAGCGGGCTTCAGCGAAGCTGCGGCCCGATCGCAAAGCGAGGCCGGAGCGTTTTGGTCATGGTCGAGCGGGATCAGCGCGATCTTGGAGTGCGGCGGCACGACGCCGCCTTCGGAAGGGGCCGGTTCCGTCGGAGGGGGGTGGCTGGACGGCGAATAGCGCTCATCTCACTTACATCTTATTTAACTTACACGCGGGCCGAAAGTGCGGAGATCGCGAGATCCCTCGTTCGATTCCAAGTCGAACGTGAATCCGCGTACATCCCAACCGCTGCCCGCCCGCAGACCTCCCCAATCCGAAGGCGGCGTCGTGCCGCCGCACTCCAAGATCGTCCAGCTTGCAATCAGAGCTCGGCGGACAACGATTTGATCGCCGGCTGCGAAAAGCGACCCGCCACCTATTGCTCAATCAATTCGCCGCCGTTTCGTTGGGCAATTCCGCATAGCCCACGTAGCCGATGAACATTTCGTCCCAGGACTGTTCGCCCCAGCGGACCGTTTTGCTGGGATCCGGATTCCACGGATTCTTTGTCGAGTTATCAAAGGCGCCGGTGCAGACGATCTGCGTGCCCGCGGGAACCTTGAGCGGTTCGATGAGGCGATAGGTGGTCTGCCAGTTGAAGTCGTAGCGCGGCACGGAGAGGAGCGTCTCGTGGCGGCCATCCGGATAGTAAACCTCGTAATTCATCCATGAGCCGCGCATGTGCATGTGCGGAGTGAAAGTGTAGATGATCGAGTTATGATCGAAACGAAAGGTGGCGGAGGTTTGCGCTTCGGGCGAGTTCGGCGGGATGGAGAAGTCGAGCTTCAGCGCCATGCCAGTCTTGTAGGCGAGCGGCGGTTTTTCCTTCAAGAGATAGAGACCGATTTCCGTGTCGTCGGTCGTAGCTTCGCCATTCGTGGTGTAATGCAGCTCGATATCCAGCTTGGCATTCTTCCCGAGAAAGATGCCAGTTCCGGCGGGGAGGCGTCCGGGGATACGACCGGGTGCCCATCCGGCAATCTTGACGCCATCGCCGCCTAGGTCTCGCCCGGAGTTTTCAAATTTCGCGAAGACGATGCAGTGGTGGAGCACGGCCCGATTGCCGGGCTTAACAATTGTCGCGGCGAGCCAGCAATCTTCCGTCACCGGCGAATCGATATGGATGTGGCGATACTTCAGGACCCCGGTGGCTGGAACCTCTTCCGGATGCGGCAGCTTGATCACGTAGTCCGGCTTGCCGAGCGGCCAGTCGGGCGCCGGCTCGGCGGCCACAGTGAGGGGATCGGCGCCTTCATCGGCCGGCGCACCTTGATTAATCCAGCGGATGACGGTCTGGGTTTCTTCGGTGGTCAGCGTTGGGATTTCGGCAAATTTTCCGAAATGCGGATCGGCGTGCCAGGGCGGCATGCGCTGGGTCAGCAGCACTTCCTCGATCATATGCGCCTTGCGTTTAGCCGTGCGATAACTGGAAAACGCAAAGGGACCAATGTCGCCATCGCGGTGACAATGGGCGCATTTTTGCCGAAGGATTGGCGCGACCTGTTTGTTATAGGAGACGACGTCGTCAGCGCCGGCGACTTTTTCGTAAGTGATGAGGCAGCCTCTGGCGGCGGTTTTCGGCGTAGCGATGGGCTGTCCGGCAAATTGTTGCTCCAGGGCGGTCTGCAAATAGGTTTGCGTGGCGGCGGGTTTCTCCGCGCCTTCGGCTAGCTGGTCATCGATCTCTCCGCGATAGAAGACGCTCCAATCCTTGGTATCAAGCGCGATGACTTCCGCGGTACGCTGCACGCCGAGGGCGAGGGCCAGGGCCTGGCGATTGTCGAGCAGCGCCGGGAGATCGCTCACACCGAGTTCCTGAGCTTCCTTGCTGATGACCTCGCGATCGTCCTGGCCATCGGAATAAACCATCCATACTTCGAGATCCTTGCCGAAGCGCTGCTTCATTTCGAGAAGCTTGCCAGCGTTCTTGCGCGCCACGGGACAACCGACGCCGGTGAAGAAAAGGACGACGGCACGGGCATCGGCGTGGTGTAATTCGTGGGCCTTGCCGTGATCGTCGAGCAGCGCGAAATTTGGCACCTCAGTGGCGGCAGCGGTAGCCAACGCGAGGCCGCCCAGAAGACAGCCGGCGACTATTCGAGTGAAGGAGCCGTGGATATTCATTGGATGCGGTGTGAGACGAATTGGCAGAGCGAGATGTTACTTAGGGGAAAGGGCTGCGGGAGCGAGCAGCCCATGGACGAGAAGATCGATGGTTGCGGTCTCGACGATTTCCTCTGTCATGGAGGCCAGCCCGGGATCAAAGGGACGCTGCAGATTGGCCCAGGCAATGGATTGCGTGAGCACCGCGGCGGTGGCGAGGCTGCTGCCAGGCTCGCGAAATTGTCCGGACGCCACGCGCAGATCGATGTATTTAGCCAGATGCTGGAGCAGCTTATCGCGCAAGCCGCGCACGAAGACGTCGCTCAGGCCGGGAAACTCGAGGGCGGAGCGCATGAGCAGGAGCAGACCGTAGCGGTAGCGCTTCATGAGGCCGTATTGCTCGCGAAGGATTCCTTCGGCTTCTTCGCGTGGATTTTCGGCGCGCTCGACTTTCAGCGCGGCCTTCAGGCAGGGCCACTGATCGTCGCGGCCGAAGAGTTCGCGGAGAAATTCCAATGTCGAGCCGGGGGCTGGCGTTGGAACCGGAATCTCCAGCGCGTCGATCCAGGCCCGGTCTTCGGCAGATGAGTACCGCACCGCCAGATCGAAGAGCGCCTCCTTGCTCTCGACATAGAGATAGACCGTGCCAATGGCGACGCCCATGGCTTTGGCCACGTCGGCGACTTGGGAACGCTCGAATCCCTGCCGGCAAAAGACGCCGATCGCCGCCTCCATGAGTTCACGAAGACGTTTACCAGAGATATCGGCGCGAAGGCGTGGCATGGAGGAAACATGACTGAACGAATCATTCAGTAAAGCACAATCGCCGCTCCGACTCACCTATGCGCTCGTCAATACGCTCGTTACCCCAATCTTTGGGGTAACGCACCATTGGCCGACACTCCGTGTCGGGCGGTGGGGCGCGAGACACGGGTTCCACGAAAGGGCATTAGCGGCTACTGCTTCAGGGGCACATTCCACGTCGTTCGCCCGCTCTACGCCGAGCCTCCCAACGCCGAGTAGTTAACCGAAGACGCAGAGCCACTCGGAAAGCGGTGATAAGAGCAAAACCACCGGGTCTAAATCACCAAACGTTTCCAAATCACAAAATCGGTAAGTTGATGCGGCTTCCTCGCCTCTGAGTTTGGTCCAAGCCCAAACGCCTCCAGGAAATGCTCCCACGCACTGACGTCGCTGCGAGAAATAATCTTCCCAGCCTCGCACCAGGCGCGAAGCGTGCCGGAGCAAAGATCGGCGCCATTCGGCCACGACAGGACGCCCCATTCCGAAATCTCGACCTGACGAAATACCGCCTCATCCTGCAGAGGCCGGTACATCTCGTTGCATGCTGGCAGTTCGGCCAAATCCAGATCCGCGCAATAACCATCGGCAAAAGTGATGTGCGAAAGAAAACCTTCGCAGATCTGGACGCGGACGACGGCCTGCTCGAAGTAACCCTCCGGATTGCAGGTCCAACGCGCATCCTCGAATCCGATGAGTTGCGCCTTTTTCCACGCCTCATCGAGCAGCGACTTATGCCAGCGCCCCCAAAGCCGAGCCCAGAGAGTCGAGCGAAAATCAATGAGCTGGCCGAGGATTGCCAGCGTTTCGATCGCGATGGCGGTCGTCTTCCCCAGATGCTGCACGCGGAAGTGCGGAACGCCCGATGCGCATCCGTGGATCGCGAATTCTACGTCATGGAGGCATGCCAGCGCAGGCATGCAACGTGATCGGGAAATCCCCTATACACGGACGTATGATAATTATGAACGCTGTGGCAGATCCACGCCACGCTCGTGTGCGGGATTGCCCTGAACGACTGTTCCTGCTGGCACTGTTTCCAGAACCACGCTGCCTGCGCATACCATGCTATCCGGGCCGATCTCGATCCCGGGCGCGACAAAAGCCTGAGCAGCCACCCAGGATCCGCGGTGAATGGTGATCGGCTTCGTGATGGGATTGAACGCCGGGGCCCCTGTCCCGTATCATCCCGCACACCCGGTTCACTAAACCTCATGCCGAAATCCCCCCCAACAGTATTTGAAGACGGCCCGTCACAGCCCGTGCTTCGACCGGGTGAGGTTCATCTCTGGCGAGCGCGCCTCAGCTCGGCGCCCGCTGGCATTGGTGATTTTCTCGCCCAGGAGGAATGGGCTCGCGCCAGCCGCTTCCATTTCGAAAAGGACCGCGCGCGCTTCGTCGCCGCACGCGGCTTGGTCCGATCAATCCTCGGCCGTTATCTCGGGCTCCCGCCCGCCAGTCTCCGCTTCCAGACGGGCCCGCACGGCAAGCCCTCTTTGGAAGACAGCCACATCCCGCTCTGCTTCAATCTGAGCCACTCAGGCGAAGTCCTGCTCGTCGCCGTGGCGCACGGACGCGAAATCGGC
>FTCV01002845.1_pt1 | contig 19594 bp, 18 predicted proteins | sample 1639691 | NCBI WGS metagenome assembly FTCV01 (sample SAMEA3914864, study PRJEB12502) | metagenome | biome: forest; material: soil | place: USA | collected 2012-03-12 | depth 0.3 m
GGGCGACGGGCTAAGCCGTCTCGCCACGCGCATCGACGCCCGACGGGCGAAGGCCCGTCCAGGGATGGTTTGAAATCTAGGGAATGGCGGAGAGGGTGGACACTCAGTTCCTATAAAATGTTGATAATTTCAAGGAGTTAGGTAATTTAGGCAAGGCTCCATCCCACAAATCGATCCGCAAACCTGCAAAATATGAGTAATTCTCAGATTGTCCTGTTGGGTGGAGGCTCGACGGCGCGCTACTTAATGGTCGTGAGCTAGATTGCCAAAACCGGCCGTCTCACACCTAGGCGACCTCCTATTCAATGGAATGGATTGTCTGTCGGTGGCGCCAGACGCACGGCCGTGCGGCAACTCAAGCCGACATCTGCTACGGGTGGCGATCTAACGGTTCGAATCGTGCCCGGCGCGCCGTTGTTGGTGCGCTGAAGCGAACGGGGAGGAGAGCTACACCTACGCTGCGGCCCTCTAATCTAAGCCTCCTTCCATCGCCGAATAGGCCAGCCGCGAAGGATGGCTTGCGGGTATCGGCCTCGATAGGACGACGGAGAGTTCATCGAGGCGACAAACACGCTTAGCGTCACTATCTTCGGCGGTACCAACTAGGCTCAAGATAGGTGACGAGCGCTTTTGTCCGAAGCCAGTCCTTTCATTGACGCAGACGCCCGGCGGCTTGCGCTCGAAACCATCGCTACGCTGGTCAACATCAAGCGCATGGCGGCGGAGCGGTTGCTGGCGCCGGCCGGCGTTCCTGCCGATCTGATCAAGCGCTTCCTCAACGAGCGCGATCCGGCCACGAATAGGAAGCGCTCGAAGCGAGAGGCCGGCGCTGTAGTTCTCGACGCCCTCGGCGAGCTAGAGTTGGAGGGCCAAGTCGTCCGCAGCGTCATCGAGATTGCCGCCGACTGGCAGGATTTCCACCTCGCACAAGACGAGTACCGCGCCCGTTCGGTCGTCCAAAAGGCCCGGGAAATGGTGGGCTCGCTGCAGGAGATGGCCGCACGCGAACATGAGGAGGTTCAACGCCGTCGTCAGGTGGCCGAGTTAGCGCGCGAAGCGGCGGTGCAGGGCCAGAAGCGCGAGCGCAACGAGATGATACGCAAGGAAAGCGCCCTGCTTCTGGCGATGTTCGATCAAGCGGTACTGACCGGCGATCCTCAGCAGCGGGGCTACTTTCTTGAAAGCCTCCTGGTCCGGCTTTTCGACGTCCATGGTGTTCCGGCGCACAAGGCGTTTCGGCGCAACGGCGGCGGCGAGCAGATCGACGGAGCCTTCGAGTTTGAGGGCTGGCACTACATCGCTGAATGCCGCTGGCGCGAGCAGTTGTCGGATATTCGTCAGCTCGACGGCCTAGCCGGACAGCTTCATCGGTCGGGCAAGCAAACCATGGGCCTGTTCCTATCGGTCAACGGCTGGTCGAGCCACGTGGTCGACCTTCTGAAGCAAAACCCAGCGAAGAACATTTTGTTGATGGACGCCATCGACCTGCGGGCCGTCCTATCGAACCACGTGGGCTTGACATCGCTCCTCAAGGCTAAGCTCACCGCACTAAACCTGTACGCCGAACCCTACAGACCTGCGTCCTCGGTGCTTGGCTGATCAGCCAGAGAAAATTGGAGTCACGCGACCTAGTATGGGCGGACCGCTAAGGCGCCGACTCGGCAGCTAGCGTCTGGCCAACCCCTCGGGCCGTACAATTGGCGGCTTCTAGGTCCTTCGCGGACACCATAGCGTACAATGGCGTAAGCGCGCAGAATCTAACGGCGAGAAGAGCTACGCCTACGCCGCTGCATTTCATGCTCCGGACGACGGGCGTTAGCGGCGGTCTTCACAAGAAAACATAGTCAATATAATTGACTACTTCCGATTGGACCTGAAGTCGACATAGCGAACCACAGAATCCTCGGCGCGACCGCCGACTGCCAGCGCAGCTGATGGCAGGTCTCGGCCCGTCAGATGGGAGAACAGCGAGGCATCCAATCCAAGGTCGCCGGCAAGTTCCGCCAGTGCGCCTGGACGCGCCGCATCGAGTGCGTCTAGCGCGACATCCAGCAGCTCGGCACTCTCCATCGGCATATCGCGGTCGAACTTCTCGACCTTGGTCTGTCCTGTCTTGGCTAGGTGGATTTGGCCCGTCCGATACTGATCTGAGGTTATGAGGCCAAGGTCCAAGGCCCTGCGCAGGATCGCGCGGGCGCTGACTTTCCACTGAAGCTTGATGTGAAAGATCAACTCCCAGTTCAGATAGCGGGAGCGCGGGAACATATGGAGGAAGGTCGACCGGGGGAGCAGGAAGGCGCTGGCGAAGCGATTGGCTTGATCCTCGGTGAGTCGATCGCCGGTTTGTAGCCCTCTATGCATCACCAGGTGGCCGCACTCATGGGCCAGGTCGAAGCGCAGTCGACACAGGCTTTGCTTTGCTTCGCTCCGAACAATGATTGGCCTGCGACGGTCCATAGACAGAGCGTCGACACGATCAGAAACGCCTTCGAAGTAGGTGACGATGGCGCCGGCGTTCTCGACTACACGCATCATGTTCGTGATCGGCCCGGTGGACCCTAGCTCCCAATGGAGCCTTGCGATCTCGGCGGCCTCTTCGACCTGCTCCAAGGTCGCGGCAGAAGCCTGCGGGAAGTTGACGCCCGGCAGCGACAGCTTGCCGTCTAGCGCTTCCGCAAGAGAATCAAGGATCGACCCACGCGCCAGGACTTGGCTGGTGATCGCTGCCGGCGTCGTTGCCTGCTTTCGGAAATGGCACTGCTCAGGTCGAACGGTCGCACGCGCCGGGGCGTGGAAGAATCGCGGGGTGACGCCCAAGACGCCAGCCAGGTCTCCGATCAGCTCCTGGGTCGGTGTCTTTGCATCGGTCTCTAGCTGATGAATGTACTGTCGCGTGGAACCAACGGCCGTCCCTATCTCGTCGAGGGAACGGCCGAGCGCCAGCCGCGCTAAGCGCAACTGCTCTCCTCGAAATGGTCTCTCCATACTCATGGCTGGCGCGCCTACCTTGCCCAGACCAAGCAATCAAGATCGAAGGCTAAGCCGACTTCTCTTCCTTGTCCGAACCGGGAACCCGAACCTCGGGTTTCGGCAGTTCGACACCCTCGGTCGGCTTTGTCGCTTCGGGGTGGCTCACAACCTCGTGGTAGGGAACCTCCCAGATCAGCACCGGAAGTTCGCCACGCAGCCCGACCACCTTGATGCTGGTGATCGCGCCATCGTCGTCGGTTTCGACCGCGAAACGGTGCGCGATATCGCCGGCCTTCTCATCGCCGAAAGCGAAGGAGAGCTGGGCCAGCTCGGAATACGTCTGGCGAAGCGTCCGGTCGCTCGGGGCGTCGGCTTCGCCCTTGTAGAACCGGAAGGGGACGGTTCCGATGTTGAAGATCAGTTGCATGGTCGGATCGACGATCTCGAGCCACTCGTAGCCCTCGAGCCCGGCCCTGCGCGTGATTTGGAAGCGCGCGAACTGGAAGGCCTTGCAGCCAAGCGTCCAGCCGTTGTCACCCAGCGCCGGGTTGTGAACGCTCAGAGCATCCCAACGCCCCTGTGCGATTAGGAGCGCGGCAGCGATCAGGCGTTCACGGGTCAGATCTGGGTGCAGGTCCCAAGGAAGAGAATCGGACATTTGTCCTCCAAGTCCCTCGATCATGGGCGATTGCCAAATTCTGTCAACCAAACAGGCAAAGGCAGTGCACGTGAATCGGCCGGAAGCTAGCGTCTAAAGGCTTTTCCCAAATAAGTAGTTCACACGACCAGTTGTGCGGGCGAACGTGAAGGCACTCTCAATCAACAAAAACAGGAACGTCGCTCTAACCAGCGGCTGAACAACTGATAAAAAAATAGAGTACGGGGTCAGAATAAATTTCGCCCCTGCAATCCTCAAATACTTTAGAAAATTCCAAACGGTATCGCTGTTGTTCGGCAATAGAATGATGAGAGCTGCGCACAAGCACCCCATCGCAACGAGGTTGAAGTATGCTACGTTGTGAAAAATTTCCCGCGAAATTTTATCTAACTTCTCTCGGCGCAACTGCTCCTCAAGCGACGCCTCGCCCGCTGGAGGTTGTTGACCGCTCGACCGGGCGGCAGCAGATGACATCAGAAAAAACATAACGCTAAAGCTGAAGCCAATAAGTATTGCCTGAACGGTAATTACACCATTCAGAAAATCCTTGAAATCCCGGTCTAGGTAATATCCAAAAGCAACAGATGCCGCGATAGTTGCAAAAATTCTTGGCCTAATATCTATGGGCTTATTGCTGTTATATTCGTAAAATGTTTTGCCGTTTTCGGCAATTATACTTTTTACGCTAAACATCTTCGCTGCGAGATATGATCTCGCCTTTCAACTTCTCGATCATGGCGATCCTCGTCGGCTCATACTCGGGATGACCGTCGGCATTGACTTCCACATCGAGCGGGAACCGCGTCGCGAAACTCCCACTTTCAATCATGTTGATCACGGTTTTGCGCCCATTCACGGCAGCAATAACAGTGCAGTCTTCAATGTCCGCATCTTTGACGCCGAGAAGCTCACTTTCACTGATCAGGTCCGCGACCGCCTTCTTCATATCCCCTTTGGGCTTTCCCAGGTGGGGAAAAAGGCTTTTCGACACCTTGTCCTCAAAGTCCTCGTTGCCATCCTTCGTGAAGACAATTACGCCGCGGCTGCCAAATTTATTCCCCTTTGCGATCGACCCAGAGCGATCCGCGAAAGAGACGCGGACCTCCTTTGGAACCGCGCCCTTATAGGCAGCTCCACCGAGGCGAAAAGAACTGGATTCAATGCCCTCTCTGTTTGCAAAGGAATCGCTGACAGTCCTCTGAAGCCCGCCATAGCCACCAAACTGGCCCAGATACTGGCTGCCGATGTAGATGCGGCCGCTTTCCGAGAGGTAGAGCAGGAAATGGAACGGCCGAAGGCTTATACTGTTAGCGGGGATTAGGCCTTTTGCGGTGTTCTCGTATGCGTGGCCAGAGTATGCCCCCCGGAACGTGCCAGTGACCGTTTTCTGGTCATGACGCGAAACGAGGTCGATCGGCGCTTCGATGCGATAACGAACGCGGTCGGCCGCTGTTGGATTTGTGAGATCGATCTTCGGCTTTGCGTTTAGGGTAGCAAACAGGGCATCAAATTCGGCCTGCGAGAATGGCACGCACTCAGTCGAGCCGTCTCCTCTCTTTAGCGTTCGAGTTAGGTAATGGAAAGAGACCGACACGGTCTCCTGTTTCGGCTTGGCCACGAATCCCCCCGGAATGCCACATGCACTTTGAATTGCTCCCACTACGCAAAACGATCAAGGGCAACTTGCGAGAGCAGTTCTCATAGGTTGCGTCACCGTTGCGGCGAGGCCTCGAAAGTAGCTAGCGCCTTACGGTAGGCACGGGAGAGAGTCATGCCTCGGAAGAGCAGACAGAAACCCCGATCACGATGGCGAGATTAAAGGGCCGGGACCGTTGGGCCCATAGCCTTGATGGTGTTGAGGAAATTCCGGGACCTCGCCTTAAGGGCTGGTCCCGGATTTCAGAGCTTTCCCCGACAAGATCAGGGGCTTGTCCGGGACGTACGTCTTTCAGCATCGACGCGGTTGCTCCTCCTTGCGCTTGCAAGGCCAAGCTGCATCCTACCCTCCAATTGCCTCATCACCTTCACAAGGAGAGTTCATGTCGACGGACGACGACGCGATCGAACTACCGGAAAGCACCGTACCGGCCGGCCTCGGCGCGAGCGTCCAGGGCTTCATCAACGAAGAAGGTGCTCGGGCGTTAGGATCGGTCGTCCTGGGCTGGATTCACGGCCTTGGTCGCCTGATCGATCTCTCCACGCTCGACGGCGTAACGATCGCGATTGACTACGATGCGGCCCTGGCCGGTCTGGATCGCGGGCTTGATGGTCTTCGGCCGCTGTCGCGATCCAACAGCGAGGAAATGCAAGGCGTGGCCATGTCGCCGGCTGTGATCCGGGACGGCCAGGTGAAGACACACTTGATTTTCAACGCTGCCATGATCGCCGCGCTGGCTGTCGAAGACGCTCCGGAAGACGAAGTCCAGCTAGCCATCGGCATTATCGCTCATGAGTGCGCCCACGTGGAGATCACGGCTCAGAAGGAGGTGGCCATTCCAGATGCTCGATTTGGCGCGCGGATAGAGGGCTATGAGCGCACTATTCTCTTCCAACTGGCCGAGGTCTGCTGGGACGAATACGCGGCTTGCCGCATCTCGGCCCCCTTCGCCCTAAACCAGAATGAGCACCACGCCGAAACCGTGGCCGGCGTGGTCGCCGTTGCTCGTGATCGCTCCAACGCAGCTATTCGCAGCTACCGGCGCCACGGCGATCTCGATCGCCTCGTGGGTGAAGCAGGCCCAGCACTCTGCGAGCCAATGAAAGCTGTCGCATATCTGCTGGGCGGGATGGATGGGGCCAATGAGACCTGGGCGGATCAGAGCGTCGCGCGTCAGGCCCTTGAGGCTGGCGGATATGGAGACCTCGTCGATGAACTCCACCAAGCCTTGAGGGCGTTGTGGGAGACGCAGGGCCAGTGGGATCCGACGCTCGATACGTTCGGCCCGTTGCTCGCGATCGGTAAGCGCGTGTTCGAGGCAGGGGGAATATATTTCAGTAGCGGCCCCGATAGTTCTGCGCGGATCGATGTCCCATTCACACTCGACACGATCTAAATCGACGAGAGCGCACCAACCGCTGCCACAGCCTTTCCCCTTATGCAGAACGCGCCCTGAAGCGCTTGGTGGAACGAGAGCCGGACGGGCTGCTAAGTGTCAAGGGTGGCGCCTGCGGCGCTGAAGCGGTCGGAACTGAGAACTATGCCGACGCAATGCCGCTTTAAGACACTCATGTCTCGGCGGACCACAGACGGCGGCGCTTCCGTGTAAGCGTAGGTCAGAGCTGGACGGAAACCTGCCAATTTGTCGAGCTGGCGCGGGCTATGATCTCGGGCACGGACGTGATGAGCAGCTCGCCGGTCATGTTGTTGTAGAGGGCTACGCGATGCCTTTCGCCCAGCGCTGCTGCGGCGGCGATTTCGCTCTCGGTCAGAGCGAAAAAGAAACCTGCGAATCCGGGCCGAACGCGAGCCTGGTTCGCGGTCTTGATTTCGACGAAGGTGGCGGTCGCCAGCTGGTCGCGAAGTCGCTGAGGGTCAGTGAAGTCGAGGCCGTCAGGCGAGGCTATTGCATCGAAACTCGAACTTTTGATGTGAATGCCGCTGTCAGCTAGAGCGTGAAGGATCGCCCTCAGCGCCGAGCCTTTCGGCCGCGCGACCCATTCACCCATGGATTGGAGGGCAGCGATTTCGCCGGCCGCGCCCTTGGTATTTGCCAGACGTTGGAGATGGGCCCGTTTGGCGGCAATGACATCGAGCGCGTTCACACTCTTTCCTTTTTTGCGGCCAGGTGAGTGAGGCTTGAGAGCCCTTTGTGGTCAAGGTTGTAAGGGGGGGACGTCAAAGTCGGACGTGATCTGGCAAGGTTGCGGCCAAGGCTGTCCATCAGGGATTCCATTTCGTGTCCCGTTGATCCAAGGTGATCTTGGGGGCGTGATTTGTTCTCGCTTGCGTCCATGGGCGGCCTTATGACCACTGACACCGAAGACGATGCGCGCGCGTATCTGCGCAGAGGAACGGATGCTCCTTGGTATTCGGGCTGGAAGCTCACCGAGCTGGAGCGTGATCGCTTCAGGCAGATCAGTCAGTCGTCGCGTCTGGCCAAGGTGAAGGCGCTAGCTGGCGAGTGTGATCAACCCAAGCATCCGATCCCGATCCCCAGACTCGATCCGCTCGAACTGATGCCGCAGCAGGCGGCCAACGGCCTGTCGTCGCTGAGCCTGTTCAGTGGTGGAGGTGGTCTGGACATTGGGTTCGAGCGCGCAGGTTTCGAGCACGTCGCCTCCTACGACATTCTAAATGACACGGGCGAAGTCCTCGGCGAAGCGCGTCCTGCCTGGAAAGTCTTTTCCGGCAGCAACGGAGACGTCACGGCCGTGAAGTGGTCTCAGTACAAGGGCAAGGTGGACGTCATTCAAGGCGGCCCGCCTTGTCAGCCATTCAGTCACGCTGGTCGGCAAAAGGGTGCTGACGACGCGCGCGACATGGTGCCTGAACTGGTGCGTGCCGTGCTTGCCGTGCGCCCGAAGGCGTTCGTTTGCGAGAATGTCAGCGGATTGGCCGCGAAAAAATTTGAGGACTATCTGCAGCAGACGATCTTCAAGCCACTCGCTGGGAAATATCACGTCACCAAGTTCACCTTGGACGCCGCAGATTTTGGCGTGCCTCAGCGGCGCAGGCGCATTTTCTTTGTCGGCTTCGCCGACAAGCGGGCCGCCGCTGCGTTCCAAAAGCCTGCCCCCACCCATGCGTTCAAGGGCACAGACACCCTTCAGCGCACGATGGGCGCTCGGGAGGCTCTAGGGTTGCCCGACATTGGATATGATGACCTGGCCCCTACCTTGCGGAGCGGCTTTACAGGTCCGCGTCACACCACCAGCGTCGTGAACAGCTCAACGGCGGCGCAGCATTGGGCGGCCTTGAAAATCTGGCCCAATGGCGTTGCCAAGGACCGTGAGGCTGCAGCCTTGTTCCACGCAAAGAACGGCGATTTTCGCCTTTCCGTCGCCGACTGCTTGGTGCTTCAGGGTTTCCCAGCAGGCTGGCCCCTGTCGAGCGCGGTCTACCGCGCGCTCGGGCTGGTCGGCAATTCGGTGGCGCCACCCATGGGATTCGCTGTGGCGAAGGCCGTGGCAGCGGCCATCAAACAGGGTGCTTAGCGGCCCAAGCTCGAACCAGCTTTCTCAGACGTGAAGCGTAGTCCTTGGAAATCGAGGGCCAGCCCTCGACCATTTTCTGAGGAATTTTCGGGTTGTTCAAAGTTGAGCCCCGAGAGAGCAGATAGCCAACTCGGTCCTGATAGATTTTCAACATCGCTTCCGGGGAATAGCCGTTGGGTCGATCCATAGCGGCCATGTAGTCGGCCTTGCTGTACTGGAGCTTCTGCACGCTTTGCGCGTCTTTCAGCGTGTAGAGCTTCTTGGCTCCGACGATCGTCTGCATTGTCTCCATCGTGATGCATGCAGGCACCAGTTCAGCGGCCATGAAGTCCGAGCGAACGTATTCCCAGCGGTCTTCGACCCACGGGCGCACGTCGTCCGGAGAGGCATATTTGCAGTCGACGAGTTTCTCGCCGGCATATAGCGCGACGATCCAGTGCTTGGTCTTCCACTTGGCAATGTGATCTGGCCCGAAATCGCGAACCGTCGTCAGACCTCCTTTGGTGGTGGTGATCGACTTCAACTCGAACTCGTGGACCCGACCGTCCAACGTCAGAACCGCATCCACTCCATGCCGAGTGCGGTTTTCTGGCCGCTCCAGATTGAAGAGGTCGACCAGGCGGTTTTCGCGGACGTCGTCTTGGGCGGGCAAGGGCGCTCTCTTTCGGAGCTTGAGTACGGATCAAGTGCAGTTGATGCCGAGTCGGCAGACACTTCACGCGGGAAATCCGGAACTTCAGTCCAAGCGCTGGAAAAATCGGGCAAGCCGAGGCGCGGCATCACGGACGTCGCACTCCCAAACGATAGCCACACGAAAACCCCTGCGACGGAGCTGCACAATGGCTTTGGCGTCACGCAGGCGATTTTTGGCGAACTTTTCCTGCCAGAATCTCGAATTGATCTTTGGGGTTGGTGCTCGGCCGCAGCCCCGATGCGCGTGCCAAAAGCACCCGTTCACAAAGATGGCCCAGCCCTTGGACTTATTGGCGAAGTCCGGCGATCCCGGGAGCGATTTCACATTCTTGCGGTAGCTGACCCTGAGTGCCCGAAGAAGCGCTGCGACTTCCATTTCAGGCCGAGTGCCCTTTTGCTTCTGCTTAGCAAGTCGGGCGGAAACCGCCGGATCAACCGCGTGCGGATAAGCCATACTAATCCATCCTACGGGGAATGGCCTCGTGCGAGCCCGCGCAGCACCATTGGCACCTACGGTCGAAGATCGCGGGCCGCAGCCCCCTATTCTGAAATTCCCTCCGAAAAAATTTGGTCAAGCCCAGCCGAGCCGCTGGCCCTGCTCGTTTCGAACCGAACCGAAAGTTGATCCCACATATAGGCTGTAGGCGCCTCTGCGACGTCTTGGAGAGCGGCCATTGCTCGCAGCAGCCACGGTAGAAAACCCGCAAATGCGTATTCGATCAAATCAACGAACTTGTCGTACTGCCCGGCGACAAATTCATTTTCCATCTCCCCGGCGGCCCATCTGGCAGGGGGCACGGCTGCCTTACTCTGCTGGGCCTTTGGTAGAGCCAGGAACAGGTCGGTAAGACTAGCTCCATCAAGCCAACCTTGGGCAAGACCCTCCAAGTCTGTGGCCTTTACGAAGAAGCGCGAAGATGACCGCCTTAGTGCGACTTCGTGAAGAAGATGATTGGTCTGTTCGGCACAAACTCCAAACTCGACAAGAAGAGCGGCTGCCAATTTGGCAGGAGCAACCTCTGCCTCTACGGTGCGGAGAAAGGACAGCATCTGCCGGCAAGTGCCTGGTCCAAACCCTGTGTGATTGGCAGCTTGGCCCAAAGGGGTGAGCCACATCGGACTGGCAGCTTTCGCAAACGGCTCGCCGTCTGCATCGCTCAACAGTTCTGCTCTAAGTTCTGCCAGAAGCCAGTCTGCGTTCTGTCCGTGAAAATTCGCATATAACGAGCGAGACAGAGCGTTTTCGACATGATCTGTCGCAGGATTCTCAGGAATGCTGGCCATCAACTGCGAGCTCAATATTGCTTTGACAGATTGACGATCTTCTGCAGACAAGTTGTCGTTTGCTATGACGCTCTGCAGAGGTGGAGGGTCTCCAAATATCGTCCTCTGAGATTTTCGCCGATTACGCTCGTCCGTAAACCTTGCCTCGCCCAAGACATTGTCAAAAATGATCGTATCACCTTCGGTGAATTCGCCGGCTCTTCCGCACCGTCCAGCGATGTTGCGAAATAGAAGGGATGACATCGGTGACTGGCCTTCACCAAAGCCGATCAGCCAGTCGAAGATGATGGTTGATCGGAACGGGAGGTCGACACCCTCAGCAAGGGTGGTGGTCGCTGCGATGTAGTCAAGATCGCGGACTTTAATAGCATCCTCAATTAAGTCTTTGATAGGTGCAGGTAGTGATGCGTTGTGGTATGCGACACCTCTAGCGATCATTGCCGCAAGCGGCTTTAGATGTGGATAATCAGATTTTATCTTGGCGAGTAGCTTGTCACGTGTCGGGCTGGAATAGTCCTTGTCCGGAATTCCAGACGCTATTTCCGCCGCCAAGCCTCGGGTTGTACTTTTCGCATAGCAAGCGGCTAACACTGGCCCGCCTACGCTTTCTCGCACATACCTCGCGAGGAAGGCGGCGTTGCGAAAAGCGCTACCACGCTGGGCTGTCATGCCAGCAAAAGTACTCACAGGACGCATCTGTTCGGGCCATGCAAGTGTCTTCCGACCAATAAAGCTGACGGCCTGTTTGTCGCTTGGTCTGAGTGGGTCGCCACCATAGAGCCAGCTAAGTTTCCCATCATTGGTCCATATTGCGAGCCGGCGAGCGGTCGGGCGCCACGTATCCTGATAATGGTCCGCTTCTTCGCCTAGCCACTCACGCATCTCTTCAACATTAGATAGGACTGCGGATAGGAGGATTATTCTAAAATCATGCCCTCGTGCTTGCTGTAGTCGTAGTCGAGAAATTAGCGCTTCTAGCCTTGCTCCCCGTGTCCCGTTCTCAATTCCGTGGGCTTCGTCAAAAACTATAGTTGAAATTCGTCCGTAGAAATCATTCGCGCGAAGAATTGCGTCCAAGCGTTCAGGTGTCGCGACGATTATGGTAGATGAAGAAGAATCTATCTTTTCAATGTGACTGTTGAAATTCCCAAAATATCCGTGGACATCTACGCCTTGCGGCCGATGGGAGTACAATGTTTCAAATACCTGACGCCCCAGAGCAATGTAGGGTGTGACAAATATCGAAATATCGCCTTCTCCGGTAAGTCGATATCCTATTGCAAGTTCGGCAAGTAACGTCTTGCCCGTGCTTGTGGGAATGGTAACTATGCAGTTCTCCTCGCTTTCGAGTAGGCCGTCGGATATCAAGTTGAATTGGGGCGGTAAGAGGCAGTGTTTTCCATCATCAATAATATTGGCGACAAGGCCATTAAATATTGCGCCTCTGTTCAAACGATATAGTTTGGACATAGCGAGAGAGGTCGCGTGCTTGAGCGCCAGTCTTGCGCAGCGAAGGAAGGTGACGTCGGATATGGACCGTGGAATCTTGAGAAGATCTTCCAGATCGCGGATCAATCTATCCGGTTGAGACTCGTCCCCCGTGTGAAGGTACTTATTGAACGACTCTAAAAATTCCCGGCCATTTTCCGATATTCGACTTGTTCTCAATGCGTCGCCCAGTCGGCGCGGGTTACTGATCGTAAGGGCGAGCCATTGCGCCTCCGTTGTCACTCGCTTCGGGTCGATATGACGTTGAATTGCAGCGGCGGACGGGAAGTTGCCGTACATCCCAAATGTGCAGGACGACAGGATAAGTAGGAGGTGGCGTTCGTCGCTGTCCTCCGCTTCCGTTGGCGCGTCATCGCCCAGCCCTTCCGGGTCGGCGCTCGCTGCAGAGCGCAGTGCAACTTCTTGAATTATCCTCGCGGCGGCAATCAACGGCGTCGCCAATTCCTCGTCATAGAGATCGCTTGCCCTGGCGAGGAAAGAGCGTTGCTGGAAATTGCCGAGCTCCTCCTGAGCTATCGCGAGAAGCTCTGACCAGCGCATCGGTTCGACGTTCAGGCCGCGATTCAGCCCAGCAGCGACCGCATCCGCCCGCCTCAAGTCATCCGAAGCTGTCAAGGCTCGCCTCGCGCGAGGCGCAACAGACGATCTTCCAAGTCTGTCAGGCCTATCGTCCACGGGGAGATGGCGCTGGGCTGCCAGCCAAATGCGGCAATCGCTGTCCGAACAGCCAGCATCTTTTTCACCGGGTCGCCGACGCCCGCTTCATGCAGTCCGGTGGGTACCAAGCGGACATTTGTGCAAAGCTCAGGACGGCGTGCGCCGAGCTTCTGAACCCGTCGCGCGTGGTCTTCGTTATCACGCTCTATCTCAAACGAATTTGCGAGAAAGTTGATGCGCGATTGTAGGGTAAGGTTGAGGTTCGTCGAGAAGAGCTTTTTGTAGTCCTTCTCAAGAGCATTGAAGTAGTTCAAGCTTTGTTGGCCTGTGGTTTTTATTTCTTGTATGTAAAGTAGATCATTATTTTCATCGTTCGGGTCAAGATAGACATACATGAGGTCAATGCCGGCACCGCTAATTCTAGTCAAAGGCTGTATTGCGTTGTGGGCGAAACGCTGGTGGTTGGCAAATGATCCGTTACGGCCGATGTGAAGGCTAATGAATTCGCCGAGATTGCCTGTCTGGCTGTGGCTGATTGTTTCACCGGTACCGATGAACGCGGTCCCCATCTTCTTCAGGGCCGAAAGTAGCGCCTCATGGGCGCTGTCGCAGCTAGGATCCCCGGAGTGGACCAGAACGCCACTATCGTTGGTTCGCTTGAATCCCGACATCGACTGCGCGCCGTGCGCCCCCCTTGCCCCCACAGTGCCGCCATGTGGCGCTTCCAAAAGCAGCGGTACCGCATCAGTTCTGCAGCGTCGAGCTTAAGGCGCAATCACGTTGCGCTTCGTCTTTAGGTCTAGCGAACCAGCGCGCCCTGGACGCGTGCACGAAGGAGCGTGGCCATGAGACGACCGATGAAGCGGCGGCAGAGAAAGTCTTGGTGCCGGTTGACTTTAGGGGAGCGATCAGGAAGGCAAGATGAAGCAACGGCGCCAACCTACGGACGGCTTCCGTAAGTCATTGTCTGCACATCGTTTTTAGCTTCACTGGAGTGGCGCCATGAGCTTAGAAATGGCGCTAAAGTGGCGCCATTTTTCCGCTAACCTATTGGTCTCGAATGGGTTTTGCGGCGCTGCCCGACCTTGGTGTGCCTCGGCGCGCTGATGGTCTCATGCGAAGGACCAGCCGTCCGGCGGCCCCTCAAGGGCGGCTTCGCCGTCGCCTTCGGCGATGGCCTGCGGCCACCCTTGACCGACCGCTGGCCGCCCGGCCGGGGCTCGGCATGCGGCTTAAGCCGCAATATGAACTCCGTCCTATTCCTCTCGACTGGGGGCGATGACTCACCTGGCCTCCGCTCTGCCCGTGGTGACCGATGCGGAGATTAGGTCCGTTATTCTCCGCACATTCTGCGGAGAATACACCCCCCGGCGCCTCCCAACTGCCGCACCCTGACAAAATCCTCCCCTACGGTTCGAAATGGCGAGGCCTGATGGGTCTTACTTATGCGGACGATTGGCTCCGCTAGTCAGTACGAACCGATGCCCATCAAATCGAACCAGACCAAGCGCGGCGGCAAGACGACCGCGACCAAGAACCAGGCGCCGAAGAGGGCCAGGGGGCCATACAAACCACGGCCGATCGTCATGTATCCCGAGCCCCTCTGGGATGACTGGGAAGACCCCGCAGACTTCCAGGATGCTTTGGTGCTGCATATCCGCCGCCACGGCGAGAACGTCTTCCGCCTTCACAAGGCCCTGGCCCTTGGTGAGGACGTCGTCGATATTCGGACCCTCTACGATTGGCGCAATGGCGTGCTCGCGCCGCGCAGCACCACGGGCTTTCGCGTGCTAGCGGCCATCGAGCGCCGCTATCGCCTGCCCGAGGGTTATTTCCGGGCCAAGCTCCCGCACCCCGGTCGCCTGATCGTTAGCAAGACGCTTTCCCGGCTCCCGATCGCCGAGCGCCGCCGGCTGGCTTGGCATCTGCCTGATGACTTCGACCGCCTTACCAAGGCCAAGCAGGAAGAGGTTCTGGCCTGGGTCCGCACCGTTATCATCGCGGGCGCCACGGACTATCGCCGCTACCACATCAATGCCTTGCAGCAGCGGTTCGCCATCAAGTTCTCCGAAGGTCCAGGCGCTTTGCCCTTCGCGCCCGTCATTCCTCTTGCAGAGCGTCTTGCCGATGAGGGGCGATGCGAGTTCGGCCGCCTCCTGACGACACAGGCCGCGCCCGCGCCGATCGACGCCGAGGCGCGTGACCTGGTCCTCTTCAAGACCGCCACCCTGACCACTAGGGGCCGGGCGCGCAACGGAGTGTGGAACCGCGAGACGGCAGACCAGAAGATGGAGCACCTGGGGCTTCTCTTCGGTGCGCTGATTGCCTCGCCCGACAGCGACGTGCGCGGCCACGGCGTGCCGATGCGCAGCCTGACCTTCGCATTGCTGGCGTTCCCTGCCGTATGGGATTGGTACTTGGCTTGGCGAGAAGGGCGACGCGGCTTCTTCACTCGCTGGGAGAGCGAGATGCTCACGGTCATCGCAGCGCTCACACGTCGCGAGACCGGGTGGCTACGCCAATCTCCGCGTCTTGAGAGCTATCTGCGCCCCATTGAAGGGTTGGTGACGGCGAGCGACGTACAGACCGCCCATGACGACTGGGACGGCCTTTGCGACGCCATGCACAAGCACGCGCTCATTCGAGCCAGGGAGATCGACCGCGTCGCCAGGGTCCATCGAGATCCGTTCGAGCCAGTTCTCCCGATCCTGGAAGCCGACAGCCCGCTTGGCGAATATCGGAAGATCACCGAGGAGGTCCGACGATGGCGGCCCGACCGGCGACGCTTCCCCCTAGCGGCGGCCGAGGCGACACGGAGCTTCTTGATGCTGCGTCTAGGGCTTCACCTGGGCTTGCGGCAGAAGAACCTGCGCCAGCTGCTCTTCAAGCCCAAGACCCATAGCCCGACCCCGGAGCGGCAACTGGAGTTGCTGAAGCGGGGCGAACTGCGGTGGAGCGTCCGCGACGAGGGGTGGGAGGTTTTGATCCCCGCCGCCGCGTTCAAGAACGCGGGTTCGACCTTCTTCCGCAAGAGCCCGTTCCGGCTCCTGCTGCCTGACTTGGGCGGACTTTACCACGAGATCGAGACCTACATCGCCAAGGACCGCGCCGTGCTTCTCAAGAGACGCAAGGACCCGGGTTCGTTCTTCGTCAAGACGATGAAGGCCAAGAGCCGGAGCGCCGAGTACGATTCCAAGCCCTTCTATGAGGCTTGGCGCCTGACCATCCAGCGCCACGGTATCTTCAATCCCTACACCGGGCGTGGCGCCATCCCCGGTCTACTGCCGCACGGCCCCCACAACGTCCGCGACGTGCTGGCCACCCATGTGCTCAAGCAGACCGGTTCGCATGAGCAGGCGAGCTACGCAATTCAGGACACCCCAGAGACCATCGCTGAGCACTACGGACGTTTCTTACCGCAGGACAAGGCAGCGCTGGCTGCCCAGGTGCTCAATCAGGTTTGGGCGGCCTGACGAGTTGGTGGGCGGCGCTTGTCGCCGCCCACCTTACCGCTTCAGAAAATTTCGGCAGCTCGGCCGGACAACAGAGGTCGCTAGGAGGCGGCCATGACCTGCGCCAGGTCCACCAGTACCCGACGTTGATCGGCCGACAAATTTCGATACGCCTTCACCAATTCCGTTGAGCCGTTGAGCACCAGGAAGTCCCCGAACTCGGAGAGAACCGATGGGTCTGCGCCAGCTTCTTCTAGATCGTTGAAGAAGCTCGCCACCGGTACGCCGAGCGCCCGGGCGATAGCGAAAAGCTTGGAGGCGCTGACACGGTTACTCCCGAGCTCGTACTTCTGGACCTGCTGGAAAGTCACGCCGATTGCCGCCGCTAGGTCATGCTGGGAGACGCCGATCGCACGTCGGCGGGCTCGGACCATCTTTCCTACATGCACATCAATGGGGTCGGGACCCTCGGCCGGCGGTTTAGGCATAGGCTATTCGCGACCTAGTTTGAGGCGAACGCCTGGACCGCCAGCCTTGAGTTCTCCAGCGTCCATAAAGACGACGCCGGCACCTTCAAGCGCGCGGCGAACGGCATCCACGTTGGCCGCCGTGCTGCGTCCTGGTCCCAGCGGACCCTCCATGCGGCGAATGGTCGGCATGGAAAGGCCACAGGCCTCAGCTAGCTGCGGTTGGCTCCAGTCAATGAGGGCCCGAGCAGCCTTGATTTGCTCGGCCGTCAGCATGAAATTATCATTTTATGATCGTTCATAATCATTTTGTGTTGATTCCACCGAGTCGCGGTGATACGAAAATGATAACCACTGAACCGGGATGTTCGCTATGGGCTCGCGTCGAAAGACGGGCGGCGACGTGCGCCTGCCTGACCTCACCAGACGATCTGTTATCAGCGCGGCCACCGCCGCGCCTGTGCTCGCAAACGCGGACGGTGAGGCGGGAGCAACGTCAGCCCACGATCTGATCGTCCGCTGCGCCAGCTTCGTCGCCATCGACATCAGGACCGGGCGCTTGGTGCGCCGTTGGGGCGATCTAGAAGCAGAAGCTTTCGCGCTGCCAGGCTGGTTCAAGATGTCGAAGGACGCGCAACAGGCGCACCCTAAGGGCAAGGAGATGGCGGAAATCGACCGGATGCTCGCCAGCCTGTTCGAGCAGCGGGAGAAGCTGCTGGCAGAGTTGCCCAAGGTCGCTGCTAACGACCCGACCGGCGTCGCCGCCAAGATCGCGGTCGCCGCCAGGGCGGTCGATCCCGAGGACCACGAAGAGGCTCACAACCTCATCGCTGGCGCGGCTCGTGATCTGGCCAACATGCGCTGCCCCGACTGTCATCGCCCCCTGGTACTTGAGGGTTGGATCGACTGGTCTATCCGTATTGGGCGGGAGTGAAAGCGGGCGAACCGCGCTCTAACCGTCGTTTGAGCTCTGCGAGTCTGGATCGAAACTCGGCGTTCCGTTCGACAGGATCGCCTGCCATGATCGACGCCCCACGCCCCGCGCTCCAAGGCTTCCGCCCTGGAGCGCGTGTTCAATCCAACGAGCCGCTACCAATCGAAAAGCTGGCTTACCGCATCGTGGAGGCCGCTTACGCGCTCGCGATCAGCCGAAGCCGCCTCTACGAGTTGATCGGTTCCGGCGACATCAAGATCCTGAAGGACGGTGGCCGAACCCTGATCAGGCGGAGTGAGCTTGAGGCGTATCTTCTACGTTTGGAGCAGGCTTCACAGCCCGCTGCGCGCGGCCACTTGCGACGGCCCAATCGTTCATGAGCAGCTTGCGCTTTTCAAACAGGTCGCCGCGCCGATAGGCCGCTTCGACCTTGTTGCCGATCGTGTGGGCGAGCGCCATTTCGACAATCTCGCTTCGATACTCGGTGGTCTCGGCGGCCCAATCACGGAAGGTGCTGCGGAAGCCGTGGGTGGTGAGGTCTCCGCGCTTCATGCGCTTGAGCACCGCCAGCATCGCCATGTTGCTCAACTTCTTCCCAAACAGCGTGCCCCAGAAAAGAGGGCCAACCGGCGGGATGTCGTCTGGAATGGGCTCTCCCTTGGATTGGAGAACCCGACGGATCACGGCGGCGTAGTCCGCCCGGCGACTCTCGAGAATCTCCACCAAGGGCGCCGTGAGCGGAACGCGGTGTTCCTTACGTCCCTTCATTCGGTCGGCCGGAATGACCCAGACGCGGCCGGCCAGATCAATCTCGCTCCACTCGGCGCCAATGACTTCTCCGCTCCGCGCCGCCGCGAGGATCGTAAACTCAAGGGCCCGAGCCGCCGCGCCTGGTTGTTCCTTCAGCGCCGCCATGAAGCCGCTCATTTCAGCATAGGGCAGGGCGGCGTGATGCTCGACCTTATGGACACGCGACTTCGCCGGCAGCAGCTTCTCAAGGTGACCCTTCCAGCGAGCCGGGTTTTCGCCTTCGCGCAGCCCCCTGGCAGTCGCCCAATCGAGCACGGCCTCAACCCGCCCTCGCACGCGACTGGCAGTCTCGGGCTTGGTGGACCAGATCGGCTCGAGAACGGCCAGGACCATGCCGGTATCGATATCCGAGACGCCGTGACTTCCGAAGATCGGATCAGCGTAGGTCGTCAGCGTGCTTTCCCACTGCAGGGCGTGCTTCTCATTGCGCCAGCCGGCCTTGTTAGCGCGGATGTACGCGGAGGCCGCCTGCTTGAACGTGAAGCCCTTGGCGGCTTCCAACGTGGAGCGCGTACGAGCCAATTGACGTTGGTCGATCGGGTCGATGCCGTCGAACTTCAAGCGACGGGCGTCTCGCGCCATTGCGCGCGCTTCCGACAAGCTGATCGTGTGGGCCGGGCCCAGCCCCATCTCCCGGGCGCGACCCTGGAGCATGTAGCGGTAGACCCACGACTTACCGCCGCCCGCCTGGACCATCAAATAGAGGCCGCCGCCGTCCGGGTGCATTCCCGGTCGTGTTGTCCTTTTGACCTGTAGCGCCGTCAGGCGTTCCCAAAGTCGGGCCATTTTGTCCCACACTTCGTCCCACAAATGTGATGTGGAGCGTGGTGGATCGCATTGGACGTGTCGAAACACGATTTCGCGATTTCCCCTTGTGTGGCAGGGATTTACCGGACGCCCGTGGACGTCTTTGGACCAATTAGGATGGGGTGGTGGCGGAGAGGGTGGGATTCGAACCCACGGTGCCCTTCCAGGCACGCCGCATTTCGAGTGCGGTACATTCGAC
>FTCV01000783.1_pt1 | contig 19582 bp, 14 predicted proteins | sample 1639691 | NCBI WGS metagenome assembly FTCV01 (sample SAMEA3914864, study PRJEB12502) | metagenome | biome: forest; material: soil | place: USA | collected 2012-03-12 | depth 0.3 m
GCCAACGGCATGCGCTATGTGATCCGCCACAATGCCACGCCTGCCGGAACCGCCGTCGTCCGCATGGAAATCTCCGCCGGATCGCTTGACGAGACGGATGCCGAGCAAGGTTTCGCCCATTTCCTGGAGCATATGGCCTTCAACGGATCCACCCACGTGCCCGAAGGTCAGATGGTACCGCTGCTGGAGCGTGAGGGGCTGGTCTTCGGGGCCGACACCAATGCCTCCACCACGTTCGAACGCACCGTCTACAAGCTGGACCTGCCGCGCGCGGACACGCACTTGCTGGACACGGCGCTGATGCTGATGCGCGAGACGGCCAGCGAGCTGACGATCTCCCAAGCGGCCGTGGACCGCGAACGCGGCGTCATCTTTTCCGAAATGCGCGATCGCAACACCTTCGCTTATCGCAACAGCGTCGCCTCTTCCGGGTTCTTCTATCCGGCCTCTCGCTATGTCCGCCGCTTCCCGATCGGCACGACCGAGACGCTGAATGCGGCCAGCGCGCAATCGATCCGCGCTTTCTACGAACGCGAATATGCGCCCTCTCACGCGACTTTGGTGGTGATCGGCGATTTCGACGCCGATGCGGTGGAAGCTGCAATCCATGCCCGGTTCGACAATTGGCAGCCCCGCACACCGGAACCCCAACCCGGTGCCGGCCCGATCGATGCAAAGGACAGGAACCGCACCGCAGTCTGGATCGATCCCGCGCTTTCCGAACGTCTGGTGATCCAGCGCAATGGCAAGTGGTTGGACGAGCCCGACAGCATTGCCCAGCGTCAGGAGAACCTGCTCCGCTCGATCAGCTATGATATCGTCAACCGGCGCCTCCAGCGCCTCTCACGCTCGGCAGAACCGCCGTTCCGTGGGGCCGGCTTCGGCACTGGCGACGTATTCAAGGCCGGCCGATCGACGCGCCTGATCATTGACAGCGTGGATGGCCGATGGGCCCCAGCAGTGGCCGCAGCCACACGCGAGTATCGCCGCGCCCTCGCCCACGGCTTCACCGAAGCGGAAATCGCCGAGCAGGTGGCGCAATTGCGCACCGCGCTGACCGACGCGGCGGGATCGGCCAATACACGCAGCAATGCCGCGCTGGCCGCTGCCGCGCTGGCGCTGGTGGACGATCGTCAGGTGCCGGGCACGCCGCAATCGGTGTTGGACCGATTCACTGCCTTCGCTCCGCAAATCACGCCTGACGCCGTGATGGCGGCGATGAAGCGAGAGGCGCTGGCGCTGGACAAGCCGCTGATCCGCTTTGAAGGACGGACCACTCCGGCTGGCGGCGACAAGGCGATCCGTGATGCCTGGCAACAAGCCATGCGCGCGCCGATCCCGGCAGATCAAGCCGGCGCGGTCACCGCATTCGCCTATACCGATTTCGGCAAACCCGGAACGGTGGTTTCCGACACGCGCGATCCGGTTCTCGGGATTCGCGAAGTACGCTTCAGCAACGGCGTGATGCTGAACCTCAAGCATACCGACATCCTAAAGGATCGCGCCAGCGTCAGCATCGCCATCGACGGCGGCGACATGCTGGACACGCGCGAGAACCCGCGCGCCACCGAAATGGTGCCTTACATCGACGAAGGTGGTCTGGGAAAGCACAGCCGGGACGAGTTGGACACGATCATGGCCGGCCACACGCTGGGCTTCGGCCTGGCCTCTGGTGAGGCCAGCTTCGTGGCGCAGGCTGGCACCACGCCGCGCGATCTGGAACTGCAACTGCAACTGTTGACCGCCATGATCACCGACCCCGGCTTCCGCCCAGAGGGCGAGGTGCAGTATCGCCAGCAGATCAACAACTACTTCGCTCGCCTGCGTGCGACGCCGGGATCAGCCTTGCAGGCGGATCTGGGCGCGATCGTTTCGGACAACGATCCACGCTTCAGCCTGGGCAAGGTGGAAGACTATCGCCTGCTCACCTACGCCAAGCTGAAGCGCGACATCGGTGACCGGCTGGAACACGGCGCCGTCGAGATCGGCGTGGTCGGCGATGTAGATGAGGACAAGGTCATAGCCATGGTCGCGGGCACCGTGGGCGCCCTGCCCACACGCGAACCGGCCTTCCGCCCCTACGACGACCAGCCGCCGCGTACCTTCACGGCCGACCGCAAGCCGCGCGTGGTGCGCCATACCGGCCCTGCCGATCAGGCGCTGCTGCGCGTGACCTGGCCGACGCGCGATGATTCGGACCCGATCGAAACGCTAAAACTGCAATTGCTGGAGCGCGTGGTGCGGATCGAACTGACCGACAGTCTGCGCGAGGCGCTGGGCAAGGCCTATTCGCCCTCAGCCGGGGTTTCGCTCTCGCGTCATTGGAAGGGTTACGGCACGTTCACAGTGGTCGCCTCGATCGACGTGGCCGACGTGCCCGCCGCGCGCAAGGCGATCGACGAAGTGATGGCTTCGCTGCGCAAGGCGCCGATCAGCGACGACGTGTTGCAACGTGCCCGCCAGCCGCTGCTGGAAAGCTATCAGAATGCTTTGAAGAGCAATGCCGGCTGGCTTTCACTGGTCGACCGCGCACAGACCGAGGCGGACCGCATCGACCGCTTCAACCGCGCGCGCGACCGTCTAACCGCGCTGACCGCCGCCGATGTTCAGGCGGAAGCACGGCGCTATCTCGATCCAGCGCAAGGGCTGGAAGTTCTGGCGCTGCCGGAGGGTGTGGCTGAGCCGGCGAAGTAGAGGCGCGAGCCTCTAGCGTCGTTGAACCAAATCTAACCCTCGCCCAACAAACATCGTCGCCCCCGCGCAGGCGGGGGCCCCGCTTCCTTGTCGACCTCCCAGGCAAGCGGTGAAGGCGTACCGGTCGGCGACGCCGACAAGCAAAGCGGGATCCCCGCCTTCGCGGGGATGACGGGGTTGATTTGGTTAGTCTTGCGATCGGAAAGGCTGACGCGACAGCCTTTCACTCATCCCTGCCTAATGCTTATCGCGCGTGATTGGGCCGGGTCGGCCGCCCGGTACGCTCCGCCCACTCGACGATCAGGTCGTCGTAAAGGTTCTGGTCGATCAGGTCGTACTTCTCCGGGAAGTTCGTGAAGGCACTCATGGCGCTCTTTACCGAACCCGTTTCCATCAGTTCGCGCGCCATGGCGAGATGCCCAACCGCTGCGGAAACCCAGCCCCATCCGGTCGAAAGCGTGAAGGCGGTATTGGGCAGGTTGAAGCCCAGCGTGCAGACCGGGATTTTCATCTGCGGGTTCACTTCCGCCTGCTGCTCAGGCGGGGCACTGGCGAAGACGATCGCGTCGGCACCCGCCTCGGCATAGGCGTGGCCGCGGCGGACCGCTTCCTCGATCGATCCACTGCCACCGCCGCCATTGGCGATGGTGTAAAGTTCATCGCAGCGCGCGATGATGACAAGGCCGGAATCGCCCCGTGCCTTCACGCCTGCCTCGATGCGAAGCTGCATGTCCTCGATCGAGCAGAGGCCGTTCACGTGCTTGGAGTGCTTGGGGTTGACCTCATCCTCCACGTGATAGCCCGCGATCCCGGCGGCCGCATAGCGGCGGGTGAAGTGGTACGCATCGGCCACCGTCTCGCCCAGCGTGTCGGCGTCGACGATCAGCGGAATGTCGATGGCCTGCGCGATGCGAGAGGATTGCTCGATCATCTCCACTTGCGAGAAGATGCCGTTGTCCGGCACGCCGTAGTGGAAAGCGGAACAGGCATGGCCGCCAAGATAGGCCGCCTTGAAACCGACATGCTGGACGGCGCGACCGGTCAGCGCGGAATAGGCTTCGGCCGCCACGAAATGCTCGCCGCTCTCGATCAGTGCGCGCAGCTTTTCACCCGGTGTCGGCATCGCATTTGTCTCCCGTCATCGCAGCCATTCCGGCCGTTCACGAGAGCATGGCTCGCACGATCGCGCCACGCCAGCAAGCGCATCGGGGATCGCCGGGGCGGTGATCGAGCCTCCTATCGCCCCCACAAAAAATGACACGCGGCGGGACCGAAGTCTCGCCGCGTGCAGGAATGCAGGCAGGACCTGCTGGCAGGCCCCGAGGGAGGGCCTGCCGGGTAGGAGAAATCAGAAGTGAACGGTGCCTTCCACGCCAAACGTACGCGGCGGGTTGAAGTTACCGTAAGCGCCCAGCGTGTTCGCGTTGGCGTTCGACATGCGGTAGATGTGCGTTTCGTTGAACAGGTTGCGGCTCCAGACCGAGACGGTCAGGCGGGTGCCGTTGTCGCTCATCGGGATATCGGCCAGCGCGATGCGGCCGTTGACGATGAAGCTGCTCTGGGTCTTCGTGCTTTCGTCCTCGAAGCTGTACTGCGGATCGGCATAGGCCGCGTCGAGGTGGAACTGCACGCTCTCGTCACCAGAGCCGACCGGGATGCTGTAGTCGATGAAGCCTGCCGCAGCGTTCTTCGGCGTGTAGACGATGAAGACGTTCTGATAGACCGGCTTGGCAGCCGTGCTGAGGAACGGGTTCAGCGTGTTCGGAACCTTGGTGTAGGTGTAGGCATACGAGAGGCCGAGCGACAGGTGGTCGATCGGGTTGATGTTCAGTTCAGCCTCAACACCGCGGATCTTCGTCGTGCCCGGCGCGTTCAGCGTTTCCTGCGTGTGCAGGTTGAAGTACGGGCTGCTGGGATCGGTGTTCACGTTGTCGAAGTCGACCTGCGTGCCATCACGATCCATGATGTAGCCGGCCAGGTTCAGGCGAACCTTGCGATCCAGGAACATCATCTTGGCGCCGACTTCATACGAATTCACCGTTTCCGGGCCGAATGCGTCGAAGGTCTGCGAACGGTCGTTCGCACCGCCGGCGCGGTAGCCGGTCGAATACTTGGCGTAGAGGTTGATGTCCTGCGTCGCATCGAAGGCCACCGTGACCATCGGGTCGAAGCGGTCCTTGCGATAGTGGAAGCCATAGTTGACGACCGCGCCGTTCACCATGTCCAGCGTACCGTCACGCTTGTCGTGCGTGTAGCGGCCGCCGGCGGTCAGGTGCAGCTGGTCGAGACCGGCAGGCGTGTAGGTGGCCTGTGCGAAGGCGGCGATGCTCTGCGCCTTAGCATGGCTGTCACGCTGCAGGAACAGCGAGCTGTCGTCCCAACCCTGATTGTTCGAGGTGATCGCACCAGTCACGATCGGGCTGAGCACGGTGTAGCCGGTGCCGTCTGCGTTCCACACGTTCGAGCTGGGCGTGGCCGCGTTTTCGTTGGCATGCTCGTTGTAGTAGTACGCACCAGCGACGAAATCGACCTGCGGCAGGCTGCCGACGAGCTGCAGTTCCTGGCTGAACTGGTGCTGGTCAAGGAACGACAGCGAGTAACGGCTGAACTTGGTGTTCGGCAGGAACACGGTACGAGCCGGGCCGCCCGAGTTGTCGTACTGGTCGGTGTCGACCTGGCGCCATGCGGTGATCGAGCGCAGCGTCAGTTCCGAATTCAGTTCGTAGCTGAGGTTGCCCATGATGCCCTGCGTGCGATCCACGCTGACCTGCTGCGGAACGCCGACGTCGGCGGTCTTCACGCGCTTGTCGCCAGTCACCTCGACCAGCGGGGACAGCGGAGCGATCGTGCCGCTCGGCAGCTTGCCGCCGTTGGCCGCAATCTGGGCCAGCGTGGCAACCGGCAGGTTGTTCGGGTTGTAGTTGATCAGCTGGCTGTACATCGGCGTGTTGTCGTCACGCGACTTGTCGAACGAGATGTTCGCCGTGAAGCCATCGACCGGCTTCCACTGAGCCTGGATGCGGCCGCCGACGCGGTCGTAGTAGTTCCAGCCCTTTTCGCTATCGAGCGGGTTCTTAACCGTGGCGTCCTGGTGCTGGTAGACACCGTCGACCTTGATCGAGATGTTGTTGAATTCGGGGAAGTCGATGTGGGCTTCGCCGGTGCGCTGGCCATAGTTGCCGATGCCGGCTTCAACGCGGCCACCGAATTGGCCGGTAGGCGCCTTGGTCACGATCGAAAGCGCGCCGCCTTCGGTGTTGCGGCCGAACAGCGTACCCTGCGGGCCACGCAGAACTTCGATGCGCTGCACGTCGAACAGCGCGGCGTTCAGGCCCTGCTGGCGGCCGAGGTAGACGCCATCAAGATAGACGCCGACGCCCTGGTCGCGTGCGGTCTGGTTGGCGTCGAACGGCACGATGCCGCGGATGCCGACGGTAAGGGCCGACTGGCGCGCTTCGAACGTGGCGACGCGCAGCGAGGGAACGGTGCCGCTGGCAAGGTCGATCAGGCTCTGAACGTGCTGCTTTTCCAGGTCCGCGCTGGAAACGACGGCGATGGCGATCGGCGTCTTCTGCAGGTCCGTCTCGCGCTTGGTGGCGGTGACGATGATGGGAGCCGAATCACCGCTTTCGGCGGCAGGAGCAGCTTCGGGCGCGGCGTCTGCTGCAAAAGCGGCGACGGGCATCTGGGCCAGCGCGACGATGCTGCAAGTGGCCGCCAGACGGATGGCGTGGCGAATCATTGGAAACTCCCTGAAATCTTTTCGATTTCCCTCGTGCAGTCGCAGCACTTGGGCCCGCCCATCGGGGCGGCAGGGGGCTGACTAGGCAAGCGTCAGGTCAAAACCGTGTTGCTTTCTTGTAATTTTCTTGACCGGATTGTGACACGACAAACATGAAAAATTTGACACGTGTGTGGCGGACCTAGTGCTTCTATGTGGCCAGATCATTTCTATCGAATTGCAGGATGTAATGATCAAATCCGGCGACATCGTGCTGACTTCGGGCGATCTGTCCCACGTCAGCGCCATCCGCGACAACTTCCTCTCCTTCGAGGCGGAAGTGGCTGATGCAACAGAACTCTGCGCGCGCACCCTGCGCGGCCCGACCTGGGTCTTCGTGGACTGGCTGCTGCCCGAAATGTCGGGCCTGCAGCTCTGCGGCCTGTTGCGCGACCGTATCAACGATCACCCTTTGCACATCACCATGGTGCTGCCTGAACCCGATCCGCGTGCCCAGGCCCGCGCACTGGAAGCTGGCGCGGACGACTATCTGATCGGCCCGCTCACGCCCAAGGCACTGGTGCAGCGTTTGCGCATTTACCAGCCGGTATCGGCGGCGCGAAAGGAAGCGCCCGCGATCCAGATCGGCGAACTGGTAATCCAGCCCGATTCGCATCTGACGCGCTATAAGGGACTGGTCGTGCCCCTTCAGTCGAACGAGCAGCGCCTGCTCAACCACTTCGCGCGCAACCCGAACCGGGTGTTCACGCGCGGCGAACTGATCGGCGTGCTGGGCAAAAGCGTGGAGGTTTGCGACGAGCGCACGGTCGATTCGTGGGTCAGCCGCCTGCGCCGAAAGCTTCGCACGATGCAGGTGCCCCACCTGCCGCGCACGGTCCGCTCGTTCGGTTACGTTTTCGACAACATGGAAGCATGAGATAGGCCCCGATCAGCGCCAAGCTTCTCAAGCGTCGGAATCAGTTCGTCGAAATGATCGATCACCGCCGTGGCGCCCAGTTCGTGGGCCGGCTTGTCGTTGAAGCCGAAGCTGACGGCGATGCACAGGATGCCGGCCGCAGCCGCTGCGCCGGTATCGTAAGTCGTATCGCCAACGAACGCGGCACGGCCGCCACCGGCGCGCTCCAGCATCAGTTCGATCAGATCCGGCTTCGGCTTGGCACGACCGGGGCCAAGCGTATCGCCGCCAATCACGGTGAAGAACTGATCGGTCAGGCCCAGTTCGGCGAAGATCTTTACCGCCAGCGCTTCCAGCTTGTTGGTCACAACCGCAAGTTTCACCCCGCGCACGGCAAGGCCTGCCAGCATTTCCGCGCCACCCGGATAGAGTTGCGTGGTCGCGGCGATATGATCGGTGTAGAATGCAATCAGCGCGTGGTGGAGTTCGTTCAGGCGCGCGTCCGAAACGCCGCCGCCGGTGACTTCCAACCCTTTGGCGAGCATCTTCTTGGCACCGCCGCCGACAAGATCGCGCACCGCGTCCACGGGAATGGGCGGCCGCCCCTCAAGCGCCAGTGCATGGTTCAACGCCACCGCCAGATCGCCAAGCGTATCAAGCAGCGTACCGTCAAGATCGAAGCCGACCACGTCGAAGGGGAAATGCGTCATCCGCCCCTCAGTGGCCTGCCGAAGTAGAAACCGCAACAATTTGCTGGCAAGTGATGAACATGGTCGAAAATCCCAATCCGCTCGCAATCGTCGTCCTCGCCGCCGGCAAGGGCACCCGCATGAAAAGCGATCTGCACAAGGTCCTTCATCCCGTCGCCGGTCGGCCGATGCTGGAACACCTGCTGCAAAGCGCCGCGGCGCTTTCGCCAGCGCGGCAAGTAGTGGTCGCTGGGCACGGCCGCGAGCAGCTTGAAAAGGCGCTGGGCAGCCGCGCGACGATCGCGGTTCAAGAACCGCAGCTTGGCACAGGCCATGCCGTGCAGCAGGCCGAAGAGGCGCTCACCGGCTTCACTGGCGACGTGCTGATTCTCTACGGCGACGTGCCTTTCGTCCGCACCGAAACCATGCGCGCAATGATCGATCGGCTTCATGCGCCCGACGCGCCGGCCGTGGTCGTGCTCGGCTTCGAACCGGAAGACCCGCTGCAGTATGGCCGCGTGATCGCCCATGACGATGGCCGCATCGCCATGATGGTCGAATACAAGGACGCGAACGAGGAACAGCGCGCCTGCCGCCTGTGCAATTCGGGCCTGATGGCGGTGAAATCGGCTGACCTGTTCGACCTGCTCTCGCGCGTCGGCAACGACAATGCGCAAGGTGAGTATTACCTGGTCGATATCGTCAATGTGGCGACGCTGGACGGCCGCACTTGCGCCGTGATCGTCACCGACGATCCGGACGAAGTGGGCGGCATCAACAGCCGCGGCGAACTGGCTGAAGCCGAAGGCCGCTGGCAGGCCCGCCGCCGCGTTCAGGCCATGACCGACGGCGTGACGCTGATCGCCCCCGAAACCGTGTTCTTCTCGTGGGATACGAAGCTGGGCCGCGATGTCACGGTCGAACCCAACGTAATCTTCGCCCCCGGCGTCACCGTGGCGGACGGCGTGACGATCCACGCCTTCTCGCACATCGAGGGTGCCACCATCGAGACCGGCGCCACCGTCGGCCCCTATGCCCGCCTGCGCCCCGGCGCGCTTCTGCGCAAGGGCTCGAAGGTCGGCAACTTCGTGGAAATCAAGAACGCGGAACTGGGTGAAGGCGCCAAGGCCAACCACCTTACTTACGTGGGCGACGCCACCGTGGGCGCGAAGGCCAATCTCGGCGCTGGCACGATCACCTGCAACTATGACGGTTACTTCAAGTACCGCACGGTGATCGGGGAGCGGGCCTTCATCGGATCCAACAGCGCCCTCGTCGCCCCGGTAAAGATCGGCGCGGACGCCATCGTCGCAGCGGGCAGCACTGTCACCCGCGACGTTGCCGATGGCGAACTTCGCCTCGTGCGCGGAGAGCAGCTGGTCAAGCCCGGCTGGGCTGACCGCTTCCACGATGCAATGAGGAAGAAAAAGGCCGAGAAGGCTGCGGGCGGCAAATAAGCCGTCAAGCAAGCTGAGCGAGGGCGGCGGCGATAGGTTTCGCCACCGCCCTCATCAGGGGATCGGGAACTCGCAGAGAATCAGGAACCGATGGCCTGACGTTGCGCGATGAAGTCCAGCTCGGTCTTGGCAGCCGAATTAGCGGAATCGTAGGAAAGTGACTGGATGAACATCTTCTTGGCCTCGTCCAGACGGCCAAGTTCGATCAGGTCGAAGCCCATCCCGCGCAACGAACGGGCGGCGATGGCGGCATCCGGCCCCTTGGTATCCTTGTCCACCACGGACCAGGCCCGCGCGAACAGATCGTAGCTTTCCTGGAACTGCCGGCGAGACTTGAACAGTTCGGCATATTCATTGGCATAATGCGCATTGTCCGGCGCCAATTCGGTGGCCCGGCGCAATTCCGCCTCAGCCAGATCACCCCGGCCGAGATCGACCAGCGCATAGCCCTTGCCGAAATGCGCGTCGCAAACCGCGCTGCTGACCATCACGGCATTGCCCGGAACCGCATGCGCCGAAGTCTTCTCCGACAGGCAGAGGCGCGGCCGGGCATCACCCGTCAATCCTTGCTCGTTCGCGGAAATCACCGAATCGAACAGCTTCACCGCCTTGCCCGGCTTGCCAGCGCGGATCATGTCGAAACCCCGGCTGACCGTGCCGACATATTCGGCATGAGCAGCGCTGCTTACCAGCGCAATTGGCGTGGCTTCTCCGGCCATTGCAAGGCCCGGCACCGAAAGCGCGGCGCTGCAGACCAACAACGAAACCGACTTCATCGTGAAGTTCATCGGCACTGTCCTCTCCCGATCGGACCTTCGCGCGCCAGTCTTTGCCGGGCTGTTTCATCGAACGGTCTTCGTCGAAGCAGGTAGAGTATCGGAGGAGTACGGTTTGACAAGATGTTTCGCCGTTCCCACATCCCGGCAAGCCTTATTTCAATCTCGCCTCACCTTTGGGATGTTTTCAAATCCAGTCGGCAGTTCCGCTCGACCGGGGCTGACCATTCCAATCGGGCAGCCCGTGCCAAATCCGCGCGACTTCCTCTCGCATCAGGGCTTTGCACACATTACCAAGGCTTCATGGTGGCGCCACCAAACGCCAATCTCTAACGGGTTAGGGCAAAGCTCTTTCCGCTCGAACAAGGTAACGTAAGCGCAATGTGTGGAATCATCGGCATCGTCGGCAAGGAACAGGTCGCGGACCGGCTGGTCGACGGCCTTCGGCGCATGGAATATCGCGGCTATGACAGCGCGGGCGTCTGCACGGTCGAGAACGGCCAGCTCATCCGCCGCCGCGCGCAAGGCAAGCTGATCAACCTGGTCAACGAACTGGCGCGCGATCCCGCGCCGGGCCTGATCGGCATCGCCCACACCCGCTGGGCCACGCATGGTGCGCCTACGGCCGCCAACGCCCACCCGCACGCCACCGAACACCTCGCGCTGGTCCACAACGGCATCATCGAGAACTTCAAGCCGCTGCGCGAAGCGCTCGAATCGCGCGGCCGCACGTTCGAAAGCCAGACCGATACCGAAGTGGTCGCCCACCTCGTTTCCGAACAGGTAGAGGCCGGCCTTTCGCCTGAAGAAGCGGTGAAGGTCGTCCTCCCGCAGCTTCGCGGCGCCTTCGCGCTGGCCATCGCGTTCCGCCAGAACCCGGACCTGCTGATCGGCGCCCGCCTCGGCTCACCGCTGGTCGTCGGCTATGGCGACGGCGAGACCTACCTCGGTTCGGACGCGCTCGCCCTCGCCCCGCTGACGCAGCGCATCTCCTACCTTGAGGAAGGCGACTGGGTCGTCATCACCCGCGAAGGCGCGCGCATTTTCGATGCCGACAATAACCCGGTGGAGCGCGAAATCGTCTCCTCCGGCGCCTCGGCCGTCGCCATCGAGAAGGGCAATTACCGCCACTTCATGCAGAAGGAGATCTTCGAGCAGCCGACCGTGGTGGCGCAGACGCTGCGCAGCTACATCCACCAGGTGGACCAGTCGGTCGCGCTGCCGCAGATCGATTTCGACCTTTCGGCTATCAAGCGCATCACCATCGTCGCTTGCGGCACCAGCTTCTACGCCGGCATGGTGGCGAAATACTGGATCGAGACCTTCGCCCGCCTGCCGGTCGACATCGATGTGGCTTCCGAATTCCGCTACCGCGATCCCGTGCTGGAGCCCGGCGGCCTTGCCCTGTTCATCTCGCAATCCGGCGAGACGGCCGACACCCTTGCCGCGCTCAAGCACTGCAAGGCGGCCGGGCAGACCATCGCCGTCGTCGTCAACGTGCCCACCAGCACGATGGCGCGTGAGGCGGACCTGCTGTTGCCGACTCACGCCGGCCCGGAAATCGGCGTCGCCTCCACCAAGGCTTTCACCTGCCAGTTGGCCGTGCTTGCCGCCCTCGCAGCGCATCTTGCCGTGAAGCATGGCCGCATGGACCGGGAGGAAGAGAACGAAGTCGTCCAGCACCTGCTGCAAACGCCCGCCAGCCTGAACGCCGCGCTCGCTTTCGACGAAGAGATCGCCGCCATGGCGCACCTGATCGCACCGGCGCGCGACGTACTCTATCTCGGCCGTGGTCCGGACTATCCGCTGGCGCTCGAAGGCGCGCTGAAGCTGAAGGAAATCAGCTACATCCACGCTGAAGGCTATGCCTCGGGCGAGATGAAGCACGGCCCGATCGCCCTCATCGACGAAGCCGTGCCGGTGATCGTGCTCGCGCCCTCCGGTCCGCTGTTCGAAAAGACCGTCAGCAATATGCAGGAAGTGCGCGCACGCGGCGGCAAGGTTGTGCTGATCTCCGACGCCGAAGGCATTGCCGAGGCGGGCGAAGGCTGCATCGCGACGATCGAGATGCCGCGCGTCCATCCGCTGATCGCGCCGCTCGTCTACGCGGTGCCGGTGCAGTTGCTGGCCTATCACGTGGCCTGCGTGAAGGGTACGGACGTCGATCAGCCCCGCAACCTCGCCAAGAGTGTAACGGTCGAATAATTCCCGACCAATCCAACGGGCCGCAGCCGTAGAAGGTTTACCTGGTAATAACCCTTCTACGGTTATGTCCGGGCCGTGGAAAAACGGTCGCAAACCCCTCAAGCGCTCCCGAAAGAGCTGCCCGTCCTCGCCGTGCTTGGCTTTTCCGAGCCGGCTGAGGGCGATTGGGCACGCCTTCGCGGTCTCCAGTATTCCTGCCTCGGCCGTGGACGCCCAGCGCGAATCGCAACGCAAGCGGCCGCCGTGGTCGCCACCGTCGCGGTGCTGTTCGGGCATATGCACCCCGCCGCCATCGGCGGCTGGGTGGTTGCCGTCTGCGCGGTGCTGCTGTGGGGCACGAAAGTGGAAAGCGGCCTTGCCGATGCCGACCGCCGGCGCCTGACCAGCGCCGAGATTCGTCGCCACGCGATGACCATGGTGGCACGGGCCGTTGTCTGGGCCGTGCCGGTCTGCGCCTTCGGCCCCTTCATCAACGCTCAGGCGCAAGTGAAGCTGTGGACCGTTATGGCCATGCTGATGACCGGCTGTGCCGTTCTGGTTCCGGGCGTACCGCTGGGAACGCTGATCTTCACCGGCATCGTCGGCGGATCGACGATCGCCTACTTCATCGTCCTGGGCAGCTATGACATGGCCTTGGTGGGCCTTGCTTTCGTAGGCGTGATCATTGCCGGCGCGGTCGAAAGCGCGCGCCAGTATCTCTCCACCAAAGTCGCCGAAGCCGGCATGCATGAGCGGGACGAGGTCGTCTCCATGCTGCTGCGCGAGTTCGAGGAAGGCGAGGCCGACTGGCTTTGGCAGATCGACACCGCCCGCCGCGTGCGCGCCGTCTCTCCGCGCTTTGCCTACGCACTCGGCCGCGACGCGGTGGAGATCGAGGGCGTCCCCTTCATCCAACTGATCGCCGGTTCGGCGTGGGATAGCGGCCAGTTCCCGCCCAGCCTGCATGATCTGGCCGAGCGCCTAAAGCGCCGCGAAAGCTTCTCCAACCTGCTGGTGCGCGTCACCATCGACGGTCGCCCGCGCTGGTGGGAGCTTTCCGGCACCCCGAAGATTTCCGACAGCGGCCAGTTCGATGGCTTCCGAGGCGTCGGCTCGGATGTGACCGAGGCGCGAGAGAACAGCGACAAGATCGCCTGGCTCGCCCGTTACGACACCCTCACCGGCCTGCCGAACCGCCTGATGCTGACCGAAGCTCTAGGCGAAGCGTTGGCCTATGCCGAAAAGTGGCGCACGCGATGCGCTTTCCTGATGATCGACCTCGATCGCTTCAAGGCGGTGAACGATACGCTCGGCCACCTCGTCGGCGACCAGTTGCTGGCGCGCGTGTCCGAACGCCTCAAGGGCCAGATGACCGACAAGGAACTCTGCGGTCGCCTGGGCGGGGACGAATTCGCCGTGGTGATCCGCGACGCCACCGATCTGGAACATGTCAACCGCGTAGCCCAGCGCGTGATCCAGTCGCTTTCACAGCCTTATCACGTCGACCATCACACGCTTTACGTCGGCGCCTCGGTCGGCTCCGCGATCGGCCCGCGCGATGGGCAGACGGTCGAGACGCTGATGCGCAACGCCGATCTGGCGCTCTATCGCTCCAAGGACGGCGGCGGCAACGCCCACTACACCTATGAGCCCGCGCTCCACGCCCATGCAGAGGAACGCCGCCAGCTCGAATTCTCGCTGCGCAACGCGCTTCAGCGGCAGGAATTCACGCTCAACTACCAGCCGGTAGTCGATGCCGACAGCGAAGCTGTGGTGTCGTTCGAGGCGCTGCTGCGCTGGACCAGCAAGGAGCATGGCTTCGTCAGTCCGGCGAAGTTCATCCCGTTGGCAGAGGATACCCGCCTGATCGTGCCCATCGGCGAATGGGTGCTGAAGGAAGCCTGCCTGGAAGCGGTCAACTGGCCCGAGCATGTGCGCGTGGCGGTCAACGTCTCGGGCGAGCAGTTGCTGGACCACAACTTCGCGGCCAGCGTCGTCGCCGCCCTCACCCAGAGCGGCCTCAGCGCCTCGCGCCTCGAACTGGAAGTCACCGAAAGCATCTTCCTGCGCGATGCCACTCTTGCCCGCTCGGCACTGGAACAAGTCATGGCACTGGGCTGCAAGGTGGCGCTGGACGATTTCGGCACCGGCTATTCCTCGCTCGGCTACCTGCGCAAACTGCGCTTCTCGACCATCAAGGTGGACCGTTCCTTCGTGCAAGGCGCCGCGACCGGCAATGCCGAAAGCCTGGCGATCATCCGCGCGGTCGTCGCCATGGCGGACAGCCTGGACATGTCGACCACGGCCGAAGGCGCGGAAACCGAGAAGGAAGTGGAGATGATCCGCCAACTCGGCTGCCGCAAGATCCAAGGCTATTACTTCGGCCGCCCGATGGCAGCAAAGGATGCTCTTGGCCTGTTCCACAACCGCAGCTTCGCGCACAACCAGACGGCCGCCTGAGCGCTGCAATCCAGCGCCGACGCGCACCACGAATTAATTGTGGTTGCGCGCCGGACCGGCTTTGGCTGAACATCGGATCATGTCCGACGAGACCATCGACCTGTCGAAGCTGAGCGAGACTGAACTCCACATCCTTCGACTGTTCGCGCAAGGGCACACCGCCAAGAGCGTTGCGACCGAAACCGAACGCACCGTCGGCGCGGTGAACGAACGCTTGCGCGAAGCGCGCCGCAAAACGGGCATCGCCAGCAGCCGCGAACTGGCACGCATCCTGGCTGCACAAGAAAATCGGGACGAGAAAATCGATCTCGATCAGCGGGATGAAGATGATCCAGATGACACCCAGGCCATCGCAGGAACGCGGCGACTTTGGTTGGCTGGAGGTATCTTTATCATGATCGCAATCACGTTTGTCGGCAGTGTTCTCGCCACAACGATGCTGACGCAATCCGCCCCTTCGTCGGTTACCGACGCAACGCCTGACGATCCGATGCTCGGGACATGGGCGTCCAGGATGTCTCCTGGCGACAAGTACAGGCTGGTTCGAACTGAGCAGCGTGACGCTGCATGGGCAGACCCTGCGGAGCGTACTATCACGGCCGAATACAAAAGAATTCTACAAAGCCGAGGGGTCAGAGACGAGACCTTGCGCGTCCACTGCGCCGCCACCCTCTGCGAAGTGGCCCTGCGCGCAGCGATCAGCAACACACAAGCTCAGTCGCTCACGGAAGATTTCCAGACGCACACCTTCTACGACAAATTGGCCGCGAAGGGATACATAGGACAAACCGCCGGTTTCGGTGGAGACGGGCCGGCAAAAGCCCCGATCTACGTCCACTTCTCCTATTGGGCGAAGCGCGGGTCGGAAAACGAAAAACGCCCCCGGTGACCGGAGGCGTTCATTCGATCCGTTAAATCGAAAAGTGGCGTCTCAGGCGCCGACCATTCCGCGGATGGCGCTTTCGAACAGCGCGCGGCCGTCGGTGCCACCGTGGGTCGCTTCGATCGCGCGTTCGGGGTGCGGCATCATGCCCAGCACGTTGCCGGCGGCGTTGAGCACGCCGGCGATCTGGCGAGCAGATCCGTTGACTTCCCCCACATAGCGGAACGCCACGCGGCCTTCGCCTTCCAGACGGTCCAGCGTTTCCGCATCGGCGTGGTAATTGCCATCGTGGTGCGCGACGGGGATCGAGATCTCCTGACCGGCTTCGTAGCCTGAGGTGAACAGCGACTGCGCGTTCTCCACCTTCAACGTCACGTCGCGGCAGACGAAGCGGATGCCCGAATTGCGCAGCAGCGCGCCCGGCAGCAGGCCGCTTTCGGTCAACACCTGGAAGCCGTTGCACACGCCGAACACCGGCACGCCGCGATTGGCGGCCTCGACAACGGCGCGCATCACCGGCGAGCGCGAGGCGATCGCACCGCAGCGCAGGTAATCGCCGTAGGAGAAACCCCCGGGCAGACCGATGAAGTCCAGGTTATCCGGCAGATCGGCGTCGCCGTGCCAGACGCGAATGCATTCGTTGCCCGAGATCTTCTCCAGCGCCACCGCCAGATCGCGGTCGCAGTTGGAACCCGGGAACGTGACGACAGCGGAGCGGAACGACATCAGGCGACCTTCTCGATGCGGTAGTTCTCGATCACCATGTTGGCGAGGAGCTTCTTGCACATGTCGTCAAGCGCTTCGTCGGTGACGGTTTCGGCGACGTCCAGCTCGAACAAGCGGCCGGCGCGCACGTCGTTGACGCCTGCAAAGCCGAGGCCTTCGAGCGAGTGGTGGATCGCACGGCCCTGCGGGTCAAGAACACCGGGCTTGAGGCTGACGTGGACGCGGACTTTCATCTGGGGACCTTTCGCTTCGCGGAGCGCAGATTCGTTTCAAAGCGCCTATGGCCCCGAGAACGCTTCGGGGCAAGGTGTGAGGGACCGTTCGATGCCACCTTTGCAATTGAAGGCGGTTCGCCAACCTGCCATTTCGGGGTGATGCAAGATCCCATCTCCTTCGCCGCACAAGTTGCCATCGTTACCGGAGCCGGTCACGGCCTGGGCCGCGCCTATGCGCTGGAACTGGCACGGCGCGGCGCGAAAGTGGTGGTGAACGATCTTGGCACCGCGCGCGACGGGTCCGGCCATTCGGATGCCGCCCTCGCCGTGGTCGAGGAAATCCGCGCCTGGGGTGGTGAGGCAATGGCCGATGGCGGCGACGTATCCGATTTCGCGCAGATGGAGGCGATGGCCGCCCGCGCGAAGGAAGCTTGGGGCGGTATCCACATCCTGATCAACAATGCCGGCATCCTACGCGATCGCACGTTCGCCAAGATGGACATGGCCGATTTCGAACTGGTGGTGCGCGTACACCTGATCGGCACCGCCTGCGCCACCAAGGCAGTGTGGGACACGATGCGCGAACAGAACTACGGCCGCGTTCTGATGACTACCAGCTCCAGCGGCTTGGGCGGCAATTTCGGACAGGCCAATTACGGTGCAGCCAAGGCGGGCGTGCTGGGCCTCGCCCGCACTTTGCGCATGGAGGGCGCGAAATACGGCATCCGCGTCAACTCGCTGGCGCCCACCGCCGGCACCCGGATGACGGCGGATATCTTCCCGGACGAAGCCTATGCCGCGTTCGAGCCGGAGGCCGTGGTGCCCGCCGCGCTCTACCTCGTTTCGAAGGATGCCCCCACCGATGCCATCGTCGCCGCCGGTGGCGGAGTGTGCCAGGGCGTGTTCATCACCATGAACGACGGTGTGCTGCTGGAAGGCGATGCGCTCACGGTCGAAGGGTTTGCGTCGGCATGGAACCGGATCGCCAATAGGCAAGGCGATCACGTGCTCGAAACCGGGATGGAGCAGGCCCACCATGCGCTTTCAATGCTGCTGAAATCTCAGGGTTAACGCCCCACCAACCGTTGACGCGAGAGCGCGGGCCCGTCACCCTTGATCGGGACAAAGGGGTGCGCGCATGTATTCGGAAAACGACCTTCAATCGGCTGTAGCCGCTGGAGTCCTGCCTGCGGAGGCAGCGGAAGCCCTGCGCACGTTCACCGCGTCGCAGCGGGCCGTGCCACTTGCGGATGAGGAGAACATCCGCCTCGTCACCAGCTTCAACGACATCTTCGTCGGCATCGCGTGCCTGCTGGTGATCTTTTCCGGCTTCTATGCAGGCGGGGACAAGCACGCCTGGATCGGCGGGCTGGTTGTAGCGGTGGCCAGTTGGATCATGGCGGAAATCTTCACGCGAAAGCGGCGGATGGCCCTACCCTCGATCATCGTGCTGATCGCCTTTGTGGCCGGCCTTGCGACCTTTGCCGGTGGGCTGGCCGCGCTGGCGCTTCCCCAGCATGCGGTGGTGCACCAATATACGATCAACGGCGAAACCCACAGTTGGACGGGCTATGAACGCCAGCCCTGGGAAGATGCCGTGATCGCGCTTAGCGGCGCGGTGATCGCAGGGCTCGGCGCTTTTGCCCATTGGCGCCGCTTCCATGTCGCCATCACCATCGCCGCCGGTACTGCTGCGCTGGCGCTGACAGTGCTCTCTCTGATCGCGGCGGCTTCGGGCAAGGACCTGAGCGATACGCCAATCCTGGCCCCCGCCGCCTTCGCCTGCGGCCTCGCCGTTTTTGCCTTCGCCATGCGGTGGGACCTTTCGGACCGAGAGCGTCGCACACAGCGCGCCGATATCGCCTTCTGGCTGCACTTGCTCGCCGCACCGCTGATCGTCCACCCGCTGTTCTATTGGATGGACGTGTTGCGCGGCCATACCGTCTCCACGGCACAGGGCCTGGGCGTGTTGGCGATCTACCTGATCTTCGCAGTGGTGGCCCTGATCGTGGATCGCCGCGCCCTGCTCGTCTCCGCGCTGCTCTATGTGCTGGTGGTATTGAACCGCCTGCTCGACAAATTCGGCGGCATCGAATTCAATCTTGCCGTCGCCGCCCTCATCATCGGCTGCGCATTGCTGACGCTTTCTGTGTTCTGGCCCACGCTGCGCCGCTTCCTGGTTCGTCCGTTGCCGGGATCATGGCGCGCGCGCCTTCCAGCGACGAATTGAGAGGCGCTGCTTGATTTCCGCGCGGACCGAACATCCGCCCGAATTGCCCGAGATCAGTCTTCGACCACTTTCAGAAGCTTGCGCTCCAGCGGGCTGAGCACATTCACCAGTTCGTGCCCGCGCTTCAGGATCTGGCCCGCCTCTCCGAACAGCGTCCACATGCCTTGCTTGCCGCGCAGCGCCGGGCGCTTCTCGATGCGGAATTCGGGGCGTTCGGCGGTGCGGCGGAAGGCGGCGAAGATCGCGGCATCCTGCCCCAGCTCGATCGCATAGTCGCGCCAATGCCCCGCCGCGACCATGCGGCCATAGAGATCGAGTATCCGGGTGAGCTCGACGCGCTCGAAGCCGATCTGGGTCGGCTGGCGATTGGGCAGCGGGAACGGGGTGACGGTCCCCATCAGGCGCGATCGCGCTCCGGTTCGTATTCGGCGAGCAGCGCGTCGAGCCGCTTGCGCAGCGTCTCGATCTCGCAACGGAGCAGCTCGACCTTCTGCGTCTGCGGATCGAACACTTCGCTGCACGGCGTCCCGTAGGCGAGGAACGGCGTCTCCCCCCGCCCTTCGACCATCGTCGCGCGCGCCGGGATGCCGACCATCACCGCACCCTCGGGCACGTCGCGCGTGACGACCGC
>FTCV01001193.1_pt1 | contig 19379 bp, 11 predicted proteins | sample 1639691 | NCBI WGS metagenome assembly FTCV01 (sample SAMEA3914864, study PRJEB12502) | metagenome | biome: forest; material: soil | place: USA | collected 2012-03-12 | depth 0.3 m
CCGGAGACGATCGCCTTCATCTCCGCAATACTGCCCTCGGAAATCGACGTCTGGTCGACCACCACGATCGCGACGCGGTGGCGGCCGTCGTCCATCAGGACCACGCGCGCCGCCAGCGGGTCGTGTTGCGCCGTGAAGCCGTCGATCGGGAAGGCGCCGGCAGGAATGGCGATATCGGCGCGCCCGGCGCCAGCGGAAAAGGACGACGCGCACGCCGCGCTGCTGAAAGCCACGCCACCTGCCAGGATTAGCGGCACGACCCATGTGGAAACTCTATTCATAACCATGTCTTGGACCTAACTGCCTTCGCGCTCTCGAAGGGAAAAAACGGCTGGCGGGCACGCCATGGCGCCTGAAAAACGAACGCGCCGATATATTGATGTTCACCTCGGCAAATTCCGCCAGCCCCCGGCGAGGATCGGCTAGTTCTTGGAAGCACCGGCCGTCAGGTCCCGCGTCAGCTTCTCGACATAGACCGGACACGTGGCCTTTCTGAGATCCGCCCTGGCCTCGACCCCATCGTTGCTCAGCTCGACATAGTTTCGCTTCGCCGGGTCGAACTTCGCCCAAAGCGGCAGCCCCGGGCCGTTGGGATCGCCCGTCTTGGCAAAATTCGTCCAATAGGCCTGCATCTGCGCCGACAATTGCTTAAGCGACGGTTCGGATGCCTGATCACGCAAATAGCCGAAAACAAAATCGAGATCGGCCGAATGAAGCGGCGGATGCGCGGCGTTGCCGGCGGTGAATTCATATTCGTAGGTCGGGGCGACCGCGCTGTGCCAGCGCGCCACGACCGTCGCACCACAGCGGAACGAAAGATCGGCGGCAAATTGCAGGTCGGCCGGCCCATAAGGTGCATAGTCCGATATGCCGGCGCCATCGCCGTCGAAGCCGTAGGCTTTCAGAATGCGGTCCTGCAGGTCCGGATAGGCGCCATAGAGGGCGACAATATGGGCCTTCAACTGCGCGCGGACCTCGTCGGCCGTCCCGGTGGGAGGATGATATCCCGGCGAATCCCGGGCGGTATTGCCGACGATCATCGGAACCGGGGCTTCCTGCCCCTCGCGGTAAACCTCGGGCGTGAACCACGGCACGACATAGCCGTCCATGCCGACATCAAGGCCTAGCTTCTGCTGCATGATGGCTTTCCGGAATTCCGGGAAGGCGGCCAGAATCTGCGCGGTCGACAGCGACCGCAAATACCTGACCTGCCCGGTCGTCGGCGCGTTCAGCGTTTGAGCCAGCAGCACACCCAGCTCTTCAGTCTGCGCCGGGGTCTGCAAATGGCGGTCGCTGATCATCGGGCTTCCGCTTTCGACGATGGCCTTGGCGATCAGCCCTTTGGTCAGCGGTGAAGCGACCAGGATCGTCGTGTCCTGCGCCCCTGCCGACTGGCCGAAAACAGTGACATTGTCAGGGTCCCCGCCAAGGGCCGCGATATTGTCGTGAACCCACTGCAACGCGGCGACCTGGTCGAGGATGCCATATTCCCCGGAAGCCCGATGCGGCGATTCGGCCGACAGTTCAGGATGGCCGACGAACCCGAACACGCCCAGGCGGTAATTGATCGTGACGACGACAACGCCATGTGCCGCGAGGCTGGCCCCGTCAAAAGGCGGCTCTATACCACCGGCGCCGATTGCGGAGCCGCCGTTGTTGGCCCCGCCATGGATCCAGACCATGACCGGCTTTTTCATCTTCGACGGCCATTGAGGCGTCCATACGTTGAGATAGAGGCAATCCTCGCTGCTGAGCTCCGCGGCCATCTTGTTCCAGCCGCCATTGGTCTGCGCACAGGTATGTCCATAATCGACCGCCCTGCGTATGCCGTCCCACGGCGTGACCGGCTGCGGCTCGCGCCACCGCAGGTCCCCGACGGGCGGTTGGGCGAAGGGAATGCCCTTGAAGACCGCGCCCGACTCATCCGGCAGCAGGACGCCCTGCACCTGCCCGCCGGTGACCTTGACAACAGGGTCCGTGCCCGCGTCCGCGGAAGACACCAGGCAAATCGCCGCGGCCAATGCCGCGCACAAGGCACCGGCCGATGCGCCCCGCTTCGTCCGTCCTTTTGCTGCCGACCGAGGCGTCTGGTGCCCTGTCATCGCGTCTCTCCCGTTCATAGCAGTCTTGCCCCCGCGAACTTGGTTTCGCGTCGCCCGGGTCCTGGGGCGAACCGGAATATTAGAAGCGCCGGCCATCGGTTGCGGCCGCCGTCGCGTGTCTTCAGATTTGAATAACGTGGTGGCGCATTAGCAGTTGGCCTGCGCCGTCCGGCGCCGAAATGGCCGGCGATCGGCGACCTCCTCGGCATCCGAGCTCATATCCAGGTCTTCACCGGCGTCCGCGTCGCCACACCGTCTCGTCTTCCACGCGCTCCCGTCACGCAACGTCGCCTTTATGGGCACCAGCCTATTTGCGGCCGCCGCAGGCCTGAGCGCCAGCCCCTCGGCACAGATCCGGAGTCCCTTTGAGACATGTTTGTCGACGGTAAAGACGCTCAGGCGGAGACGGCTCGCGATCTCCTCGTGAGAAAGCCCATAGACCTTGCACAGGGTAAAGACACGCCGGCATTGCGGCGGCAATTGCCCGATCAATTTGGCCAGGAGGCGAAGCTCGTCGCGCGCCGACACCGTACGATGAACCAAAGCCCGGTCATCGACGCAGTTCAGACTTTCGATATCGGCAATCAGGTCGATCGATACGACCTTCTGCCGCCGCATGACGCGCAACGCCTCGTTCCTGAGCATCTTCAGGCTGTAGGCCTGGAGGTTTTCGATGTCTCTCCACCCTGAGAAGGAGATCAGTTTCACATAGGTCTCGTGGACGAGATCGTCGATCTCGCTGGCCCCGCCGCGACAGAAGTGAGACGCGCTTGCCCTGAGCATGGGTTCGAGCGGCAGCACCTCGCGCCGGAACCAACCGCTTCGCTCCTCGAATTCTGACATCACCCTTCGCCTCCCAAGACCGCATTACGCATGGCGAAATCGCGAACCTTGGCTGTAGACAGGAGGCCCCGATCTCATCGGCATCGAAGCGGCCGGCGGCAACAGCCGGCGGCAGGTGGCGGCGTATCCAAACAAGAGGAACTTGAATGGGCCATCCTTTGCCCTTCCCGTCTCTTCCCTGCTTGTCTCGGCCCGCCTGTTTTCGACGACGATTATTAGACCCCTTAAGTGTTATCAGAGCCGCGCGTCCAAAGCGCCTAGACGTTCGTCTAATGCCGCGCCCCGCCTTGTCGGATAAGGGATTTTGGGAGCTCGGCCGAATGGGCCGGCGGTGGCTCGCGCCTGTAAAATCAGAGCGCCGTGAACGGACATTCAGGTGGCCTCGAATCACGGTCCCCCGGCCTCGAACGCAGAGTGCCGCAGAGTGATGCAGCCGCGGTCGGCCGACGTTGCGACAACCGATCGCAAAGGCTGCAGCCATCACCGCTCAATCGGCGATGATGGCTGCCGCCCAGTTAGAATTTGGCGCCGAGGCGAACGCCATAGGTTCGCGGATCGGCGGTGTTCACAGTGCCGTTATTGTCCGCCGGCCACTGCGGAGCGGTGTTGATATAGGTAACGGTGACCCGGTCTTCGATGTTCTTGACATAGGCCTGGACATACCACCCGCCCTTCGCCGAATTATATTGCAGCGAGAAGTCCGTTTTGGCGTAGGCCGGCTGCCAGAACTGCGAGTTGGTGCTCGTGTTCAGGATCGCATACTTGTCGCTGTACAGCCAGTGCAGCGACGCAACCACACTCCCGCCGTTCGACAACGGCTGGGTATAGGAATAGCCGGCCGAGAGCGTGTATCGCGGGGCGTCGTTGAGCGGCGCGCCGGCGAAGCTGCCGGAGTTGCTGCTGGTCGACAGGTCATACTTCGTATAACGCGCATCCAGGTAGGTCGCGGAGAAGTCCAGGCGATTGTGCGCGAAGGGAATGTAAGCCCCTTCCACTTCGACGCCGTCGTCCTTGGCCGCGGCGGCATTCGTCGTCACCGCGCTCGGCACGGATTGACCGTTGATGGTTTCCGGCGCGATCTGGCCGATCTGCAGGTTCGTATAGTCGTAATGGAAGATGTCGGCATTGAGCATCAGCGAACGGTCCAGAAGCTTCGCCTTGATCCCCGCTTCGTAATCCGTCACATCTTCCGGCAGGATGGTGCAGGGCGTATTCGTCGCCAGGCAGTTGCCGTTATTGCCACCGGCCTTGTACCCCGTCGCCACCATGGCATAGCCATAGACCGACGGCGTGATGTCATAGTCCGTTTCGACCTTCCAGGTGACTTTGCTCGACTTCGATGTCGTCGCGCTCGAATTCAGCACCAGCGTACCCCACGGGAACACCAGTTCCGATTTGCCGGCATTCGCGCCGCTGTCCTGGGTATTGCGCACGCCGGCCGTCACCCGCCAGCGATCGGTGACCGAATAGGTCGCCTGTACGAACTCGCCGACCGACTGACCGATGCCGTAAATCGTCGGCAAGCCGAAGTTTCCGAAGAAGAGGCTGCCCCCCTGGTGGTCATGGAAGTAATAGAGCCCCCCCTGGATCTTCAGCTTGTCGCCGTTATAGGCAAGCCGCAGTTCCTGGGAATTCGAATTGTGCAGCGACGTGGTGGACGACGTGTTGACGACATTGGTCGCATTGCCGTTGCTGTCGTAGGACGTGCCCCAGAACACAGAACCGCTGTCGTTGCGGCTGAACTGGCGATAGCCGCCCAGCCAGGTCAGCGTCAGATTGTCGGGCAGACTCCAGTCGAACTGCGACGTCAGGCCCCAGGTGTCGTCATGCACATGGAACGGCGCCCCGTCGGCATAGGTCTTGGCGAGGGCCTGCTCGGCGGAGGGATGGAGATAGACGGGATCCGGATCCCGCACGCCCGACGCAGGCACTTCGATCGGCGTCTGATAGAAATTCGAGATCAGCGGATCGCTGCCGAAGCCCGTGCCCACGCCGGTCAGGCTGGTATAGTCCGCGCTGACCAGCAACTTCATGGTGCTGGTCGGCTTGTAGAGCGCCGTCACGCGGACCGATTTGTTGTCCTTGTCCTCGGGCTCCTTCCACGGCTGGGCGACCACCTGCTTGTAGTAGCTGTCGCGCGCGTCGTAGTTGGCGGCAAAGCGCAGTTGCAGTTTGTCATTGACGGGCACGTTGATCATGCCGGTAATCTGCTTGGCGTTATAGCTGCCGAAGTCGGCGTCGATATAGGCGCTATAGAACGGCTTGGGAACCGCCGAAATGACGTTCAGCACCCCGGCCGTCGTGTTGCGGCCGTAGAGCGTACCCTGGGGACCGCGGAGCACTTCCACGCGGTCGAGGTCGAAGAACGACACTTCCTGAATATTCGCGTCCGGGATGTAGATGCCGTTCAGCAGAAAGGCCGCCGTCGGCGCGCTGACGCCGGTCGACGAAATGCCACGGATGGTGATCCCCAGACCGTTGGCGTTCCCGCGGTCGACGAAAAGGTTCGGGACCACCTGCATCAGTTGGGTCGGGTTGGTGATTCCTGCCGACTCGAGCTTGTCGCCGGTGATCGCCGTCAGGGTGATGGGGGTCTTCGAGGCGAGGGATTCGCTGTGGGTGGCCGTGACGACGACTTCGACGATCTGCCGGTCATTGGTCGAGGCGGTATCGCCGGCGCTCTTCAGGGTGATGGTGGTTCCATCATTGGTGACGACGACCAGGCCGGCCGCCGTAGCGAGACGCCCCAGGACGTCGCTGTCCGACAGGGTGCCGGAAATGGCGGGAGCTTGTTTGCCCGCCACGGCGGCTTCCGGGAAAACCAGCCGCTTGTTGGCCTGCTTGGCAAAATCCCGCAGGGCGTCCGCCGCGGGCTCCGCCGGGATTTCGAAATTGTGTTGGGCTTCCTGGGCCATAGCGGTTCCGCACAGGGCGAAAGCGCAAACGCTGGCGAGTAAAACGCTACGGGCAAATGAGGTACTGGCGGTCATGTGCTTCGTCATTTTGTTTCCTTCCGAGACCGGGAGCCCTTTTCGGGCCCTCCTAGTGAGAAGAGCTCTCACATTTGCGGGACTGCTATTCGTCCCGAAAAAAAAATTCGTCCCCGAATGCCGCAACCCGGCAGCGGAAGACTTGGCTATCCCGTCACGACGACTTCCTAAAGTCGCAAGCCATCACGCCTGGTCTCGACAGACCGTGCGTCTTAGACACCTCGTCCAGCCGAACCGGCGGCAAAGGCAGTCCGGCGGAAATCCGTCAGCGCCGGTTGCGACGCCATCGCTCGAGACCGAACAGGCCCGGGTCGCTCCGCAACCGAGCCCGGCCCGGCACCGCGACGGCCGGCGCCGGTGAACGGCTATTTGAACAGGAGTTGGGCGAAAGAGCGCAAATAGGCGCGCCAATTCGTGTAGTCGTGACCACCGGCGGTCTCGTGATACTCGTGGCGAATCCCATGCGCGGTCAGCGTATCGGCCAAAATCCGCGGTCCATTGCCGACGACCTGGTCATCGGATCCGGCACCGATCCAGAACAGCTTCGTCAAGTGATTGGTCGTTTTGATATCGCGGAAAAGCAGCGTCCGGTCCGCAACGAACCCGTCCCGGGTCAAACTGGAGCCGGACCCGGCGATGGCATTGGGGTCCGCATTGCTGCCCCCCTGGATGCCCATGCTGAAGACGCCGATATAGGCGAAAGCCTCCGGATGCCCGGTCCCCGCCCAAAGCGCCTCCGCCCCACCGAACGAGAAGCCGGCGATGGCCCGGCTTTCCCGGCCCGGTCGCGTTCGATAATGGCCGTCGACATAGGGGATGATACTCACCCGCAGGTCGTCGATAAAACCGTCGCGGACACCGGACGAAGCCTTCTCGCGCTCAGGCAAGGACGGCGGCGGCCCTTCCTTGCCCTGCCCGTTGCCGTCGACCCCGCTGCCATCGGGCATGACGACGATCATCGGCTTCACCTGTCCCGCGGCCACGAGATTGTCCATGATAAAATCCGCCTGACCGTCGTCGGTCCAGGCCGCATCGTCCTGCCCTCCGCCGTGGATCAGGTAGAGCACGGGATAGCGCCGCGCCCCCTTCTCGTAGCCGGGCGGCAGATAGATGTGCATCCGGCGCTGCACGCCGTAGGTCGCGGACCGGTACCAAATCACGCGAACCTCGCCATGCGGGACGGACTTGACCTGCGCGAAGTCCGCGACCGGCTGAGCCGGGCCTTGCTGCGGCGGCTGAGGCGCATTCGGCATTTGCGCGTACGCGGCACCCGACGTCATCATCAGGATGACAGCCGCCCGAGGGAAAATTCCAACCATGATCGCGCCCACCTTTTTACCAACCTGCACCGCACACTTCCGAAATGCCCGCCCGACGACCGGTTGGGTCGTCACGACTTGTGGAAAAGAGTGGGCTGCGCCGGGAAGACAGCGCAGCCCATACAGGCACATCGGCACAAACTAAATTGGACCGGCCACAAGGAAGAGATCACCGGGCCCCAACTTAGATTCAGGCGGGAATAACCGTAGGGAGGATGGTATTCCGCCTAAATTCTTTAAAAACGCGTTCGAACGTCTGACTTTTGCGAAGTCCGTATTCACGGGACCGCAGATTGCAATTCGCCCTTCTTAGTTATGATGATTGGGAATGAAACTCCTGCTATTTGCCGAACAAAAAAATTTCTTGTACGAACCGCAAAAGTACCCAAATTAACACCATCCCGTCCCGAGTTGGACAAGACTACTTTGGCATTCCGCCCGGTTTGGGCGGAGACAGCGGAGTCGTTTGCCAGTCCTTCAGCTTCCATTGGCCGTCCTGACGAACATAGACTGCCAGGTAGAGGTCGGAGAGCGTCATGGGACCGAGCACCTTATCGCTCTCGCCGCGCACGACCCCGATGTCACCCCAGACTTCGATGACGCGGTTGGTGGCGCTGACGCTCGTGAATTTTAGCTTTCCCGACTGAAAAGACTGGAGGAATTGATCCTTGGTCTGAGACTGGCCGGTCGCATGCACAAATACCAGATCGTCCGCGAGCGCTGCATCGATCGCCGAGACGTTTTGCTGCAATTCCGCCTGGAACAGGCGATCCTCGGCGGCTTGCAGCGACGCGACCTCGGCAGGGTTCTGCCCTGCCGGCAAAGGCGCGGCCTCGACCGCCGAAGCCGACAGAACGGCAATTGCCACGCCGCTCAGAAACGTCGTCAAGCTCCGGCTCCTGGGCGTGTCTGGTCTGATTTTCATATGTTGCCTGCCTGCCATCACCGGAAATTTTCTGGCTTCCGTTAATATGATGCTCGGCCGCGTTGGAACTGCTACTTCAACCCGAATTTTTTTGGCACCGCCAGCAAGGCCCCTCCCCGCTTTACTGCCCCAGCACGGTGTCGCAGCAATGGATGCGAACGAGATCGCCATCGCGAGCGGCTGGCTGCGCCTTTCCGTTGATTTCAACCGACGCGCCCGCGCCGGGCAAGCGCATGTCAAATTCGCTGTTTAGCTGGCCGCCTACCCAAAGGCGGGGCGTCGAAGACAGATCGGCGATGATGAAGCGCTTGGACAGACTGTCGAGTGTCACCCGGCCGTCCCGCCGCATGAAACTGCCGTCGGCGACGAACATTCGCGATGGCGCCGCCGCGCCGTCCTCACGGGTCACGGCTAGCAAATAGGCGTCCGTTTCCCATCCCCCCAGGTTCGAGATAGCATTGCGGTGACGGACACGGCCGTCGGCCTTAAGGTTCAGGTACACCTCAGTGACCTTCGATCCGTCGATAAGGCGAACGCCGATGCTGTCTAGCGTCTGCATCCGCTCCACGCGCACCTTGGCCGCCCGCTTCGGAACGATCGCGGTCATAAACGTCTCTCGCTCCGATTTGTCCGCGGGGGTGAACGCATAATACGTCGTCGAAGTCGTCGGATCATGGTCCGCTACTCCCTGTCTTGTCACAAGGCGCATGTCCTCGGGATAGTCCGTGCCGAGCCCCCCGACGGGGAAGGGCCGCGGAAAGAGCGGCCTGACGTCGACCTGGGCGCCATTAGCGTCCACATGCAACGCGCCGTCAGCCAGCTTTGCCGTCCCGGCGGGATGGACCAGCCACTCGAACTGCCCCACCTGGTGCGCCTTGAGATCATCGACAATCAGGATGACGTCGTCGATCCACAGAATGTGGCGGAAATTGCGGGCAAAGTTCGCGGACGTCGGGCCGGTAGCGTCGGCAAGCACGTAGTGAATGCCCGATCCGCTGACCGCGATCGGAATGCTACCATCCAGGTGCGAGCCCAGATACGTATCTTCCGCCGGCTCCGCTTTGCCGTCGAAAGTGACCACATTGTGCGCTTCGCTCTGGCGATAATAGCCGTCATATTCGGGCGCGGCATAGCTCGAATTGCCGGAATCGATCAGCAGCGGCTGTCCCTGATCGAACAGCAGGAACGATCCCGCGTCGGCATGGTTATGGTTCCAGGTGAAGCCCGACCGAATCGCGAGCAGGGTCGCGTCCTTCTGCCACGACGAGCGTAAGGTCACCCAGCCGATGCCGCGGTACCAGGCGTCAAGTGGAAGATCTGGTAGGCTTCCTTCCCCGCCCCTCTCCGACGGCAGCGGCACCTTCACGAGGACATGCGGCACCCGATGGAGGTCATTACCCTGGTCGTCACGGTTGAAGAGGTTGATGTACCAAAGATAATCGGGCCGCGCGTCTCCCATGGCGTAGGCTGTCGCCAGCGTTTCGGCACCGCTGGCGCCCAGGCTGCCATCGCCGAAGTCGACGGATACACTCCTGGTCGCCGGGTAGGCGTTGTGGATGAAGAAATCCAGTGCCTTTGGAAGGAGCGGTGCTCGTGCCGGCGGTTGCACCACGCCCTCCAGCCAGGCCTGCCGGAACTCCAGGTAGCTGTTCAGAGCGAGGTTGGCGTAATTGACGCTTTCACTGTAGCCGCCATCACGGTCGAACGTGGCGATCTTCGTTTCCAGGTCGTTGCCGCCATAGGACCACCATTCAGTGCCGGCTTCATCGAGGCGCTGGAGCCACCCCCGGGCGCGCGGCTCGTCCGGCAGGATGGCGACCAGCCCGACTCCCATGCCGAAGACAATATGGGCCCACCAGTTGTGCCCCATCGTATCGAGCGTGTGGATACGCGTACGCCCGTCGATCCAGTCGCCCATCACCGGTTCGACGACGCCATCGACATACCCACGCACCAGCGCCTCGCGCTCGGCGGGGCTCAAGATATCGCGGATGCTGCTATAGGCGCGACCGAAAATTTGGCCGTAGAACCCCATCCCCAGATCGGAATGCCATGGCGGGTCACGCTTGAGCAGAACCGTGTCCGTGACCCAGCTCGACCGTTTCACAAGCCGAAGAAGAAGCTCGTGAATCCTGTCCGCGTATCGCCGGTCGCCCGTCATGCGCCATGCCAGGATCAGGCCATCCACCGCGGGATTAAGCCGGCGGGGATCAAGCTCCATCCTGCCTACCGGCTGTTCGAGCACCTTGTCGGCGAAGGCCCTATTATCCTCCCATGCTGCGTCTACGTCACGATCGGCTTTCATCCGCTCGCGGAACGCGGCCATGGTCGCGTCGCTGAACCCGATCAGGGCTCGCCCTTGCCGTGCCGCAATCTCGGCATGCGCCGGCCGGCCCATCCCCCCCAGACCGGTCAAAAGAAAAAATAGGGTCGCAGCGGCCTTCAGGGCGAAGCCTACCTTCAACCCGGCGAAAGGCCGACCATAGGCGTTGGTCCGAAACCACCGCGACGGCTGGGGCGAACGTACCGCTGATCCATGAAAATGACCCATTTCCACCCTTGCCTTAGCGCCTTGCGCGCCATTATTTTTGATATCGATATCACTTTTTCACGGCAGCGCAAGAGCTGTTCTTTACGGGGGCTTCCAAGAAGTCATAGCAATTCGCCGATTTTTTATGTTGAAAATATGATATCGATATCATATTCTGGCCGGAAATATAAGGCAGGCCTTGGCCCGACCAAGGACCGCACGCAGGCAGCGAAGGACCATTATGCAATCAGAAGCGGGCACCTTCTTCCGCCGGCCGCCCGGTCAGACCAGTACCGACCGCCAGCGGCCGAATTACACATCTATTTGCAGAGCGAGGGTCTTCTGATGCGTCTCCATCGGCCTTTCCCGATTGCCGCACTTGCGGGCATCTTGGGCGCAAGTCTTTCGGCCTTGGCCATTCCAGCCCATGCCGAACCGACGCAACCTGCCGAGTCTATCCGACCAGGCGAAGTCTGGCTGGATGACCGCAGCAAACCGATCCAGGCGCACGGCGGAGGCGTCATCCAGTTGAACGGTGTATTCTTTTGGTTTGGCGAGGACCGCTCCCCGGAGAACGATCCCGGCAAACGCTACGTCGCAGGCTATTCTTCGAAAGATCTGGTCCATTGGCACTTCATGTGCCAATGCCTCGTGCTCGACAATCCGGACAACCTGGGCCCCAAGGTCATCGTCGAGCGTCCCAAGGTCTACTTCAACAAAACGACCGGAAAATACGTCATGTATTTTCATCTCGACGGCCCCGGTACCGGCGGTCCCTATGCCTATGCCCGAGTCGGCGTCGCACTCAGCGACAACATCTCGGGACCCTTTCACTATGTGCACAGTTTTCGGCCGCTGGGACAGGAAAGCCGGGATATCGGGCAATTCATCGACGACGACGGAACGCCCTATCTGATTTTCGAGTCCCGGCCGACCGGCGGATTCTACATTGCCTCGCTCACGGACGACTATCTCAACGTCGACAAATCCGTCGCCTTCATAAGAGCTCCCCTCGAAGGCGGAGCCATCGTCCATGTCAACGGGCAATACTACGTGCTGGGCTCGCATTTGACGGGCTGGCGCCCTAACGCCAACGTGTACGCGTCCGCGCCCAAGCTGTCGGGCCCCTGGACCGCCTTCAAGGACATCGCTCCGCCGGAAACCAACACCTACGCCTCGCAGTCGGCCAACCTCATAAAGATAACGGGCTCGAAAACCCAGTCGGTCATCTTTGTCGGCGATCGCTGGACACCGAAGACCCTGTCAGATTCACGCTACATCTGGATGCCGCTGGTCATGGCGGACGGGACAATGTCACTCCCCGAACCGCAGCCCTGGACCATCGACGTTCACACGGGGGAGACCGCTTTGTCCACTGGCACAAAAGGCCAGGGCCTGTCCGCCAATGGTCGGTAGGCACAGTCGGACGGGTCCGTTGCGATCACCTCCCGGCAGATACCGGATGGGCCGAGGCGGCACGGACGCGATGGTTGATCAGAAGATCGAACGCCAAAGTGCCGATTTCCTTGCGGATTTCGAATCCTTTTTCGTCTCTCTAATCGGAAGATCATCTCGGATCGGCCAGTCGCCCCCTCGCCCTCGAGGTCGGCGCCGATCCGGCCATTCGACTGCGACGCAACCCTACCGTTCGCCCAACCCGCCCGCCGGACCGGCCTGGAGCAGTGCCCTCATGGACGACCAAAGCGACATGCCCGACGACGAGCGCCACCCAGGCGGCATTGCGAATGACACGGCAAAAGCCCTGGGCATGCGCATCGCCTCCGGGCACTACGAGCCCGGCGACAAGCTGCCGACCGAAATCGACAGCGCGGACCAACTCGGCATTTCACGGACAAGCTATCGCGAGGCCATGCGGGTACTGACCGGAAAAGGGCTCCTCAGCACCCGGCAAAAATCAGGAACCTCGATCAACGAGATCTGTTCATGGAACCACCTCGCCCCCGAAGGGATCGAATGGACGTTCCAAGGCCGGCCAAACCGGGCGTATATCGCCTCTCTTTTTGAATTTCGAATGAATCTCGAACCCAAGGCGGCCAGGCTCGCAGCGCTGCGGCGCTCGTCGGCACAGCTCAGGTCCCTTAGGGAAGCATTCGGGCAGCTGCAGGGATCGTCGTTCACGAGCGACAGGGGCCGGCGGGCAGAGCGGCATTTCTACAAGACGCTGTTCGCGTCCACACAGAATCTGATGATGTCGTCGAAGGGCGATGCGATGGCGACGGCCTCGCAAGCTCCTACCAGGCCGAAAGGCTGCCACTACCCGATCTATTTCGCCCCCGTGGCGGACCATCTGCGCCTGCTGAACGTCATTGTCGATCAGGACGGGGAAGCGGCACATGGCGCCGCCTCGACGCTCATTCTCAACGCGCAGGAATACGCGCCCCAGGGTTCTATTCGGCCACGGAGCGATCGATTAGCGGCTCGCTTCACCGCGTCGAGCACGGGGAATTCCGCCCTCTCCCCAACAGTCCAAACCAACTAATAAACAGGGATCCCGTCCATGATCGTATCGAAACGCCTGCGCCTGCGGTGGTCCGCGATGCTGGCAGCGGCGGTTGCCCTGCCAGCGCTCGGGGCCACGGCACCGAAACCCCTCTATCGCGATCCGGTCTACGACGGCGCAGCCGATGTCTCCACCATCTACGACCAGGCCCAGCGTCACTGGACAATGTTCTATACCAACCGGCGCGCCACCTTGAAATTTCCGGACCCTAAAGATGTGGCGTGGGTCCACGGCACGCCGATCGGCATGGCCATCTCTACCGATGGTTTGAAATGGCGATACAAAGGCCAGGCCCAGCTTCCCGAAGCCTGCGCCGGAAAAACGCTGTGGGCGCCGGAAATGTATCGGGAAAGCGGCCTGTACCACATGTGGGTCACGGTCGTCCCCGGTATCTACAGCAATTGGAACGGCCCCCGCCACATCGTCCACTTGACCAGCACCGACCTCGATCACTGGACCTGTTCGGACAGGCTCGACTTGGGCTCTGACCGCGTCATCGACCCTAGCGTTATCCGCCTGGACAACGGCGCCTACCGCATCTGGTTCAAGGACGAACGCGCCGGCAGCCGAATCTTCGCCGCCGATAGCAGCGACCTGATCCACTGGACGCGCCAGGCCGCCCCCGTGGTCTATATGGCCGCGGAAGGCCCGAAAGTGTTCCGGTTCAAAGGCTACTTCTGGATGATCGCCGACGCTTGGAAGGGCCTGATCGTTCTGCGCTCGACCGACGCCCTGATCTGGACCCTGCAGGCGGACCGTATCCTGGAGACGCCTGGAAAACAGCTTACCGACAGGAGCATGGGACACCATCCGGACGTCATCGTGAACGGCGGCCGGGCCTTTATCTACTTTTTCGTTCAACAGGACGCGGAGCCTGAGACTGCGGCAGACAAGTGGTATCGTCAAAGGTCGGCGATCCAAGTCGGCGAGCTGACCTTTAAGGACGGCCAACTCGGAGTCGACCGTGACGCTTTCGTGTCCCAGCCATTGGTCCGGCCCCAATAGCTCGAGGAAGAGCTGCGCCGGGGGACGTCGAACAACGCCGCATGGCTGCGCCCCCTGATCCGCCGGCTTCGATCGATCGCGCCGGAAATTTGAATTAGCTCTGTGCACGTCGCGCATGCTGGCGTCCCAACCCACATACGGAGAACATTGGCCATGAGCCCTACCCGCCGCGATGTTATCGTTTCCGCTTCGGCACTGGCGCTGCTGCCTGACGCGGCCGTCGGTCAGGCGCAAAGGCTTCGGACGCCTGGCGATGGCCGCGTTCCACTGGACGAAGGGTGGAAATTCGCCTTTGGCCACCTCAACGACATCGATCGCGATTTCGGCTTCGGCATGTTCCAACGCACCTTTGCCAAGCAGGGGCCTCAATACGCCAATCCCAACCAGCCGCCCGACGCCGTGGCGGCAACGCTCAACTCATTCGACGACTCGGCCTGGCGCACCCTGGATCTGCCCCACGACTGGGCCGTGGAGCTTCCCTTTGTTGAACATCCGGTCCATACGCGAAGATCAGGGACAAAGGTGGTATGGGACGATGCTTCCGGTCACGGATACAAGCCCGTTGGGAGGGACTACCCCGAAACAAGCGTAGGCTGGTACCGGCGCAAAATCGAGCTGACAGCCGAAGACAAGCAAAAGCGCATCCGCATTGATTTCGACGGGCTCTTCGAAAGCGCCTTCGTCATGTTCAACGGGTATATCGTGTACGAGCACCGCGGAGGATACATTCCGTTTTCGGTCGACGTCACCGATTTCGTAAACACCGACGATATGCCGAATCTTCTCGCGGTGCGCGTCGATGCCAGCCAGGGCGAGGGCTGGTATTACGAAGGCGCCGGGATCTACCGCCATGTCTGGCTGGCCAAACAGGACCCCGTTCACATCGAAAAGGACGGCGTTTGTGTTCGGGCCGGCATCGACGGGAAATTGTCTGCCTTTGTGACCGTGTGCAACGCGTCCGACGTCTTTCGGCGGATCGTTACCGCAACGGCCGTTACCGATCCGACGAACACCATCGCGGCGACCGGCACGCAGACCGTCGAGCTTGCCCCCGGCGAGCGGAGAAACGTTGAATTCTCGATGACCCTGGCCTCGCCACGGCTCTGGTCTCTCGACGATCCCTATCTCTACGTCTTGGCCGCGCGGATCGAAGACATGGACGGGCGCCCGGTCGAAACGGCTTCGATCCGCTTCGGCGTCCGGGACGTCCGTTTTGATCCCGATCAAGGGTTCTTCCTCAACGGCAAGAGCGTGAAGATCAAGGGAACCTGTAATCATCAGGATCATGCCGGTGTCGGCGTTGCCGTACCGGACGCCTTGTGGACCTACCGCCTGCAGTGCCTCAAGGACATGGGCTGCAACGCGATCCGCACCGCGCACAATCCGCCGGCCTCCGAATTGCTGGATGCCTGCGATGCCATGGGCATCTTGGTCCTCGACGAAACGCGTCTGATGACATCATCAGAGATGGGACTGGATCAATTGCGCACCCTGATCATCCGGGACCGCAATCACCCCAGCATCATCTTGTGGTCGATCGGAAACGAGGAACCCCAGCAGACCACCACGCGCGGGCTGGCGATCGCGCGTTCGATGAAGCGCCTGATCCGCGAACTCGATCCAACCCGCGGCATAACCGCCGCCATGAACGAAGGTCAGGGCGAAGGGATCAGCAAAGTGCTCGACGTCATGGGCTTCAACTATTGCGACGACAAGATCGACAGCTTCCACATGGCATTTCCCAAACAGCCGATTATCGGCACCGAAACCGCCTCCGCGCTCGCAACGCGAGGTGAGTACAAATTCGACCCCGCAAGGCGTGTCGTGTCCGCCTACGACGTCGAAGAGGGAACAGGCCGACATATTGCGGAACAATGGTGGTCCCATTTCAACGCCAAGCCCTATATCTCGGGAGGGTTCATCTGGTCGGGTTTCGATTACCGGGGCGAGCCGACGCCGTGGCAGGAGCTGCCAAGCATTTCCAGCCATTTCGGGGTCCTCGACACATGCGGCTTTGCCAAGGACACGGCCTATTACTATCGGGCCTGGTGGCGCCCGGAACCGTTGCTGCACCTCTTCCCGCACTGGAACTGGGAAGCGGGGGACATCGTATCGGTCTGGGTCTTTTCGAATTGCGACACCGTCGAGCTGTTCGTCAATGGGCACTCCGCAGGCCGCCAGGTGATGCGCCAAGACGGGCACCTCGAATGGAAGGTGCCGTATGCGGCCGGTCGGGTCGAAGCCGTCGGCTATAAGAACGATCAGGTGGTGCTGAAGACCGCACGACAGACCGCTGGAGCGGCAGCCCGGATTGACTTAAGCACGGACCGCGCACGCATCGCGGCGGACGGCAGGGATTGTGCGGTCCTTAAGGCGGAAATCGTCGATGCCAACGGGGTGCCGGTTCCCCGCGCCGCGAACCTCATCCGGTTTGCCATCAGCGGCCCGGCGCGTGTCATCGGTGTCGGAAATGGCGATCCGAATTGCCACGAACCCGACAAGGCGTCGCAACGTTCCGCCTACAACGGCCTCAGCTCGGCAATCCTTCAGGCCGGCAAGGAAACGGGCCACGTGACAGTGACAGCCGCGGCGGATGGTCTCGCTTCGGGCAAGATCCTGTTGCGGCTCGGCTGACGGCACGGCGACGCGTTGGCGGACAATGCCGGTCGACGGCTTGTTTGTCCGGGCCACGAAAGGCGTTCCTCACCGCGAGCTCGCCCAATCGTCCGCAGACTTATTTGCTTGCCGGGGCTGGCGATGGCTCGACGGTCGCCCCCGTCGTAATGAGATCCGTCCGACCGGTAGACAAATCCGCATAGTAGGAGATCAGTGCGCCCGAATTTTCCTGAACGGAGATAACCAGTTTGCGCGCATCCTTCGCCTGGGATTCGATCTTCAATCGGCTTCCTCGAGGCGCCATGTGCTTCAGCGCGGTCCAGATTCGCTGCCAGTTGCGATCAAGATATTGCGGCTCAGCATCAATGTCTGTCGCCACAAAGCCGATGAGAAGACGGGAATAGGAATCGAACAAGGGCCGGCCGCTGCCTTGGACCGGCGTAAAGGTACCGTCCCGGCGCAGTTCGCTGAATGAGACGGTGCCGCTGCCGTTGGCGCTGATCAGTAACGTGTCAGCCGACGTCCCAAGGCCGGCGACCGCAAGGACACGGGAGTCAGGTACCTTCCTATTCAGGACGCGTTTGAACGAGGGCTTTTCGCTGGAGCCGGCCTGATTGAAATAAATGCCGGCCTAGCCGGATGCGTGGTCGAAGTGCGACTAGCCGACAAGATTTCCCTCACCCGTAGGCGATCGAAGCTCTAGCTCAGCGCCAGATTGACGCTCAGGCTGCGGCGGATTCCGGATCCGCGGAACGGGTAAACACAGTGCAGCATCCAGGACGGCCAGAGGTAGAAAGCCCCGACTTCGGGCTTCACAACGAAGAGGTTGCGTCCGCCGACCATGGTGCGGCCATCAATGAACTGCAGGCAGCCGACGGTGTTCTGCCTCGCCTTGTCGGCCTGAAATTCCGCCTCGTAGCCGTCGGGAACTTTCAGGAACGCGACCGTGCTATAAAGGCAGCCCTGATGGAAATGCACGGGATTGAAATCGCCCGCGACCATGTCGTTGACCCACCCCTCCTTGACGACGATCTCAAGCCTCTTGTCCTTCAATTCGTCGGTGTCGGTATAGTTGGAATAATTCAGGAGCGCGTTTTCGCATTTATAGGTGTAGACACGGGCAGTGTCGTAAAGGAAATCCATCAGCGCCGGCATGGCGCGAACGACGTCCGTCAGGTGCAACTCGGTTTGGACATTGCCGGCAAGATGGCGCGACCAGTCGCGATCCGTACCGCCGTTGCCGACTGACGGAAGGGCGTCGATTTTGGCGTTGAGATCGGCCACCACCGTGGGCGGCACCGTGGCCTTCAGGATCAACGGGCTGAATGGCGCCACCAGTTGCATGTCGTAGTTCGCGGTCATTTGCCCTCACGGATCAGGTCTTGGCCCGGCCATGCCGATACCGGCGGCCGGAGGCGTGCCGCGCACCGCTCGACCCGGCGCGCGGCCCATGTCCTAGAAGTCGTGGCGGATCGTCAGCCAATACGAGCGCGGCGGGTTGATACGCACGAATGTCGCCGAGTTCGGATACTGCTGCTCCAGGTCGTAGTCGAAGACGCCCGACGGCAAGGTGCCGTAGAGGCGCCCTACCGCCGAGACCGTGTAGCTGTTCGTCAAATTCCTGACGTCCAGGCTGATCTGGGTGTTCTTGATGCCGATATAGCTGGCCGAGAGATCCACGTCGTTTCGTGTCGGCAGGTATAGAGTCGATTTGGGATCCTGGTTGATCTTGCGGCGATCCATATAGCGATGGCGAAGGTTGAACTGCCAGTCCTTGTAAGTGACGATGAAGGTGTTCGACGCACTCCACTTTGCCGCACGTGCCAAAACACCCGTCGCGCAGGACATCACGTCGTCGGACTGCCCGTTCTGGCCGAGCGCCCAACTGACCTTGCATTCCTGCTTGCCGGTATTGAAAGTGACGTTGTTGTTCCACTGGAACCAGGAGCCGAGCCGGAACTTGTTTTCGACCTCGACACCCCGCGTGAAGTAGCGGCTTTGCACGATCGGTTCGAAGTAGGCGGTCACTCCGTCAGCCTCAAGGCCGCTGGTCTGGTTCGGATCTTCGAACGTCGTATAGAAATAGGTGACATTCGACGAGAACATCCGGCCCCGGTGACTGAAGCCAATCTCGGATTGCACGAGCTTCTGAATCGGTCCCATGTTCAGATATTGCTGGCCGAACGCGCTTGAGAACTTGCCAAGCAACCCGCCCCAGATCGGCGTATTCTCCGCATGGGTGAAACGGGCGTAGATCTTGTTGTTCGGATCGAAATTGTAGCCGGCCGACAGCGTATAGTTGTTGGTCTGATAATGCAGATGCTTCATGACCCAATCGCCGGTTGGGTTCGCAACCTGGTAGAGGTTGTCATAAACCGTGAGCGGATTGCCGTCCACGCCGCCGAAGGTCAGGTCCTTATAGGTAGAGACATTGCTGGCGGTCAAAGTCGGAACCCCAGCGACACCGCCCGCCGCGATGACAGCGGCGTTGGCCTGGTAGAGTTGGTTCTCGACCTTGTCCAGGGTGA
>FTCV01000525.1_pt1 | contig 19239 bp, 11 predicted proteins | sample 1639691 | NCBI WGS metagenome assembly FTCV01 (sample SAMEA3914864, study PRJEB12502) | metagenome | biome: forest; material: soil | place: USA | collected 2012-03-12 | depth 0.3 m
AGCGAAGGATTCGTCGACGGCCCGTTGATAGAATCCATCGTCCCGACCCGCGATGCGGATTATTACTTTTGCGGACCGAAGCCATTCATGGTCAACACCTACCAGCAACTCCTCGAATGGGGCGTTCCAGGAACCCAGGTACACCTCGAATTCTTTGGACCGCGCGAGGAACTGGACCGCAAGAAGGCGTAAGTAGAACGCAGCATCTCATTTCATAGGATTCATGGGCCTCCGCACAGCGCCGCAGGGGCCTATTGATTTCAGCCGGCCTCGTTGCATGGGCAACCTCGGCAACGAGAGCCAGCGCGGGCGTCGTCGCCATGCAGCGCGACCCTACACGACGATCATCGTCGCCCTGCCCGATTGCGCTCGCTAAGAACGGCGCTCTGGGAGAGATTACGCCTTTCAGCCATGCGCCGACGCAGCCGTCCTCCCCTCTCCGGTCCGAGTAATTCCACCACAAAACCCTCACTGTGGCGAAGGCTCCCGCTATTCAATATCGCGGCGCTCCTCGTCTTCCTTACGGCGGGAGTTCTTCTTTTCGACTCCCAGATCGGATCAAATCTCATCCGCACCGAGGCTGGCGCAATCGCTCCGGAGGGAACCGGAACCGGCGAAGGGAAGCACAAACACAAAACCGCCAAGACCGAGGCGGAAGGCCAGCTTTCGGAAAAGGACAAGGCCAAGCTGGAAAAGAAGCAGGCAAAACAGGAGATCAAAGAGGACCGCAAGGAGATCGACGCCTACTTCGACGCGCAGGACATCGTCCCCTACTTCAGCTTCGACTTCCTCCCGCAGGAATGGGACTACATTCACAAAGATGCACGCCGGTTTGCCGAATGCTCGATGACCGATGGCATGACGGACAAGACCTGGAAGGGCGTGGCCGTACACTTGAAAGGATCCGCAGGAAGCTTCCAGGGCCCCGATGCCAAGCCGGGCCTGAGCATCAGCATGAACAAGTACAAGGGAGCCGAGCGCTGGCACGGCTGCCTGAAGTGGCATCTCAATAACGGCGCCCAGGACAATAGCTTCTTGAATGAACAGATGTCCTGCGAGATGGCGCGCATGGCCGGTGTACCCGCCTCACGTTGCGCCCACGCAATAGTGAAATGGCAGGGTCGCGATCTCGGACTCTTTGTCTTCAAGGAAGCCTTCGACAACGACTTCCTCTCCCACTTCTTCAAGAACGTGAAGGGCGACCTCTACGATGGCGGTTTCGTGGCCGATGTCCGTCCCGATATGGAGAAAGACGAGGGTGATCGGGAGAACCGTGAGAACATCAAGGAACTCATCGCCGCGTGCCAGGAAGGCAATCTGCAGAAGCGCTGGGAACGGCTCGAAAAGATCGTCGACATCCACGAGTACATCTCCTTTACGGCCATCGAGGCGATCACCTGCCACTGGGACGGATATAACTTTAACCGGAACAACTACCGTCTCTATTTCGATGCCGACACCGGCAAGGCTGTCTTCTTCCTCCACGGCACGGATCAGACCTTTGGTGATGCGAATTTCCCGATCACCCGTGACCCGGGCGCAATGGTCGGCCAGGCAGTCATGTCGAATCCCGCCTGGAAACAGGAATACCACGACCGCGTGGAGGAGATTTACACCAAAATCCTGAAGCCCATCGATTGGCCCGCGCATGTCGTTGAGGTCGGGCAAAAGGTGAAGGCCGCGCTCGAGAAAAAGAATCCTCAATGGGCGAAGGACTACGAACCGCGCATCAATGAAGCGCGGGATCGTGTCGCCAACCGCATCGCGGGAATCGCGAAGCAACTCGGAGACATGCCGAAGCCGTTCCGATTCGACCAAAACGGCGTCGCCAAGATCGACTCCGAAGGCTGGCGTCAGGAAGGAAGCGCTGCATCCATCGATGCCGCCGTGGTGGATGGAAAGCCGTGCTTCCACGTCCGGGCCGATGGTGAAACCACCGGCTCCTGGCGAAAGACACTTACGCTCACGCCCGGGAAGTACCGTCTCGTCGCCCGCCTCCGCACGCAGGGAGTCGCCGCTTCGCAAAGCACATCAGGCGAAGGCGCCGGCCTCCGAATTTCGGGCGGCACCCGTAATGGCCAGAACTCCGCAGGCGGCGACACGCCTTGGAAGGAAGTCGCTTTCCAATTCGATGCGCCGGGCGGCGACGTCATTCTGGTCGCCGAATTGCGCGCAAGCAAAGGCGAAGCGTGGTTCGAGCGTGATTCATTCCGACTGGAGACCGTGAAGTAGGTTTCCCCTGCTGGCTCCACGATCCACGGTGCGCTTGCACATTTGTGCAAACCAATCGAGAAACACGCAGGTCACCCAGGCCAAAGTTTCGCCCGTGAAGTTGTTCGCCTCTCCGAATTTCGCCGTAGAAATAAAAATATTCTAATTCCCCATCCGTAGCGGTGTTGAGCAAAAGAATGCACGAGTGGATACACCCCGGTTGCGGCGCTGATGCGCTTGCCGTCCCCGCCACGACTGCGTATTTTCCCGCCCTTCGTTTTTCCGTCTGTCTATGAAGTTCCATTCCGCATTTATTACCCTCGCAGGAATCGCCGTTCTGGCGGGTCCCATCCTGGCAGCGCCGCAAGGCGAAGCAACCGGTCACGGCAGCGGCGCCCCGGTGTCTTCAGGTCCCTCGCCGGACGCCGAAAATGCGATGAAAGGCTTCAAATACGATCAAGGCCTTCAGGTCTCACTCTTCGCTTCGGAGCCGCTGCTCGGAAATCCGGTCTCGTTCCAGACGGACGAAAAGGGCCGCTGGTACATTGCCGAGAGCTATCGTCAGGAAAAAGGCATCGAAGACAATCGCGCCCACAGCGATTGGCTCGACGACGATCTGGCTTCCCGCACGGTCGAGGACCGCCTGGCGATGATGCACAAGTTCTACAAGGACGCGCAGAAATTCGCCGACAAATTCACGAAATACGAAGAGCGCATCACCCGCGTTGAAGACAGCAACGGGGACGGCAAGGCTGACAAGACTACGATCATTGCCGATGGCTTCCGCGATCCGCTCGACGGCACCGGCGCGGGCATCATGGTGCGTGGAAACGACGTCTGGTGGACCTGCATCCCGAATCTCTGGCACTTCAAAATTGGCGATGGCCCGGATGGCAAAGCCGAGACCCGTGAGAAGCTGCTCAGCGGATTCGGCGTCCACTTTGCGCTCCGCGGCCATGACATGCACGGACTTCGCTTCGGCCCGGATGGAAAGCTCTATTTCTCCATCGGTGATCGCGGCATCCACATGACGACCAAGGAAGGAAAGACGATCGCCTCCGAAGACACCGGCTCGATCATGCGTTGCAATCCGGACGGCTCGAACTTCGAAGTCTTTGCGACGGGCGTCCGCAATCCGCAGGAACTTGCCTTCGACGAACACGGCAATCTCTTCACGGGTGACAACAACTCCGACGTCGGCGACGCCGCCCGCTTCCACTATCTCGTAGAAGGTGGCGATTGCGGCTGGCGCACAGGCTTCCAGTATCTCGCGGATCGCGGTCCGTGGATGCGCGAGCGCCCGTGGGACGTTAACGAAGCGAAGAAATCGAAGTACATCAACCCACCCGTGGCGAATCTCGCCAATGGACCTTCCGGCCTGACCTACAATCCGGGCACCGGACTCTCGGAAAAATACGATCACCGCTTCTATCTCTCGGACTTCCGCGGCGGCGCCAGCGCAAGCGTCGTGCATGAGATCGCTCTGGAGCCCGCAGGCGCCTTCTTCAAGCTCAAGGAACGCCGCGATTTCGTGAAGGGCATCCTTACGACCGACGTGGAATTCGGCGTCGATGGCTCGCTTTACGTCCTCGATTGGGTGGAAAGCTGGGGCGGCGTCGGCAAGGGACGCATCTTTAAGTTTACCGACTCGGCTGCCAACAAGCAGCTTCAGGAGGAAACCCGCAAACTCATCGAGGACGGGATGACCAAGCGGCCCGAAGCCGAATTGGCCAAGCTGCTCGAGCATCCTGATATGCGCGTCCGTCAGGCAGCGCAGTTTGAACTCGCTGGTCGCGACATCGCGAAATCCGGCCCGGTCTTCGCCTCCGTCGCCAAGAGCAGCACGAATACGCTGGCTCGTATTCATGCCATCTGGGGACTCGGACAACTCGCAGAGAAGAACGCACAGGCGTTGAATCCCCTGCCTCCGCTTCTCGACGATGCCGACATGGAAGTCCGTGCACAGGCTGCACATATCCTCGGCGATCATCATTTCGCCGGTGCCGCCGACAAGATCACGTCGCTGCTCAAGGATAAGGAAAACCGGGTGCGCTATTTCGCCGCCATGGGCATCTACAAGCTGGCCCACAAGCCCGCTCTCGATCAGGTCTTTTCCGTCCTCGCGGAAAACAATGACCAGGATCCGATCCTCCGCCACGGCTGCGTCATGGCGTTGACGGCGATTGCCACTCCCCAGCAGCTTGTTGCGAAGGCCACCGATCCGTCGGTAGCCGTCCGCGCCGGAGCAGTCGTTGCTCTCCGCCGCCTGAAAAGCCCGGAAATCGCCCGTTTCCTCGAAGACGGCGACTCAGGCATCGTACTCGAGGCAGCACGCGCCATCAATGACGTGCCGATCGAAGGCGCCGTGCCTGCGCTGGCGAAGCTCACAGCCAAGAAAGGTCTGACCGACCCGAACCTGCTCTCGCGTGTCGTGAATGCGAATTTCCGTCTCGGCAAGGCCGAGAACGCCGCGGCTCTCGCAGCCTTCGCCGCTGAACCCAGCGCTCCGGAAGCCATGCGCCGCGATGCACTCAAGGCACTCATGGATTGGGGCAATCCCGGACAGCGTGATCGTATCCTCAATATCTTCCGTCCGCTGCCGCCTCGCGGAGCGAACGATGCCATCGCCGCCATTTCTCCAACGCTTCCGGCGCTGATCAAGAACAGCCCGGCAGACGTTCAGGAACAGGTCGCGAAGCTTGTCTCCAAGCTTTCGATTCCCGGTGCTGGCGATGCGCTCTTCACGCTCGCTGCGAATGACAAGGCAGCCTCTGCTGCCCGCGTCGCGGCTATTGAAACGCTGGCCCAAATCAAGGACTCGCATCTCGCGCAGGTCGCCAGCACGGCAGTCACATCGAAGGACGCCAAGGTCCGCACCGCCGGGCTAAAGGCTCTAGCCAACGCCGATCCAGTCGCGGCCGTCAAAGCCATCGGTGAGATCGTCAATACGGCGAGCTCGACCGAAAAACAGGGAGCGCTCATCGCACTCGAGCAGATCAAGAATCCTGAAGCCAATGCGCTCATTTCGACGCTCATGGATCACCTCATCGAGAAGAATGCGGCGGCCGAAATCCAGCTCGACATCCTCACTGCTGCTCAGAAGGCAAACACGCCTGAGCTGAAAGAAAAGATCAAGAAGTACGAGGCGTCGCTTTCCAAGGACGACGATCTCGCTGCCTATCGCATCGCGCTCAAGGGTGGCGACGTCGAACACGGGCGGAAGATCTTCCGCGAAAAGGCAGAAACCCAGTGTCTCCGCTGCCACAAGAACGAAATCGGTGACAGCCAGGTCGGACCGGAGTTGACGCACATCGGCTCGAAGAAAGACCGCGAGTACATCCTCGAGTCCATCGTCTATCCGAACAAGAAGATCGCCGAAGGCTTCGAAACCGTGCTCCTCACGCTCAAGGACAACAGCATGGTCGTCGGCCGCCTCACGAAGGAAGATGCAAGCGGCCTTTGCGTTGAAACGATGGATGACAAAGGCAAGCCGAAGACCGTGACGGTCACTCTGGCCCAGATCCAGAAGCGCGACCGCGCTCCCTCGCCCATGCCGGATAACATGCGCGATCTCCTGAACAAGGCGGAACTCCGCGACCTGGTCGAGTACCTCGCCACCCGGAAGTAACTGCTCAGTCCATACAGCAACCTCTAAAAGCACGGCTCGCATTCCGACAAGGAATGCGAGCCGTTTGCTTTTTTGGGCGGTCAATGAATTGCGCTTACGGAAATCGCGATCCCGTCAGCCGTCCTGAACGCGCAATTCAACTGCTCAGCTAGGTTTCTCCACCTAATTGTGTCAGAGCTTACCCCGGCTTCTGCCTGCACATTTGTTTATTTCGTAAGCTCATGCACCCAGCCTTCGTAGTATTCTTTCATGTCTTCATCCTCCTCAATCGAAGCCAACCACTGCAAATAAGCAATTAATTCGGGAAAACGAGTATGATACACCCAAAGATCGACGGCATCGCACACATGATGCATATACAATCCAGCAGCATGAAGAGATAAATGCACCATCGCCATGCAAGCGTATGGCTGGGATACAACCGCCATTGCCTCTAAATGTCGCATGGCGTTCTCGACAGCTTTCTCTTCAGATATTGAATCTGATCGCTCACATGCCATCAAGCGGTCCACTAACGCTGGCAGGCATCTTTCGGCCGCTATTTCCTTCACAATTTCAAGGCTGTCACCCGCGAACTTCTCATCATGAATATGGCGCGCACACTCGACAAAATCGGATTCTTCAAGCTTCACAGTGATATACCTCCCGGAAATTGAGTCAGAGCACTATTTGCACCTCGTTACCCTCACTCCAGTGGGGTAACGAGCACGCCGAGCCACCGTACGGGGGCACCCGGGGCCACTCATATTATACGGGGCTCAGAAGCGCTGCACCCCAAAGAGGCATCCATCGATATCGCCAAAACAGCCAGGCCCAACAACCTCGAGCTATTTTCAAGCGCTCTACGTTACTCGACCCGATACAAATCCGTCTTCGTCCGGAGAATGAACGTCTTCCCAATTACCGCCGGGCTGGACATGAAGCTTCCGTCCAATTTATTCGTGGCGAGAACTTCAAACGTATCCGAGGGGCGCACGACGGTGCAGACACCCTTTGTATCGAAGAAATAAATCCGGCCATCCACATAGGTCGGCGATGCCGCAAAATCGCCTCCGATCCGATGCTTCCAAACGATCTGGCCCGTCTGTGCGTCGAGACAGGATGCGATCCCGCCATCGTTGACCATGTACACGCGATCGCCAATCAACAGCGGTGAAGTCTGCGCCGGCGCGCCAGCCTTCTGCTTCCAGAGCACGTTCGTCATCGTGGCATCGCCTGAAGCTCCTCCCAGCTTGATGCCCCAGATCTCATGCTTGGTGAACCCCGTGGCGGTCACGAGGATCTTGTCGTTCCATACCGGCATCGAGACGTTCGAGAATCCCGGAATGTCCACATACCAAAGCTCTTCCCCGGTTTGCGGATCGTAGGCATAGACGCGCTCTGCGCCCGAACTGATCGTTTCCTGCCGGCCATCGACTTTGACGACGATCGGGGTGCTGTACGCCTTCCGCATATCCATCGGACGCTTTTCCAGCTTCGGAATCGCCGAGCGCTCCGTCTTCCAGGCTACCTTCCCGGTCGCCTTGTCCAGCGCGACCTCGTATTGGAAATCCATGCCGTCACAGGCGATGAGCAGCTTGTCGCCGCAAACCGTGGCAGATCCGCCCGGCCCGTTCTGGTGATCAATTTTCAGGTCGCGATTCTCCCAGATTTTCGCGCCGGTCTTGGCATCGAGAGCTGCCGTTCCCATTGTGCCGAAATGGACGAAGATCCGATCACCATCGATAACCGGGGTCGGCGACGCGTAAGAGTTCCGGTCGTGCTTGGGAGGAACGACTTCGTTATGGAAAACCTCGACGTCATGCACAACCGCGCCAGTCGAGTAATCAACGCACAGCGCCCGCAATGAGTGCCCATTGTCCAGAGCAGTGGTCAGCCAGATCTGGCCTCCGACTTCGACGGGTGAAGACCATCCCTCGCCGGGGATTGGCGTTTTCCATTTCACGTGCTCGGTCTCACTCCATTGCAACGGAACATCCGTCGAATCTGACCATCCCTGCTGGCCCGGACCGCGAAATTGCGGCCAGGTGTCGCCTGCGTAGGCAACGAGCGCCGAGAACGACAATGAAACTGCTAGAACTGAAGCACGGGCAGGGAGGGGCATGGCGGAAGTCTTTTACGAAAAAGCCAGAAATGCGAGCGGTCTTAGCGAGAACCGCTCCGGCTTACCGGTCCTTTCGCACCTATACGCCTACTTTCACGATACCGCCCTGTAAAAATACAGGGCAGCACGCTTTCGCATGCTGCCCTGCGGCAATGAGTTAACTCAGAGTTAGATCGCGTGCTTGACCGACTTCCACTGGCGATCCTTCGCGGAATCCAGAACGGCGTCGCAGACGTATTGCGTCTCGAGCGCATCGCGGAAGGTCGGCGGACAGGGCTTCCCTTCACCAACCGCCTTCAGGAAGTCGGCGACCTGATGCACGAAGCTTTCGGCGTAGCCGATCTGCAGACCGGGCACCCACCAATTCTTCATGTACGGCTGATCGCCATCGGTCACGTGGACGCTGCGCCATCCGCGGATGATGCCCTCGTCGGAATACTTGAAGACCTTCAGGCGGTGCAAATCGTGTAGATCCCAAGCCAGCGACGCGTTCTCGCCGTTGATCTCGAGCGTGTAGAGCGCCTTGTGTCCGCGGGCGTAGCGGGTCGATTCAAAGATCGCGAGTGAGCCGTTTTCGAAGCGAGCCATGAAGGCGCAGGCGTCGTCGATGCCGACTTTCTCAACCTGACCGGTCGCCGTGTGCTTGCGCTCCTTGATGAAGGTCTCCGTCATGGCCGAAACTTCGACAATGCGGCCATTGAGCCAGATCGCCGTGTCGATGCAGTGCGCGAGCAGATCGCCCGTGACTCCGGAGCCGGCAGCCTTGGCATCCAGACGCCAAAGGCCCGCACCGCCCTGCGGCAAATCGGCGCTGATCGTCCAGTCCTGAAGGAAGTTCGCGCGATAGTGGAAGACACGGCCGAGATCGCCGCGATCGATCAGTTCCTTCGCAAGGCTTACCGCCGGGACGCGGCGATAGTTATACCACACGGTGTTCGGCACCCCGCTGGCTTCGATGATTTTCACCATCTCTTCACCTTGCGGTCCGTCGAGCGAGAGCGGCTTTTCGCAAAGGACCATCTTGCCGGCTTTCGCCGCAGCGATGGCGATTTCGGCGTGGGAATCGTTCGGCGTGCAGATGTCGATGGCGTCGATATCCTTGCGGTCGATCAGCGCTTTCCAGTCGCTCTCGGTGGATTCGAAGCCCCAGTTATCCGCGTAAGCCTTCACCTTCGCGGCATCACGTCCGCAAACGGCCTTCAGCACCGGCTTGTAGGGAAGATCGAAGAACTGGCTAACCTGCTTGTAGGCATTCGCGTGGGTCCGGCCCATGAATCCATAACCGACGATGCCGATATTAAGGGGTTTCTTACTCATGTTGGGTTTCTATTGGTTGAGTTGAGTATTCCGTGAGAATCAGGCGTTCCAGCCGTGGGCGTCGCGCACCTTGAGCATCGCGGCGAGGATCGTATTCCACGTATCCTGCTTCTCGAGCATCGTGTTCGGGAACATGCAGCCGTCCCAGCAGATGTGCTTGAAGACCGTGCGCGCCGAACCATTGGCTTCACGCAGCCAGTAACCGGAAGCCTTCGTAATATCGAGCTTGCCGTTCGGATCGTCGGCTGGGCAATGGCGGCCTGTCTTGTCGTGCGAACCGGTGCCGTGCACGCTGCCGTCGTTCTGAGCCACGTGGAAATCGATGGTCCACGGGCGGAGCGCGTCGGTCATCGTTTTGTAAGCGGCATCGAACTCAGCCTGCGTGTAGCCTTCCTTGAGCAGAGCGTGCTCCGGCGCATTGAATCCGAGGAGGTAGAGATAAGTATGCGCGAGGTCCGCCTGGAAACCGACGATGCCGGGGAGGCCGACTTCTTCCAGCAGGTTCACCATGTTCTTCCACGAGTGCATTCCGGCCCAGCATATCTCGCCTTCGGCAGCGAGGCGTTCGCCGGAATCCTGCGCGACTGTGGCTGCGGCGCGGAAAGTCTCGGCAATCTTCTTCGTATTGCCGGCGGGATCGGCATACCAGTGATCCGGATTATCGGCGCTATCAATGCGGATGACACCGTACTTGCGCACGCCATGCTCGTTGAGAATGCGAGCGATGCGGCAGGCCTTCTTCACGGCGAGCACAAACTTTTCACGATCTTCCGGACCGCCGAGTGCGGTGCTTCCGACGGTGCCGGGCCACACGGGCGCAACGAGCGAACCCACGTTCAGGCCGAGACCGGCAATCTTGTCGGCGATCCTTTTGAGATCGTCTTCCGAGATATCGATCGGGATGTGCGGATCAAAGAGGAAGAGATCCACGCCTTCGAATTTCTGGCCGTCGACGTTGGCGCCGGCGGTCAATTCCAGCATGCGGTCGAGCGAAATTGGCGGCTCATCCGTTCCGGGCGTCTTGCCAACCAGACCGGGCCACATGGCGTTATGAAGTTTCGGCGAGGAGTGAGGATGCGTGCTCATTACGAGGAGTTTGGGAATGAATTCGGGGTACTAGTACCGCCCTCGCTTCCGCGTGGGAGGAGGTGTTTCTGTGCCGGAAGCCGTGATGAGCGACAAGCCAAATTCGTTACGTTCCGTCACACTCCCGCCAAAGGTGTCACCAATCCTGGCGACACCGGAGACTGCATGCCGGAGGGATCGCCCGCCGCGGCAAAAGAAACCCGCGGACGCACTCGGGCATCCGCGGGTCTTGAACTGGAACCATTTGCCGCCGCCGGTCTTTGACGATCGGCAGCAGACCGACGTTACTCTGGGCTACTAGCGGGCCAGATCTGGAGGTTGCCAGGTTCGTCCGGCCCGAGGAACACGCCAATCGAACTCAGTCCGATGAGATCCGGACTGACGAGCAGTCCCTTGAAAGCAACCTTCTTGTTGGTGACCGGATGAATGAACGAGCCCGCAAAGAGCCCGGTCTTTGGAGTCACCTTCATGGTGAAGCCGGTCGGAACGGTCCCGGACGTCGCAGTAACTCCCGCCACGACGCTATCGAGATTCGTCGCAAGCTGGAGCCAGACGTCGCTCGAAAAGTCGCCGCCAGTCAGCAACCCTGAAACGTAAGGTTGAGTCGTCGGATCGATACCGAATGCGTTGGTATGAGCATTCGGCGGCTGATACGTCGCGCCAATCATCGCAAGCTGAGTCGTAAAGCCAGAACGGAAAAATTTGGCCTTCGGATTTGCCGGGCAAGTCCACTGGGTCAGCGATTCCACAATCGTCGGTTCAAGCGACTGCGAGAAAAAACCGAGCCGTCCGAAAAGGCTCCCCTTCGCCGCGTTCGCGTACAATCCAGTGTAGTAGGTCCCCCATCCGTCCTGATTCAGGTAGCCGCCAGCACTAAAGGGCTGTCCATCTGCCAGCGTACCGATGATGGAAAACGTTCCCGTCGAGCTCACCTTCGTTTGGAACCACCCAGTTCCGGAAGGAAGAACTTTCGGATCACTCGGTGACACCGGTTCGACCATTCCGTTGCACAGCCCAGCGGGCCCGAAGTGCTTCTTCCCGTCAAATGCCGACCCGTGAATGTAACCCGTCGGCTGCGCCGTCCCATCATTCAAAGTCACACGCACACCGTCCGCGACGCCAACAAGGTTGACGCTCAAAGAACCGCCCGTCTTGAGCGGAATGGTCGTGTTGAAAAAGCCATTGCCGTTGGTTGCGCCCTTGAACGGGTATTTCTGTCCTTTCCAGAGCACGTAACCGGACAGCGTAAGAGTCTTGCTCACGCTAAGCTGGACCAGGCCATGCGTCGCCTGACTCCCCACGGTTTCATCCCCGCCCACAAGGCCCGAGTAAATGCCTTTGACCAGGCTCTGCCCCTGTGAAGCAGCCGCGCCACTAAGTCCAAAGATATTAACCACTCCCGCTCCTTCCACCGCGTTCGACAGGAAATCAATGCTGGCGATTGGATGCGAATCAGCGCCCAGGGCTATCAGGTCGAGCGCGACCTGAAAAATGGCATGAGGCGAGGTCGTGGGTGCGAGAAATGTCCCATCTACGGAATTTACTTCACCCAATCCCGAGATCGCAGCGGAAGGATCTCCACCGTCAGAAACGGGAACTGTGATGGTGAATGGAACTGGAGCCGTTCCATCCGCGAAGTTGATCTGCCCGCTAACCTGTGAGCGGCTGCCGTAGCTCGTCGCGAGGAAGTAAATCGATGGGAAAGCCTGCGGAATGGCCAGCCGCATCTCCGCCTCTCCCGGAGAATAAGTTCCCCCTGACTCAAGTAGCAGGACATTGAGCTGAGTCGCCGGCTCAAGTTGGAACGTAGAAATTGAATCAGCGCTGCTCATGATCAGGCCATTGACCGGCAGTCCACTCGCTCCTCCAGGGAGACCCTGTTGATAAAATGTCAGGTTATCAATGGAGTCACTAACCGTATTGGTAACCTCGGCGCCGTAACCGTTCGTCGCTGAGAACGCCGCATTGGCTTCGACGATGACGTCATCTGTAAATCCGTCTTCGATCAGGATCGGCACTGCGATTCCGCCAGCGATGGAACCGTATGCCACATTGGATAATTGCAACCAACCGCACGCAGTAATTGCAAACAAACCGAGAAGGGGTGAATTCATTCTCATACAAGGCCGGGACTCATGCCGGGCGGGATTCTCGATTGCAACGTCGAAACCGTCTTAGTGATCCAAAAGCCGGTCATTTCGAAAAAAACACCACCATATCGCCGCGTGTGAATGCCTCGAAATTCGATACAATCGTCCGCTTACATTCATCCGGCCGCGCAAACCGCAAGAATATTGCCTACGAAGTTTTGACAAGGAAAGCGCAGCCGCTAGCCTCGGCGCCCCTATGAAAAAGGTCATCGCAACTTCAGACGCTCCCGCAGCTGTCGGTCCATACTCCCAGGCCATCGCGCTGGGCAACCTGCTTTTCTGTGCTGGACAGATCCCGCTTGATGCGAAGACCGGGGATCTCGTCGCTGGTGGAGTGACCGAACAGACCACGCAGGTCTGCGAAAACATCGCCGCTGTCCTGAAGGCCAACGGCATGGATTTCACCAACGTCGTCAAGACGACCGTGTTCCTGACCGATCTCGCGAATTTCGGTGCCATGAACGCCGTGTACGCCCAGTATTTCAAGGAACCCTTCCCGGCTCGGTCCACGATCCAGGTCGCCGGCATTCCTCGCGGCGCCCAGGTCGAAATCGAAGTCACCGCCTCTCTCTGATTCGCCGGTTTCGGCTTCGTGACCTGCCCTTGAGCGGCGATTGAGCCCTCTCGTCGCCGCCACCCACAGACTTTGCGCGAAGCCTGATCCCGCCCGAATGTGAATCCCGACACCATGTCCGACATCCTCGACTATTTCCGCCAGACCGGCGCTCTCCTTGAGGGCCATTTCGTCCTCCGCTCCGGCTTGCACAGTCGCCAATTCTTCCAGTGCGCCATCCTCCTCCGGCACACGACGATCGCTGCGCAAGTGTGCGCCATGCTCGCGGACAAACTGAGCGGCATCTCCGCCGATGAGGTAATCTCGCCTGCGATGGGCGGGCTTTTCGTCGGACATGAAGTCGGCCGCTCGCTGGGTCTGCCTCACATCTTCGTGGAAAAGGAAGAAGGTAAGCTTGTGCTGCGCCGCGGCTTCCAGATCCCGGCCGGCCGCCGCTTCATTGTCTGCGAAGACGTCGTGACCCGTGGCGGGCGTGTGCAGGAAACCATCGACATCGTCCGCGAGCACGGTGGCGTCGTCGCGGCCGTGGCAACACTCGTGGATCGCAGCGGCGGCAATGTGCCGGACTTCGGCTGCCCGTTCATCAGCCTCGTGCAGATGAATGTGGAAACCTTTGTGCCAGACAAGCTTCCACCCGACCTCGCAGGCACTCCGGCCATCAAACCCGGCTCGAAATAATTCCAAAAACCGAACGCTAAGCCCCCGCTGGCAGTCCAAATCTCCCTTTCGCAAGCGCTTGCGCCCGATGGGCTCCGGCCTTACATCGTTACTCCCTTACCCTTTGCAACATGATTAACTGGTTAATAAAGAAGGTCATCGGCTCGAAAAATGCCCGCCTGGTCCGAAGCATGCGGACGGTAGTCGATCAAATCAACCAGCTCGAGACGGAATTCGCCAAGCTGTCCGACGACGAACTCCGCGCAAAGACGGCCAAGTGGAAAGACGAACTTTCCAAGATTGAAGACCGCGACGCGCAGCAGGCCCGCCTGAACGAGATCCTCCCGGAGGTTTTCGCCGCAGTAAAGAATACGGCCCGCCGTCTCACCGAACGGAAGCATTCCTTCAACGTCTGCGACCAGCCGGTGACCTGGAACATGGTGCACTTCGACGTGCAGCTCATCGGTGGCATCTGCCTGCACCGGGGCATGATCGCGGAAATGGCCACCGGCGAAGGCAAGACTCTCGTCGCCACCCTTCCTATTTTCCTGAATGCGCTCGCCGGACGTGGCGCGCACCTCATCACGACCAACGATTACCTCGCCCGTCGTGACGCCGAATGGATGAGCCAGCTCTACGGCTTCCTGGGGCTGACCACCGGCATCATCCAGCACGATCAGTCGCCCGATGTCCGCCGCGAGCAGTATACATGCGACATCACGTACGGCATGAACTCGGAATTCGGGTTTGATTACCTGCGCGATAACGGCATGGCCTCCAGCAAGGAGCAGCAGGTGCAGCGCGGACATCAGTTCTCCATCGTCGACGAAGTGGACTCGATCCTCATCGACGAAGCCCGGACCCCGCTCATCATCTCCGGCCCGGCCACCGTTTCGACTCATCAGTTCGACAAGTTCAAGCCACTCGTCGAGCAGCTCGTCCGCAAGCAGACCATGCTCTGCAACCGCCTCTGCTCCGAAGCAGAAGAGCATTGGAAAGCCGGCAAGAGCGAGGAATTCGGCCGCATGCTGTTCAAGGTCAAACTTGGCCAACCGCGCAACAAGGGCCTCCTCCGCGCCCAGGAAGATCCCGACAAGCGCCGCGCCATCGACAAGGCGGAGCTCAGCTTCTACACCGACGCCCGGAAAGAGGAACTCTTCGCGCTCAAGGAAGAGCTCTTCTTCACAATGGACGAACGCGCCCACGAATCCGACCTGAGCGAACAGGGCCGCGAATTCATGAGCCCTGGCGATCCCAATGCCTTTGTGTTGCCGGATCTGATCACACAGTTTGCCGAGATCGACCAGGATTCCAGTCTCGCGCCCCCGCAAAAGGTTGAGGAGAAGTCCAAGCGGCAGGCATACATGGACCAGCAGAGCGAGCGGATTCACAATATTTCGCAGCTCCTGCGCGCCTACTGTCTCTTCGAGAAGGACGTGAACTACGTCGTCGAAGAAGGCAAGGTCGTGATCGTCGATGAATTCACCGGACGCAAGATGGCGGGCCGCCGCTGGAGCGATGGCCTGCACGGCGCCGTCGAGGCCAAGGAAGGCGTGACCATCGATCGTGAGACCCAGACGCTCGCGACGATCACCATTCAGAATTACTTCCGCCTCTACTACAAGCTGGCGGGCATGACCGGTACGGCGGAAACCGAGGCCAATGAATTCAGCGACGTGTACAAGCTGGACGTGGCCGTCATCCCGACGAATCGCCCGGTCATCCGCAAGGATCTCAACGATCTGATTTACAAAACCCGTCGTGAAAAGCTCAAGGCGGTCGTGGAAGAGATCAAATCCGCCCACGGCAAGAAGCAGCCGGTGCTCGTCGGCACGGTCAGCGTCGAGCAGAGCGAAGTGCTATCCCGCATGCTCATGCGTGAAAAGATCCCGCATGCCGTTCTGAATGCCAAGTATCACATGCAGGAGGCCGAGATCGTCGCCCGTGCCGGACAGCCCGGAGCGGTCACGATTTCCACGAACATGGCCGGCCGTGGTACCGACATTAAGCTTGGACCTGGCGTTTCCGACCTCGGCGGTCTGTACGTCATCGGAACCGAGCGGCACGAGTCGCGCCGTATCGACCGCCAGCTGCGCGGCCGTTGCGCACGTCAGGGCGATCCGGGACTTTCCCGTTTCTTCGTCGCGTTTGAAGATGATCTCATGCGGAATTTCGGCGCCGCCGATCGCATGACTCGCATGATGGAGCGCTTCGGCCTCCAGGAAGGCGAATCGCTCGAGCATCCGTGGCTCAACAAGTCCGTGGAAACCGCGCAGAAGCGCGTCGAACAGCGCAACTACCTGCAACGGAAGCGCGCACTCGAGTTCGACGACGTGATGAACATGCAGCGCGAGGTCATCTACGGCTGGCGCAACGAGGCGATCAACGCCAATGAAGTGCGTCCGATGATCTACGAAGTCATCGACGAAGCCATTCCGGAGAAAGTCATCTCCTTCCTGCCGCCCGATGACGAGAAGGATTACGACGCCCTCCTCAGCTGGGTGAACTCCACCTTCCCGCTCGGCCTGAGCAAAGAGAACGCCGGATTTGAAGGCAAGAACGCCGACGAGGTGAGCAATATGCTCATCGAAAAGGTGAAGAAGAGCTACGAGCTCAAGTGCGCTCACGAGGAGCCGGAGGCCCTTCGCTTCCTGGAGCGGCACATCATGCTCAATGCGATCGATCGCCTGTGGCAGGAGCACCTCTACGGCATGGATTCGCTGCGCGAAGCGGTTTACCTCCGCGCGTATGGCCAGAAGGACCCGCTCATCGAGTTCAAGAACGAGGCCTACGAGATGTTCACCGAACTGATGGTGAACATCAAAGGCGAGATCCTGCACAACCTCTTCCGCTCCACCTCGAACCTGCTCGCCTTCGAGCAGTTCCTCTCGAGCCTGCCGCAGTTCCTGACCGCTCCGGACGAAGCGGGCGGGTCTTCACAGACCCACGCGCCAGCAACCCGGACAACCGAATCGCGCCGCGCGATTGCCGAGGCAGCCAATGGCGAAAACGAGCCCGCGGCGAGCGTCGACGAAGCCCTGCATCAGCATGCTCAGCCGCAGCGGGTCCCCGATAAAGTCGGGCGCAATGACCCGTGTCCTTGCGGCAGCGGCAAAAAATACAAGAACTGCTGCGGACGCGGAGCGCAGCAGTAGTCTCTGCTCGGCATTTAAGCGCGCGTTTTAGAAGGCGTTACCGAAGTCCAGCCATGCGTGTCCAAGCGGCACGCATGGCTTACTTTTTGGCAAAGTGCTTCCCGCCGGCTTCCCCACTCGCGATTCTCTTGCCCCGCCCTTTTTAACTGCGGGGAGAATCCACGATTCCGCCGGCCAGCGTATTCACCGCGGCCTGCAGCCGGTGCCAATCGACGGGCTTGGTCAGATGAATCGCGAAACCAGCGTCCACGCTGGCTTTGATATCTTCCTCCATACCGTAGCCGCTCAGCGCAATTCCCCTCATGCCATACAGTGACCGCAATTGCTGCATGAGTTCCCGGCCAGTGGCATCAGGCAAGCCCAGGTCGCTCACCAGTAGATCGAAAGAGCCCCGCCCCGCCAGTTCCACGGCTTCCGCAACCGTTCCGGCGCTTTCCACCTGATGCCCGCCACGTGTGAGGAGACGCGACAGGACTTTTCGAGTTGGCTCGTGATCTTCGGCCAGAAGTATTCGCAGCGACTGAATCCGCGTCGGCACGTTGGGTAAGGCGACAAAATCGGCCGTTGGCTTCTTCGCACACGTGACCATTTCAAATGTGAATGTCGCGCCTTTCCCTCGTCCTTCACTGGCGACCATCAGCTTTCCGCCGTGCAATTCGGCGATCGTCTTGCTGATTGCGAGACCCAGCCCTAGTCCGCCGAAGCGACGCGTGATGGTCGTGTCTCCCTGCTCGAATGCCGAGAAGATCCGCGGCAGCACGTCCGGTTCGATTCCGATCCCGGTGTCGGTCACCGTAACTTCGATCCGGTCTTCCGCGGAGTTGCGCGTCTCGATCGTGATTCGCCCGTGTTCCGGCGTGAACTTGATCGCGTTGTTGATGAGATTCCAGAGGACCTGCTGAATGCGCGCCGGGTCGCAATAGGCATGATGGATACCCGCCTGCGAGTTGCAGACCACCGCCAGCGGCTTGGGAATGACTTCCGGACCGCAGCACATGTGGATCGTGTGATCGAGGAGTTCATGCAAGTCCGTAACCTCTGAATGCAGGACCAACTTGCCCTGCGTCACACGAGTCAGATCCAGCAGATCGTCAATGAGACGCGCCTCCAGTTCCACGTTGCGATAGATGAGGCCGAGGTCAGCCTGGAATTGCCGTGGAAACTCTTCGTCCTGGCGCATTGCCGCGATCGTCATCAGGACCGGCGTGAGCGGCGTCCGTAACTCGTGGCTTACCGCCGCGAGGAAATGATCCTTTGCCTGGCTGGCCTGAACCGCCTCCTGCCGTGCCCGCAGCAACTCAATCTCCGACTGCTTCCTATCAGTGATATCGATGGTAATGCCATCGAAACGGAATGGCACGCCATTCCTGTAGAAGGGCCGGCCGACCGCATGAATCCAGCGTTCGGTGCCGTCCGGATGCACCGCCCGATACACGACATCGTACTGCGCACGCTCCGCAATCGACCGCTCGATCGCCTCTCGCGTGCGCTCGCGATCCTCCGCATGCAGCAGGGAATAAAAGCGATCGATATCGACATCCGCATCGAGCGGCAGACCGAAGTGCCGCTTGCAATTCGCGTCCCACGTCATCCCCGCCAGTGGAAGATCGCAATACCACGTTCCCAGATAGGAAGTATCGAGCGCGAGATGCAGGCGGCGTTCGCTTTCTTCGAGCACAGCCTCGATCCGCTTCTGCCCCGTGATCTCCACCGTGAACATCGCGAGGCCATCCTCCGAGGGATACAGGCGGATCGCGAACCAGCGGTCCCACCGCTCATTGTGCCATTCAAAGTGGATGCTGACGCGTTCGTTCATCACCCGCCGCAGGTATTCCTCGAGCGCCGTGCCACATAGATGCGGAAAAAGCTCCCAGATCGTATGGCCGAGCATCTGCGCCGGGCGCATTTTGCAGAGCCGACAGGTATGATCGTTCACGTACGTGTACCGCCACGAAAAATCGAGCGTCGCGAAAGCGTCCTGAATGCTCGCCAGCACCTGCACGTGCTGCTTCAGGCGATCGCGCACCTGGACAAGCCGCCGGCTGCCACGCAGTGCGTTCCGCACCGCAAAGCGCAAAGCCTGCGGCTGCAGCGGACGAAACAGCGGAACGACATTGCCATGATCGGCCAACGTGGCGATTCCGTTTTCCGCGGCGTTGGAACCACCATCGGCGAGAACTAGGAGCGACACCTCCGCCCATACGGGCTGCGCGTTCAGCAGGTCCGTCAGGTCCCCAATTGTCTCATTCGTCAGCCATTCCTCGTCAAAAATCGCCATTGCCGCACCGTTCGAAATCTGATCCAGCAATTCATCGAAATCACCGCAGATTTCGACAGGCAGATGGAGGCCGCCAAGG